>Ga0080004_1188162_pt1 | contig 14162 bp, 20 predicted proteins | sample WasSprMetagenome_FD_69207 | JGI IMG/M metagenome (GOLD analysis project Ga0080004, IMG submission 69207) | Sulfidic aquatic microbial communities from Washburn Spring, Yellowstone National Park, USA - WS (SPADES assembly) (version 2) | ecosystem: Environmental > Aquatic > Thermal springs > Hot... | reverse complement strand
ATAATAGCAAAGACGGCACCAAAACCGAAGTTCCAACTGACAATGTTGGAGAGGGTTGAAGACTGGGTTGCTTATATAAGCAACCTCCAACTCCAAGGGTTCAAGGTTTCAGGCTTTGCTTGGAGGCTGAGCTGGGGCGAACGACTATATTATATCGTGCCAATGTACCTAGGACCAGCCGATTACGCTGTAGACGTAAAGGTTAGGGTGTTGGTGAGGGTTGAAGGCAAAAAGCAGAAGGTGCTTGCAGAGTACTATATCCAAAATGTTCTGAGGACTTTGATTCGTGATAAGATGCTTGACGAATTCCTCAATGAAATCATTGACAACGCATTAATGAGGTGGTGGTAGAATGGATATCCGGAAGATCCCTAGACCATTTAGGAAGCTTAAGGAGGTAAACGATAAGGTCAACGTATTCATTGAGGTAACATCGCTAGACTTTGGATGGATAGTTGGATGGAGGGTGTCTACCGCCGTAGGCAGGAGGTTTAAGCTGAAGGCGGACAAAGCATACCCGATCTTCAGAGTCTTCGAGAGGATAGGCTACTGGTCGATGAAGCTCCTGCTAAATTTCGCCATTACAGCACCCTTCAGCATACCATTAAGCCTACTGATATCATACTTCTACGCCGACCTTCTAGCAAACTTCTTGGCCTACAATGTTTATGCAACCCAGCTATTTACACTACCGATGGAGGTGATAGCGTGAAGAAGATGGAAGAGTTAATCCAAGAACTGGCATATATCCTGAGACTTCTAGTGGAGCATCCATCCATCCTATGGATCATCCTAACGATGTGGTTTGTTTACATGCTGACACCGCTAATACTTTCCCTGGCAGGGCTGATGTAGATGATAGACGTTAGGGATGTTAAGAAGAAGTATATGCCTATTCTTAAGCGTGATCTATGTATCTGCTGTTGCATAGAATTGAAGGTAATCATTAGACAGGTCGAGAAGTTTCTAAGGCTGACGAGGGATGAAAGCATACCGATGCAGATGAAGATACTCCTACAGGAGTCATTGATGGGTGATGTAGAAAGGTACTATCAGCTTCACAAGGAGCATCTAGGAGCCGTTGGAGAAAGTATCAAGAGAGACCTCAAAAGCATACTGGAAGATTCAGGGAGGATGATAATATGAGCGAGGTACCGCTTGAATTCCATGACCTGCGACAGCTTAAACTGTGGAGGAGACAGGTGTTTGAGATATACTATAGGTACGTGGACTTATTTGAGGAGTATGGATTTGGCGATGAATTAAGGAATGCTCTCAACAACCTAGACAATCTACTGAACACCCTATCTACCAAGCTACCATATGAGCTGAAGCTGACGAGGGTCAGAGAGTTTCTATCAGAGCTTGAGAGATTCAAGATGTCTACTTCGAAATACCTAGGAAGAATTTCTAAACAATTATACAGAGACATCAAGGAGGTCATCAATGGGGTATTCAATTCCGATATAGAGGGAGGTGTTGAAGGTGTCTAAAGTCTTCGTTGATACTAAATGGAGGTCTAGGAAGAATAGAGGCTCAAAGATGCATGTATGCTACGACCCACAGAATGATGTCTTCTTTGAAGTCAATGAACTTACCGAGCTCAAAGACTATGATGAGATATACCTTGATTCATCACTATTCCCGAACATGTGGCGGCAACTGAAAGAATTAGTCAGTAACGGCAGGAAAGTCTATTATTTCACTAGACCATGGAAGTGGGGGGAGGCTAGGGAGAGGTTCAGGGATGAGCTGAAGGCTAGAGTAGGCAGAGCATCGAAGAGTGATGAGGGGGATACATACATTCTATGGAAGATCTACGAGTTATCATTGATTAAGAATAATACTCATAGATACTTTAAACCTTTAACTATCATTGATGCTGAGTTGAGACCGCTGTTGATGAGGGAGCAGATGTTATATAGGAATCTTCAGAGAGTGCGGAATGCCAGTATAGTCGGCGTTGATGTTGGAGGTGATGTCAAGATATTGGAGGAGATGGTTGAGGATGCTAGGAGGGAGATTGTTGATAAAGCCATAAAGATTATTCCAAGATTCATAGATATTGCTAATAGTCTGGGACTGGATAGAAGTGATGTTAACGGATTAGCGGGGCTGGCTGGAGAACTAGTATATAATAGGTCTATGTCGTATAGTAGTTCTGTAAGGTTTCATGGATTATACAAGGCTAAGGGATTTGATGCTAGAAAGAAAAAGAAGTATAGTCGTAAAGCTCAAAGATATCTATTGATGCTTACGAATGCTATTCTACGGAAGAATGGTGATAAACCTTCACCAAAATTGAAAGATATGAGAAGGGTTCTAAAGATGGTGATAGAAGCAAGGAAGCAGATAGGACTCGCTGTGGATAGGGCTGGGGTATAAGCCCTAGCAAGACCCACACGACATCATTTTTAGTCCTCGGCGAGCCCGAAAGGCTTGAAGCGAGGACCGATACAATATTTATTGGGTGGCTGGGGCTACTAAACCAGCCCCTCCCTCAATTTTTATACTTTACGGTTTAATTCTTGGTCCTGTCAGCCAGGTAATACGCCTCCTTGTGTTTTCATTATTGTGAGTATGTTTCTTATTGTTGCTATTGCTGATGCATAGTCTTCTATAGACTTGATACTCCAAGTATTTATATTGTATACTGTTCTTGATAAAGTTAAGGTTTGAGAGATTGTACGTAGCAAGGAGTGAGAATGCTTACTTAACTTGGATTATCGTATTGATTAATGTTCTTGTTTTCCTTCTAGTTAGGATGAACCCACGTCTTATCTTGGAATTTGCAACCATCCCCTTGCTGACTATCAGATTTGCTGAGCCTTATAGGTTACTGACTTCTATGTTTATCCACTATGATGTTCTCCATCTTTTCTTTAACATGTTCGCTCTCTTCATATTTGGACCAGACATTGAGAAGGTTCTCGGAAAAATGCGTTACCTAGCATTATACTTTATAAGCGGTGTGGTGGCTGCTATCATCCATGCATACTACATCTTTATTTTCTTTCCCACCATGACGTTATTAACTAGTCCTGCGATCGGGGCTTCAGGTGCAATTTACGGTGTAATGGCTGCGTATGGTTTATTGTTTCCTACGAGGAGACTAATTGCTTTCATAGGTTTCCCAATAGTAGCTCCAGCAATAGTTGTAATAATCGTGCTTGCGCTAATACAGACGTTGTATGCTTTGGCGGCTCCATATTCTCAAGTTGCTTACGCAGCTCATGTTGGAGGATTTATAACAGGGCTGATCATTACACTTGCCTACAAACCGGGTTTAAGAAGGCTAATCCCCTATGGATATTTCTAGGAATAATATTGCATTCACCATATTGAGTGTTAGTGTATAGATAAGCATTTTCACCCTCTCTCCTCGTAGCTTGATAGTATATTGTGAATAGGTTTAGGAATAGCTCGAAGTTCATGATTCCCTGTACGTGGTTTCTTGCGCTCATCTTATGGTGGAATATCACCGTCCTCTCCTTTAGGTATCTGAAGAATCTCTCAACCCTATTCCTCATATCGAACCTCTCATGCCTATACTCTAGTCCAAGCTTCTCAAGAGCCCACCTATACCATGGACCCCTATCAACTATGACTAATGGCTTGTTAGTACACATCCTTAATGCTTTCTTCAAGAATGATAGGGCGTTTAGGCAGCTCTTCCCATACGACGTCTTTAGAGCCAATAATTCCTTTGAATCTACATCTACTGCAGACTATACATATACATGAATTCCTTTAACAGATAGCTTCACCTCATCTATAGCTATACACCTGATATACTAGGCTCTACTGCAACCTTGATCGTAGATACCTTTCTTGCAAGTTCATCTACTGTAGACTTGCTTATAGCCTACCAATTAAACTTAAAGATAAATTGAAGATGTTGAATCTTGAACCAGACTAAATAAGTGATATTATGACCATGACAAGAAGAGGATTGTAGTCTTAGACCCCTTAGAAGCTTCTGAAAAATATTAATAGTATGACCATACATAATACACTTTCAACCTTTTTTGTAATCCTCTCTCTATATTACGAGTCTGTACAATAACCATATAGCTTATTAAAAGACTTATTTAAAGAATGAATGAGAATATTAACGGATTACTTACTAAAATGTTTAGGATAAGGAAATTACAAAAATAGTTTTAAGTTCCTATATTGTGATATTGTGGTTAGGGTAGTAGAGGTCATGTAAATGGTTCTTGACCAATTTACTCTTACTAGAAGGATCCCGAAGAAGACTGGTGTGTTTGGTTATACTCTTGTCTATTCGAAAGACATCATTGAGGCTATAGTTGAAGAAGTTATTCCAGATGATGAAAGAGAGGAAGCAATTAAAGAGTATGGCTTAGGGAGACCAGTAAGGACCATTGAAGGAGGGGAGACACATTACGTTCTTCAAGTGATTAAAAACAATTCTTTAATCCGTTACCTCGTTAACTGGGGTAGAATGGCTTCTTTATGGCCAGCTCATTTAACAACTGCATGTTGTAGTGTAGAGTTTGGGGCTGTCTCAAGTTCAAGATACGACCCCGAGAGGTTTGGGTGGATCCCTGCAACAGGAACCTTGAGGCAATCAGACGTATTGTTGATAGAAGGAACAGTAAACATGAAGATGGCTCAAAGGGTCAGGATGATTTATGATCAAATGCCAAACCCCAAATGGGTTATAGCTATGGGTGCATGTGCAATCTCCGGTGGTCTCTATGCTAAAGACTCTTATAACGTCCTACAAGGATTAAATGACATAGTCCCCGTGGACGTATATGTTCCAGGATGCCCACCTAGACCTGAAACATTATTCCAGGGATTCCTACTTCTAAGGGACAAGATCTTGAAATCGAGGTTAGAGTAATATGAGAGTCTACAAGCTTGCCTGTAGGTAGCGTCATCAGATATCACCTCGATAATTTTCTTCGCAATCTCCTCCTTATCCTTCTCCATCAACCTTATGCTATCTCTCAGTCTATAGTCGTATCCGTCGCGTTTAATCCACGTCTTCAGAGTCTTAATCCTCCTAGATAATAGCTCATACCAGTTAATTAGTGGTTGTAGGAAAAGCTTTTGATGATGACTTATATGCTTATTTTGTAGATAAGGTAACGAATAGATGATACTACCTCTTATATCATGTGCTTCTATATAGAAGATAGTATAAATATGACATAGGAGAAAGAAACAATAATGGGAGTTTCTGTGACGTGGGAGAAGCTTAGAAAGATAATAGATGATGTAAAGGAAAAGTTTGGGGAAGATCTGGTGAGAGAAGTATACGTAGAGGGGAAGATAGCCAAGATTGTAGTGAAGAAGGAGTCTATAGTTAAGGTTGCAAGATACCTTAGAGATACACATAGGTTCGACCATGTCAAGGGTGTAACAGGAGCGGATCTATCAAGATTAAGAGAGGGTGGAGGACCATGTATCGAGGTATTATACCATCTCGGGAGTTTAGAAGATCGAGAATTGCATGACGTTATACTAAACATATCAGTAATACTGGATATAGAAAACCCCACAGTAAGCTCTCTATACTATATCTGGCCTAGCGTAGAGTTCCATGAAAGAGAAGTCTACGATATGCTGGGAGTAATCTTCAATGGTCATCCAAAACTGCAGAGGATACTTCTCCCCGAGTATTGGATGGATATCCCACCTCTTAGAAAAGAATACAAAGTTCCTGGGAGAGAGTAGGTATGGTTTTAGAAGAGAAAAAGAAGATAGAAGTATATGATACAGGTGGGCCGAGACTAACGTTTAGTTATGGACCACAACATCCTGGGACGGGTCACTTTAGGATGATTGTAACCGTTAGTGGAGATACAATCATCGACCTTGAGCCTGACCCAGGGTTCGTCCATAGAGGTGAAGAGAAAATGGCTGAGTATAAGACGTGGATTACAAATATCCCACATTTAGAGAGACCAGCTATTCTCGATGCTGCTGGTATGGTTATACCATACTGTCTAACGGTTGAGAAGCTTATGGACGTTGAGATACCTGAGAGAGCAAAGTATCTTAGAACTATAGTAGCTGAATTAGACCGTATCGCAAGCCATCTATACTGGTTCTCACTCTACGGAGTATTTCTAGGTCACACAACAATGTTCCTATGGTGTGTAAGTGATAGAGAATTCATTCTAGACCTGTCTCAATTGATAACGGGTCAGAGGTTTACACATGCATACTATGTACCTGGAGGGGTCAGAAACGATGCTCCCAAGCTGGTTCCAAAAGAATTAGTTAAAGAATTCAAGTATTACTATTCAAGAATGATAGGTAGAGAACCTAATCAAGAGGAGCTGAGCGAAGACTTTGACAAGTATATTTTAGCTGTAACGCACTTCATGGACTTAAGACTTGACCACTATCATGAAATGTTCTTTAATAGTGAGATATTCCTTGAGAGGGTACGTAACATAGGTGTGTTAAAGAGGGAAGATGCGATTAAGCTAGGTATTCCTGGAACCACTCTCAGAGCCTCGGGGGTAAAGTATGATACTAGGGTGAACGATCCCTATGATGCTTACCCATTCTTAAAGTTTGAGATACCTGTTAGAAACGAAGGAGATTGCTATGCTAGAGCAATGGTTGGATACCAAGAAATAAGAGAAAGCTTGAAGATAATTAGACAAGCAGTTGAGCAGATGCCTGCGGGGCCACTCAAGCTAAAACAACACCCAGTAGTGATAAAGGTACCGAAGGGTGAAGCATTAGGTAGAGCTGAAGCAGCAAGAGGAGAGGTAATCCACTATATTGTAAGTGATGGTGCCGATAAACCATACAGGCTTAGAATGATAACTCCGAGTTTTAGACTTCTACCAGCCTTAAAACATCTTACAATAGGTGCTAGAATAGCAGACATACCACCAATATATTGGAGCTTAAACTACTGGCCCGTAGAAGCAGATAGATAGGGTAGCTAGAAGGCTAAACGTGAGATGTTATAGATAACAGGGAAACTATTAAAAATGGAAATCAAATGAATTGTAATGTTGTAGTATATAGCCCGGGCCGGATTCGAACCGGCGTCCCCGGGTTTCTTCTCTATGCGGCCTAGATCCAAAGCCCGGGATCCTTAACCCCTCTTCTGACCAGATGGCTTGGCCGCTAGACGACCGGGCTTCCACTTTCTATTTATTACACGGTAGTTTTTGTAGTTTTTGGATATGGTATATTGGCGTCTTTAGGGTTATTGAGGGTTTATAGAATTAAATATAGCTGTGAATTTTCTTCTGACCCTTCTTTTCCATGAAACTTTTACTTAAATAGACGAAGATTATCTCTTATTCAGGAATGACTAGTAGGTCTATTTCTACAGCTATCTCGATCTTGGAAGATTTTGAGAAGAAGATCGATGAAATACTTTCCGAGGGTGAAGATTTTAAAAAGAAGATTTTAGAGGTTGCAGAGGAAGAATCGAGAAAGATTCGGGAGAAAATAGTTTCTGAGATTAGAATCGGGCTTGATAATTTATTGAAAAATATCGAGGAAGAAGTTCAGAGAGAAGCTGAACAGTTATTAAAGAAAGCAGATGAGGAAGCTAAAAGAATCAAGGATAGATTTCACGGTAAAATCGATGAGATAATTGACCAGGTCTTGAAGATTTTATTCGAGGGAGAGAGTTAATATGTCAACTACAAAGCTTGGAAGCCTCTACTCGATAGTTCGCTCATATGCTTTGAAGGGTATGCTACTTGATTACTCGATATACGAAGATCTATCTAATTCTAGGAATCTCGGAGAGATGGTTGATAAGCTGAGACCAACAATCTACGGTAATGTGCTGGGAGAACCACCTAAACCATTAACCTCGGAGAATCTTGAGAAAATCTTTCAAACAAGCTTGATAGACACGGAGTATTCGCTTATCAAGTATATTCCTAGAGCCGTATTTCTTGAAACATACTTCCTCAGGCATATTTACAGGGATCTTAAGATTATCCTTAAAGCTAGAGCTTTGGGAACACCGTATGAAGAAGTATCTCCGAAGATAAATCTTAGAGCTGAGGAACATCTCAAGATGAGAGACTTGGTTGTTAAAGCATTAGTTGAGAAAGAGCTAGAGAGTACTGTGGGGACTCTTAGAGGCACGCCTATGTATAGAGATCTGTTAAATGCATTAGAAATTTACCAGAAAGAGAAAGACCCACTAGTATTCGAGACGTCGCTAGATAGGTCTTTCTATGAACAGCTATTTTATGCAATTAAGAAGATGAGAAGAGATGAGAGAAAACCATTAGAATCATTATTAGCGTATGAAATTGACGGATACATTTTGACAGCAGCATTAAGATCTAGACTCTGGAATCTGACACCGACTGAAGCAAGAAGATTCATGTTATCTTCTGGAGTAAGAATTAATGGTAGGATGGTTGAGAGAATGGTCGAAGCTACAAATACTGAAGAAGTGCTCAGAGAATTAGAAGAGACATGTTATGGAAGCCTCTTAAAGATTGTGGATCTTTCTCAGCCCGCAAGGACGGTGACCTCTATAGAATCATGGTTTAAGGAAGAATCGGTAAGAAAAGCTAAGAAGATATTCCTACAAGATATATTCAAGCTAGCTGTCATCTACTCATTCATAAAACTTAAGGAAGTAGAAGTAAGGAACCTATCAGCGATAGCGTTCGGAATAGAATATGGGTTAACGTCCTCTGAGATACTTGGGAATGTTAAAAGGATAATTTAAGTCATTCTTATATTCTGGGAGCTATGAAAAAGCGGATATACAAAGTCGTAGTGTGTAGGAATTGTGGCCACGTCCAGATAACCTATGCAAAAGCTAGCTATCGATGTTTCAAATGTGATAAGACAGTAACGATAGATAGCGATACAGTCATACTGAAAACATCCGACCCCTTAAAGGCGAGGGAGAAGGTTCTCAGTTTAAAATCCATAAAGCAGATAGAATTTAAGAGGCTAAAATAACGTAGAAGAGAAATAGATACTGAATTTTAAAGTACTATTGATAGCAGTGCAGAGTAAACTTTTTGTGTACCTTGAGACTGTAACTATTGGAATATCATGCTATTGGGAGCACATGTTTCAATATCAGGAACAATAGATAAAGCTGTAGATAGAGCTCGCGAACTTGGATGTACTACTTTCCAGATATTCACAAGGAATCCTAGAGGCTGGAAAGCAAAAAAATTGAGTAACCAGGAAATTGAAGAATTCAGAAAAAAGACGAAAGAATTTAATTATTCTATCGCTGTCTCCCATATGCCTTACCTCCCCAATATTTCTTCCCCAGTCCAGAAGACATTCAAGAAGTCTGTATCATCACTTATACAAGAACTAGAGAGAAGCGGAGAACTTGGATTAAAATATTTAGTTGTACATATCGGGAGTCATCTAGGTAAAGGACTTGATGCAGGAATAAAGAAAGCTGCAGAAGCTGTGAATACAGCTCTCAGCAAAGTAGACAGTAATGTAATAGTCTTGTTGGAGAACATGGCAGGACAGAGGAATAGCGTCGGCTCTAGATTTGAAGATATAAGAAGGATACTAAACCTGATTGAATATCCGGATAGAGTTGGAGTATGTATAGATACTTGCCATGCTTTTGCAGCAGGATACGACTTTAGAACTAGAGAAGCAATAGAGAATACTCTTAGAGATTTTGATGAGATAATAGGTTTAAAACTACTAAGAGTAGTGCATATTAACGATTCAAAGGGAGATCTTGGATCCCATCTCGACAGACATGAGCATATAGGAATGGGGAAGATAGGTGAAAACGGTTTCAGAGAATTATTCCGCAACCCGCATATCAGAGATTTACCATTAATCCTTGAGACCCCGGTAGACTCAAGAGGAAACTTTGCAACAAATCTAGCTAAATGCAAAGAGCTATATCTGTAACCTACGTGGTTTATATGAATAGATTCGTTAAATTAATCTCTAAGATACTGAGAAGACTGTTCTCAGCAGAGTTTATCAAATTCAATATCGTTGGAGCGGTTGGAATCTTAGTTAACATGGCTGCATACATTGTTCTGAAGGATTGGCTCCAAATGTATTACATGTTTTCTGGAGCATTAGCTACGGAGGTCGCGATAATCAATAATTTTATCCTTAATGATTTATGGACTTTCAGAGGTAGGAATACGAAGACGAGTATATGGGTTAGAGCTGGGTTATTCCATCTCTCACGTCTCCTGGGAATGGGTGTAACTCTTGGAGCACTATACGTGTTGGTTGATTTTTTCAAGTTGAATGATCTACTAGCTTATCTCATCAGCATAGGCTTAGGTGTCTTAGCTAACTTCTATACTAGCGATGTCTATGTATGGTCTCAGAAATAGTTGAGCTAGGTATCTGAACTTTCTTCATAGATGATGTTAAGGTAGTTATTATGCCCAATCTATCTAGAGTCAGAGTTATTACGTAACCTATGATCGACCCTGGGATAGAGCTTGCAGCCCATCCAGCCCAGAGGATAGGTAAAAGACTCAGAACACCCTGCTCCCTAATCATACCGGTTAGCCTTACATCACCTATTAGTGGTGCGAAGATGAGCAGTGAGAACGTTCCACCTATTAAGACTGTTCCGACAGGTTCTAGAAATGCTGCAGAGTATTTTATGAATCTATTCTTTGCACGTCTTGTGAGTTTGTATCCTAGTCCTACAAGTATTGCTCCAGGTATCCCTCCTGGGAAAGCATACAGAGTTCCTATTCCAAGCATATTCCTAATTGCTCCAATAAGTATTGCTGCAACTGCTCCCCACCATGGCCCGATCGTTACTCCACTCAGTACATTTACGAAGTGCTGGGTAGGATAAGCTTTCGTCGTGATGAACTGGAACCAGAAGAATGGTGCTAGAGATACTCCTAACGCTGTAAATACAGCTAATAAAGATATCTTCTTGGTATTTATCATCTCCGCCACTTAGACGATTAAGCATCCTTATAATTCATGCTATAAGGAGCTTATACTATTATTTTTATGGAACTTAATAATGTTCATTAAACTGCTTCAACTTTGAATACCGCCTAACATATTCTTGACTTCAAATCATCAGACAAATCATCAATCGCAAAATTCTTAGTCTAGTTGGAAGAAATTAACTTACAGAGGAAGATGTATAGAAAGAAAATAATCATTATGGGTGCAGCTGGGAGAGACTTCCATAATTTCAACATGTATTTTAGAGATAATCCATTCTATGAAGTAGTTGCATTTACTGCTGCTCAAATACCTGGATTAAGTGGTAGGATATATCCACCAGAACTCTCAGGGGGAAACTATCCTAATGGTATTCCAATATACTCTGAGGAGATGCTCACTGAATTAATAAAGAAATATAATGTAGATTTAGTTGTTCTATCTTACAGTGATTTAACCCATGAAGATGTAATGCATAAAGCTTCAGAAGTCTTGGCTGCTGGAGCGGATTTTATGCTTCTCGGTCCGAGGAGTACTATGCTTGAATCAGATGTGCCTGTTATAGGGGTTACAGCTGTAAGAACTGGTGCCGGTAAGAGCACGGTTACGAGAAGATTAGCATCGATACTGAAGAAACATAATGTAAAATTCAATATCGTTAGACATCCAATGCCGTATAGTAGATTATTAAGATATAGGGTACAGAGATTCAGCTCATTTGAGGATCTTGAGAGATATGAGTGTACAATTGAAGAGAGGGAAGAATATGAACCACACTTAGAAATGGGAAATACTGTTTATGCTGGAGTTGATTATAGAGAGGTTTTAAGAGAGGCTTCAAGAAATGTTGATGTTATTTTATGGGATGGTGGAAATAATGACTTCCCATTCTTTAAACTAAGTATACTGATTACTGTTGCAGATGCTCTTAGGCCAAATCAAGAAATCTCAACATACCCAGGAGAAGTAAACGTTAGGATGGCTAATGTTGTTGTGATCAATAAAGTCGATTCAGTAAGTCGAGAGAATGTGAAGATAATTGAAGAGAACATTAAGAAGATTAATAAGGATGCATTAATAATTAAAGCATCATCTAAACTCTATTTATCAGATCCTAAAGCTATCACGGGTAAGAAAGTCCTCGTTGTAGAAGATGGTCCTACGGTAACACATGGAGGCATGAGCTACTCTATAGGGTTGATTGCTGCTAGGATGTATAACGCAGGGGAAGTTATAGATCCTAGAGACTACGCAGTTGGATCTATTAAGCAAGTATATCAAACTTACAAGCATCTCGGCCCAGTTCTCCCTGCTATGGGTTATAGTAAAGAACAGGTTAAGGAACTCCAAGAAACAATCAACAATATTGACTGCGACCTAGTTATTCTCGGGACTCCTATAGATCTTGGAAGATTAATAAACCTGAAAAAACCATATGTAAAGGTTAGATATGAGCTTGAAGAAGTTAGTAAGCCGGACCTTGAAGATGTTTTAAGACTATACGGTATATTGAAGAGTTGAAACTCTTGGAGGAATATCTTAGGAAAAAAACTCTACTAATAGGAGATGTCGGTTCAGGTAAAACAACATTCCTTGTAGAATTCTTAAAATTTCTAATAGAAAATAGTTATTCAGATGATGTTACAATTATTGATATAGCTCCATCGAGGATCCACGGGGTTGGAGGGTCGATAAGAGAATATACAGAGTATGTTCTAAGGGTTAGGTATCTTAGACTGGAGAGAGTATGGGCACCTAGATTGATGGGGAAGACTAGAGAAGAAGTATTAAAGTATGCAGAAGAGAATAGAATCAATATTGAACCTTTGATTGATATATACCTATCTAATCCAACTAAGATACTCTTAGTGAATGATTTAACAATCTATTTACATGCCGGGGATGTTGCTAGAATAATGAACTTGATAAATGTGGCTGAAACATTCATGGCCACAGCATATGAAGGAGAAAAACTGAAAGACGATAGAAACTCAGGTATAACAGAGAGAGAAAGAAAGCTACTAAACATATTGAAAGAAAAAGTAGATATTGTCAAGAGATTTTAATGATCTATGATAAGCCACTGGTATACAAATCGTAGATAAATTACATGTTAGAGAAGTATCAAGCTACGACTACTGAAACTCTTAAAGGATATAAAGATATTAAATTCAAAGATAGGAGAGAGGCCGGCCAATGAATTCTAGTACCCATAGGGTGCGGCAAGCTGTTTCTATACCAACCCTGTATCCATATTTTCAGGCTACTCTGCGAGAGGTTATTCATGCTCAAACATTGTTAATAATATATGTGGCAAGGCTGCTTGATGTTAGACCATGGCTTGAAGCTATTGGAAAACCTCTTCCACGCTAGGTTCAGAGTCTACAGGAGTAATAATGGAAACGGTAAGATGAAGGCTCATAGACTATTAGGGTTGGATGCGGGTTTAGACAAGACATTAGAGCGATACTTTATCTAAAAGGGATGGAGTATAGGGGTACATCAATATGCGATGGGACTGTTAGGATGCATATCCCTAAAGATATTGTATCCCTTCTATTCAACAGCTCAGAATACAGATATGTTGATTTATGGCTCATGTTCCGGAAGGAGAATGGGTGTGTAGAGATTGTTGTTTTAGGTCAGAGGATGATAGATGACTATGCTCCCGAGCTAGGGATTCTTAAACCCTGTTGTAGGCTTGAAGAGTCCAGGATATGGTAAGGGGGGTATAGGTATTGCTCATCGCGTAGGGAAGCATTATTAACGGTGTCTAAGTTCTGTCCTAGATGCGGGTTGAGGCTAGGGATGGAAGGGTTACTAGCAGTTTCTGAATAGTTAACTTAAACATGATAACTTTATATTTACATGCTGTCTGAAAAGTTGCTGACTCTCCGAGAGGCCTGTAGAAGGTTGGGGGGTTCATCCTAATACACTTAGGAAGTGGGATAGACAGGGGAGGATAAGTGTTGTCAGAACCGTTGGCGGTAGGAGGAGGATACCTGAGAGCAAAGTTGAACGTTTAATGGGATTCGTCAAGCCTGATGTCTCAGGGAAAGCGGTTATCTATGTAAGGGTCTCTTCACATGACCAAAAGCAGAAAGGTGATTTAGAAAAGCAGAAGCAAAGCCTTCTGGATTACGCCAAATCAAGGGGGTGCGAAGTTACTGAAGTTTTAGAAGATGTAGCCAGCGGACTTAACGAGAAGAGGAAATCGTTGAGCAAGCTCTTCGATCTTGTTGAGGAGAGGAAAA
>Ga0080004_1178456_pt1 | contig 14162 bp, 18 predicted proteins | sample WasSprMetagenome_FD_69207 | JGI IMG/M metagenome (GOLD analysis project Ga0080004, IMG submission 69207) | Sulfidic aquatic microbial communities from Washburn Spring, Yellowstone National Park, USA - WS (SPADES assembly) (version 2) | ecosystem: Environmental > Aquatic > Thermal springs > Hot... | reverse complement strand
TTATGAAATATGAGTTTTCATGTCCGATTTTGAACTTCTCAGCTATGAAACGAAATGGTAAATTGTCATGAATCCATGCCCCTGCAACCCAATATCCTTCTTTTATTGCTACGAAGTGACGAGAATGCCTTCCAAGTCCACCGCCCCCTGGCATTTTTTGTCTGTGATACTTTGCAATTAAAAGTCTCAAAAGAATAATGTCTTCTTTCTTTTTCAGCTCTAAAAGCTCCATAATATAATATACTCAAATGAAAGTAATAAACTTTTCTACTTGCTTATATTCAAAATATAATGAATATTACACAGTGCACTAGTGTAAAAAAGAAAAGATTCATATTCTTCTTTTTCAAAAGTAATATTATGAATGAACAATTAAAAGGCGAAATCTTAAAAATTGTTGAAAAGAAGAAAATGATTTCTTTGGATGAGCTTGTAAGCAAAATAAAAGGTTTTAATACTGAGGAAATAAAAAATGTTCTTCTTGAGCTTGATAAAAATAATGAGCTTCATTTAGTTACTTTTGCTATAAGTAAATCATATGCAAAAAAACTTGAAGAAACAATGGCTATAAAGTAATTTTTCATTTTTTTATGAAATTTTTTATGAAAAGGACTTGTATTTATGTCAACTATGTCCAAATAAGGTTTTTAATATAAAAAACATAAATGTTGCTTCCATAAGAAAGAACAACCAAATACTAGCAATAAATGACATATTAAGCAAAAAGCAGCCAATTTTCTTTACTATTTTATTATATGTAATTTCAATAAAATGATCAAACGTTAATGCAATTGTAATAAGTATGTTGCTTGTTACAAAAATGGTCAAAACGAATTTTACAGGTTCTTTTATTCCATCAGGAACAAAAATGCCAATAAGCAAAGAAATAAAGAAAGATAAAATGCAAAGAACTACCGTAAAGAACGTTTCAGTCCTTAATATTTTCATGCCTTCAATTATTTTCATTTTTTCACCAATATGAGAACATAAATGAAATGTAAATGCTTAAAGCAATTATTGTAACAAAAGTTAGTGCATATTGAACCGCTTCAGTTATTCTCCATACAGCCCATTCATCCTTAAATTTAATTGCATAACCAACGACCATACTCACAATACTTGCAATAAATAAATAAAATGAGTTCTTGGCAATTAAATAAAGCAAAGGATTAAATGCAAAAAAGAAAATCCTCATTGGATTGTATGCATAAACTACAAAGTCTAAAAGAACTGCGAATACGAAAGATAATGAGCTAAACAACATTATGAGAAAATTCACTTTGGTCGACTTTCTCATAATAAAAACTTTGAATTCAATGAATTTAAATGTATCGCTATGTTTTTTTGTAGACAAAAGTGCTTTTTTGTCTATTAAAGAAAGATAAGGGAAGATTCAAAGGTTAAATAATATATATAATAGTGTAAATGAAAATTAAGAACTTAAAATTAATCAATTGAAAGCAGTCTTTTTCTGTATTGTAATTCTTCAACATAGTTTTGAGCAGGTCTCAAATCCTCCCATCCAGCCCAATACTTTAAAAGAAAGGGATCAGCATATTTAATAGCCAGTTTTGTCAGTCTATCATGCCTAAATACATGCGGCGAAATGTTTTCATTTAGATTTTTCATTTTCTTCCACACAGTCTTCCTTGAATATGGAAAGACCCTTTCATACAGTTCTGCGTTTTTTCTAATATTTAGATAGTATTTTAGAAAGGGCGTGAGTATGGGGGTCTCATTAATGTTTGCCCTTAAAATGTGAAGCTTTTCATAGGGACCTTCTGGTTTATCTTTTTTCTTCAGATACGGCAGTTCAACTTCTAAAATCAAATTTTTTCCTTCTTTTAAGATATGAACATCCCCAACTCTTAACTCTAAAGCTTCGGAAATTCTGCATCCAAAAACGTAAAGAAAAGCAATTATTGCTTTAAGCCACGGCTCTTCAGCTTTTTTTATCATTTCTCTTACTTCTTCCAAAGAAGTTAATTTATCCCTTTTGAACTTATATTTCGGCAATTTTCATCAGCTCCTTTCTCAGCTCTTCCTCCTCTCCTAAAATGCCTTCATACTCTTTTTCAACTTTCTCTCTATATCTTTTATACTTCTTATAGCTTTTCCACGCCCTATATTTGAACTCTTCAATAGTTTCTTCAAGCTTCTTTTTAGCAACCTCTGCATATTTCCTTCTCACTTTATCATACTCTTTAAAAACGTCATTTGGGAGTTTTACATAAAACATGTCGGAATAGAGCTTCCTACTTCCGATCTTGTCCTCAATGACATTTTTCCACGTTGAATAGACTGTTAAATATCTTAATTCTTTATGCGCTGCCCTATTGTTTTCACTATAATTTGTTATTTTCCCGTAGCAAATGCTAGGAATTTCTCTAATCTTTTTTAATAACCATGATGGATCTGGCGCTGTAAAAATTACTGAAGCTAAATCCGTCCTGGCAACGTTAAAATAATCTGAAAGCCTTATTGCGAATTTATCTTTAAACTTTTGTGAAGAGGCCCATAGACCAGCATCATCCCAAACTAAAAGTGGAGCTCTTTCTCCTTTTTCCTGCAACTCATCAATTCTCTTTATGAATTCCTCAGGCAGAAATACCATCCACTTCTTCCAGGCGTCCCAGTTCAATTCAACTAGCTTATCGTCCTCCCACTTTCCATAGACTTCAGCTAATAATTTAATTGCAAAACTCGATTTTCCTATTCCCAACTCTCCATAAACAACCATTGGAAAAAACCTGTAACTTTTATAAGCTTCAAAAATTTTTAATGTTGTTATAAAGACCATTTTCCCACCTGATTTTATCCAAACTTCACATCTCCAAAACCCTCAACACCAATCGGTATCTTGGTCCCAAATACTGAGTGGATAAACCTGTAGGTAATTATTGGGTCATAAGCACTTAAAAACTGCGTTTTCAACTCCTCAATTGATTTTTTATCTATACAGTTTGTAGTGATGAAAAAGAACCTTTCCCATTCCTTCATATTCTTCATTTTTTCCTCCTTCATCATTTTGTCTAAGTCGTTCATGTAGAAAAATGAAGGAAATCTTTTGAGCCACGGCTTTATGTACTTGTTGTAGTTCTCTTCTGAAAGCTCAAAAGCCCAAGGAATTGTGTAATCTGCTTTTTCTAAAGAAATTGCAACCCTGTAAACCAGATCAAGCTCAGGGTCATTTTTATTATCTTCTCTTGACCCAATCAGCATTGAAGCATAAACTCTTATTTTTCTCACAGGTTCCATTTCCAAAGTCTTCAAAAACGTTAAATAAAGAGCCTTCTTTGGCTCAATTCTTACTATGCTCATTTTTGAATTACCTCCTCAAAATCATTTTTGAATTGCCTCCTCAAAAACCCCAACCATTAATAAGGCTTGATGTGTTTTTCTGAAAAGATCATACAAATTTTTTGCAAATTTTGCTTTTTTACTTGCAACTTCCTCAGGATGGTCTAAATCTGAAACGCTTGGAATTATGCTTACAACGTCTTTGAAAAGTATGGAGTGAATTGGCTCAGGAGTAAAGGAAATTAAAGTCCTTAAGACTTTATAAGCTCTATCCAAATTTTCTTTGCACATACTTTCGTGGAATTCTCTATAAAGTGAAAGAATGAATGATTTCAGGTCTTGGCTCGTTTTTTATTCCCCCCTAATCCGAAAATTACTAATTTTAAGACGTAAACATACCCATCCCTTGTTATTTTTATTCTTTGATATCTTTTTAAATAATAGTGAATTTTTTCCTGTAGCTCAAAAGGGTCATCTAAATTTATTTTTCCAGTCTTTATCCATTTTTTTTTGACGATCTTATTTGAAAGGACTTTACTCAAAAACATTTTTCAGTCACCTAGTGAATCCTCAATGATGGTAACAAGAACAGCATTACTATAACTATCACAATTACAATTAAAACAATGCCCCATGGGAATTTTCCTTCTTTCTTTAAAAGTATTTCTTTTAAACCAGAGAACTGCATAGCTGCAGCTAAAACTCCTTCCATAATTTGGGATGGGCTAATAGAATTAACCCAGTGCAAGACATCTCTCAAACTGAAAACTATGGAATCAGTTTGGTTTTCTTCCTGTCTCTCAAATGAATCTTCATTTCCATCTTTTACAGCTGAGATTACTTCACTTTTCTTTGATTTGAAGAATGAAAAGAATGCCCCGTGTTTTGCTGGGATAGTCCTAAAGAACGGAGCGTAATGGAGGAAGACTTTTGACTTCATATCTGGGAGCCATATAGCTGCCTCTGGGTCCAAATGAACAAAACCTTTTCCATGCTTATACTCCACAAGATTTCCTGGCAAAATTTTTTCAACTTCCCAAAAATGCCCGTTTTTTGCCTCGTCCACAGTAAAGACATAAGTTTTGTTCTGTGATAGCCTCATCCACCCTCCTTTCTTTATTTTTAATAAGACAATTCCTAATAAGAATCCAACTAAAAAGAAAAGCAAAAACATTAAAATGAAAATTATTTCTCCATCCATTTTTTCACCTTCCAAACAATTTATCCCATATTGATTTCTTTTCTCCTCTCTTCTCAATTAATTCCACAGTTCTTTTTAGTAGAGCTTGCTCAGTTCCTCTTCCTAAACCTCTTGAAGTTTGCCCTACAACACAGTTAAGCAGTTCCATAGCCCTCATTTTCGCCAAAACCCTCGTTTTCGAGTCCTCTTCGCTAAGCAATTCCATATCCCTCGTTTTTGCCATATCCCTCGTTTTCGTAGCCCTCGTTTTCGAGTCATCTTCGCTTTCTTTTTCATTATTTTTTGCAAAAATCCTAAAAGTCCAAGACTTTAACCAAGCATTCCCAATTAAAAATAATTCGTGGGCTTTTGAGAATGCCCCCAGTGGAAGCAGAGGAGATAGCAAATAGTAGTTATTCCTTGCGTCTGACTTTGGAGCTGTAGTTGGCTTTAGGAAAGCTTCTCCAGTCAGTTGAATTGAAACTGGAGGAGCTCCAACTGGAGGAACAGCTTCTTCTTCCATCACAGCTTCACTCATACTCAGTTACCACCCCCACAATTGCCATAAATAAGGCAATTATTCCAAACAGAATGAAAATATATGAGAAATTAATGTAAGCTGGGAAGTAAGTATTTGTTGTAACGTCTCCAACCATCCCAGAAAAGAAGCTCATTATAAAAAACAAAACGGAAGAAATGAAAGAGAAAATTGGTTTTGAGAACAGAGTCCCTATGAAAAACATTGAGAAGCTAATGGCCGAAAAGAACAAAAATGAAGCCTCCCCTATTAACATAATTTAAAATTCGCTTTTAAAGTTAATAAATCTTTTGATAGAATTCTGCAAAAATTTTTTACAGTTCTCTTTTCACATCATTTTTTTCCTTTTTCTTTGCTTTAAATATTATTTTTGAGAGAATCTTAATAGAGGTGATAATATGTTAGAAAAAAGAGTAGTAAAAAGGGCAAAGGCTGGATCTTCCCCCATAGGCGGTCTAATAATGGGAATAGTAATTGCAGTAGTAACAATAATGGTAGGCGTTCTTTTAGGTGGTGTACTCTCAGGAGAAATAGGCACCTTATTTACACAGTTTAACGTAACAACTCAATGGCAAAACTTATTCACTCAGGCACAAAACATTGGAACCGCAGCAATTTCAGTTGGAATAATTGCATTATTAGTAGTTGCATTCATGGCAATAGTTACAATACTTGCAGGCAAGTGGAAGTAACGAAAAGAGGTGAACATTAATTGCCAAAAAAGAGAAGGAAGGTACCAAAGAGAAAGGCAAGGAAGGCAAAAAGGAGAAAAACAAGAAAAACAAAAACCTCAATTTATACAAGTTTAGGAAAAGCAGTATGGAAGGTTCTCTCCTCAAAGAACTATATGAAACTACTTTCACTATAGTGAGAAAATGAGCTATTGGATTCAGCAAGCAATAAGAAGGCCAGGGTCATTAAAGAAGTGGCTGAGGAAAAAGTATGGAAATAAAGCATTCAAAAAGGACGGAACAATAAAAGTAACCTTTTTGAGAAAACTATTAAAGCGAAAAGACGTAAGCAAAAGGATAAAAAGAAAAATAAGACTTGCCCTAACGCTCAGAAGTTTCTCAAAAAAGAGGCAAAAAAAGTCAGGCAGAAAAAAGGCAAAAATTAAGAAAACTCGCAAATCTGAGTCAATTCTTTCATTAATTTCAATCTAAAAAGCAAATTTTTCCATTAATTTTTTCTCTTTCCACTTTCTTTTTATATTCTTTTTTTATTAAAAATTAACCAGAGGGGGATATATGGCTGAAATATTTGCTCCTCCTATTCAACAAAAGATAGAGGAAGAAAAAAGGAGTGTAGAAAACTTAGAAAAGTTTAAGCAAGATGTAAAAGAAGCTCTTTCTAAAACTCCTGCCCCCGAGCCGTTTTCAGAACAAGTAAGGAAGCAAATTGGAGGGCCCATAGGAGAATTTGTTGGGGGTTTTGTAGGTTCATTTGAATCAATTATTAGACCAGACGTCCCAAACCTTTACGTTGCCCCATTTTCTCAGGAAGTAAGAGAGGTTTTAGCTTCAAGTCCAGCCTACACAGCTGGGCAAGTCTTTGGAGAGGCTCTCACTTGGATTGGTCCTGGCTTAATAATGAAGGGTATAAAAGCATTACAAGGTGTAAAAGGAATAACCACTATGGAGAAGGCTTTAGCAGTCCCAAGGGCAGTTGAGTTCACAAAGTTTATAGAACCAGGGGAAAAAACAGTTACAACAATCACGAAAATTGATGTAATTTCAGATTTGGTTAGGACTGGAGAAAAAGTCGCGGCTGATACAAACAAACTTCTTGTTGGAGATATAGCAAAGACTTTTAAAATAGGGGAGGAAGGAGCTAAAGACATTACAAATTTTGTTGATGTCTTAGCGAAAACCCCAACAAAAGAAGGAATTTTAATGGTAAAAGAAAGTGAAGAGGGGTCTAAAGCTTTAGCAGGAATTCAGAAAATAGAACAAGTTAGTGGGGGATTATTTAGAGAACCTCAGTATGCAAGAGTCGAAGACGTTGGAAAAACAATTATTGGAAAGGTCGATACGAAAAACCAGCTAGTTGAAAAAATTATTTATGCTGAAGAAAGGCCTGTAAAAGGTATTGAAGATGTTGTAAAAGAAATATCCCCAAAAAGAATTGAACCTTCTGAAATTAAGCCTTTTGACGTTAAAACCTTGGATAAATTAACTGAGGTTAAACCTTCTTCAGTTGAAAATATTTCAAAGGATTTGAAAACAGTTTTAGAGTCAGGAAAAGAGGCAAAAGCCATAGGTCTTGAAGAAGATGTAATAAAGAACCTAATGAAGCCAAGGGAAGTTTTAGTTCCTGAGAACCTTTCAAAAGACATTCTTTCAAAGACTTTAACAATTAATATTCCGAAAACAATAATTGATATCAAGGGTCTGGAGAAAGTCAAGGGTCTGGAGAAAGTTACTCCGAAAGAAGAGGTAAAAGACCTTTCACAAAATAATTTTGTTAAAGACCTTTCACAAAATGAAAAAGATTTTGTAAAAGATAATGAAGGAGATAAAGGAGGACAAGAAGAAGAATCAGGACAGAAAACAACACCAGTTCCACCACCTCCAATTCCACCAGTTCCTCCAAAACCACCGATAGTAACTCCTATTGTAACACCAATTGAAACTCCCATTCAAAAACCCACACCGACCGTAGTTCCAGTGATCGATATTAAACCAGTTTTGAATACAATTCAATCAATTACCCCAAAAACAATTACCGAAACAAAATTTGAGCTTAAAGAAAAATTTGCAAAAGGATTTTCTCCACCAGACTTTTCATTTTCGAGAATCAAATTCGCTCCAAAAACATTTATTCCAGTAAAGTCCTATGAAAGAAAATATTTTGAGCTTAAAAACCCATTCTCGCTTGAACTAGTTCCTAAAAACTTGAGGAGGTTTTTAGAATGACTTTAGGTTTACTTGCAATTTGGGTCTCAGCTGTAATAGCCTTAATCACTCTTTACATTGCTTTCTCATTTGTTACTCCAATGATTGGGACAATTGATAACTTCATTAATCAAATTGTAAATCAAGTCCCAATGGATGAGTTGTGGAAGAATCTTTATTACAATGTCCAGTCTCAGCTATCAATGATTTGGTCAACCGTAATGATTGTTTTCTTTATTTCAATTTTGATTTGGGTGGTGATTCAGAGTGCAAGAAGAGAACCGCAAGAAGAGATTTACGAGTCATAGGATAATCTCTTTACTGCTTTTACTATCGTTTGTTTTTTCTTTGATTCCTGTTTCAGCTCAACCAACTGCGTGGCTTGACATAAGAGTTGACATTACTACAGATACTGCAATTTACTTTCCAATTAAATTTACAATTCCTTATTCGATTCAGTTAGTAGATCCTTCTTCAGGAGTAATTTACCAACTGTATCCAAATAGAGTTTTGAACATTTCCACGCAAGAATACGTCACAGCTGGGAGCTATACAATTGATTCTCAAAACAATAGGATTTCATTCTGGATTGGCTACAATATTACCACACCTGGAAACTACACATTTTACTACAGAGTAATTTATGATGTTGCGTTAATGCAGAATGCAACTGTAGATACTGTTTTTAAAGTTTTAGACCCAAACAAAGTATGGATTTACAGAGTTCCAATTACAGTAACAAATAATTTAACTTCAGCTCTTTCTGATTACCAAGTATTTCTTTATCTGAATCTTTCTTCACAGGTAAGTGCTGGAAAAATTAGAAGTGATTTAGGAGACATAAGGTTTAAAGATTCTGTAGGAAATGAGTTATCATACTGGATTGAAAACAATACTGCTTCTGCAGCAAGAATTTGGGTAAAAGTTCCATCAATTCCAGCATCAGGTTCAACAACAATTTACATTTACTATGGAAACCCATCCGCAACGACTACATCTAATCGCACGTTAACGTTTGTATGGTATTATGATTTTGAAAATGGAAACTACAACAATTGGACATTTTCTGTATTTAGTAGTGGGGATACATATAGTTTAGAAACCACTACCCCACTACAGGGTTCATACTCTCTCAAGGAAAATCAAGTTGGAATAGGTGGGGGATATGGATATGTAAAAGCGTTTACACCGTCAATTCCTGGGTACAATTACAAACTCACAGTAATGACGAAATACAGTGGGTATACATATTTGGATTCAAATAGTGGTATCGGATTAGCGGTCTTGTATTATAACTCAAGCGGTTCTTTGCTTAAAACTGCCTTATGGTTTATTTACACTACCACGACGCCCGAAATTAATGGTGACTGGAACGAAGGTGCTCCCACTACTGTGAAGGTGACGAATTGGCAAGATGCGGCAAACATTATTTATACGCATGAATTAGATATTTTTGGGAACGCCCCTACTGATGCGTCATCGATAAAAATAAAGGCTCAAATAGGGAACACTAATGGAAAAACATTATGGACTGATTGTTATGTTTTGAGAAAATATATTAGCCCAGAGCCTTCTCATGGCTCATGGGGAACGGAAGAAACAGATGTTTCAACAGTCCTGCAGACTTCAGAATACACCGTGGCCGAGTACAACTCAACCCACTGGGTTATCACAATTCCAGATGCAACAATAAATTCAAAGGGCACTTCTTACCAGCTGTACACAACTGCGACATGTGCGATTTACGACCTAAAAATGGGCGACGACTCGACTTTTCCAGTCTACTTACCATTAAACTCTCCCATGAACTTCAAGGCGATCCTCAAGGATCCATATGGTAACCCAATTCAACAATCCGCGACATTCATGATTATGGACTCTCAGAACAAAATTCTCGGCACGAATACGACAACATCCGACTCTTCTGGCATTGCCTTGGCTTCTGTGACGACGCCCTCTTCAGCGGGAGCGTATTATATCAGAGCCAACACAACTGGGAATTACGTAGGTCTACTTTACAACACCATCAAAGTCACGGACATAGACCACTCGACTTCGTTCAACGACGAACGGACCTGGATATGGGACGCCTCAACACTTTCTGGGTACGCCTACTACACCGTTGACTACACCTCTCTTCCAGGGAAGGTCACGATTAACGGGACTGACGTAACGCTCTCGGGTGGGCAGTTCTCAAAAGCAGTCCAAAGTTCGACCGTCGGCAACTTCTCCTACGTGCTGACATTCAACGATACGAAATATGTCACCAAGACCACGACGGTCTACCACATATTTGATTATCCCAAGGTTACGCCTTCTTTTGACTCTAACGGGAATGTTTACTTTGCGGTTATCAGCACCTTCGACAATTCCTCCCTACCGTTCGCCTACTCTGTTGACAGCGACAAAGCCACACTCGGCTCGTTCCAGTATGGTTTAAAGAGTTTCACTTGGAACGTTCTGACCAGAAACTACGGCGACAAGACCTTCAAAATCACGACAGATGCAAACTCGACGATTGTAGTAACCTCGGCTGATCCTTCGCTGAGAAAAATAATATTCAACGCCACGGGTCCGGCAAATGTGACCGTTTGGGTTGGAAGTATTGGCAAGCCATACCAAGTAAAGGTCGATGGGGCTGTGGTCAACTTTATCTGGGACGATGCCTCCAAGACCCTGATCGTACCAATAACTTCCACGACAGTGGAGTTGGACTTTCCAGCGCCTCCTGAAGAAGGAATGGGTGGAGGTGGAATAATCTGGACTCCGACCGTCCCTTCACCTTCAGACACATCAACAACGCCTCCAGCTTCCACGGTCCCCCCCTCAGTTGGGGCGTCCCCTGAAATCGTGAAGTTCGGCTTGTTCGCGATAGTCCTCGCGGGGGTGGCAGCACTTGTCGCCAAAGAAGTTCAAGAAAGGGCAAAGCTCTCATACAAATTCAAGGCTGCTTTCAGGCCAAAGAAAATAACCAAGAAGGACTGGGACAAAGCCAGAAAGAAGAAGTGGTGGGGCTGAATGGTTTGTTGACTGTTCCGTTTAGTCTGATTTTCAAGATTGCGGTATTTGGAATAGTTGTGATTGTCATCACGTATCTGTGGGTGATTGCAGGGGGAGGGGATGAGTGATAGAGCAGACTATAAAGTTCAAGGACTTGATCAAGCGCGAGCCGTTCTGGGTGAGGTACAGGATATCTTTCTCGAGGGTTGTTGAGATCGGACAGAGCGACACGAAGTACATCCGCCTCCCCAAGCGGCTAGCGGTACATCTTGCCGAGAAGTTGGGTAGAGACCCGTGGGATGAAGACTGCCTTGTTGGGTTGGAGGAGACTGGAAATTATGTTAAATTTTATGTTTTATTCCCCAAGAATGGTATTGACAAAAAAGAAATAATAGCGGAGGTGAGGGATAAATGCGCTTTGAGCAGGGCATTGGAGCAGCGTGTATAGCACTCGGCGGGTACTTAATCTACTCCGCCTTCGGGAAGTATGTTTTTTTGCTCAATGCCATTGCTGGAGGTATCTTAATTGTGTTTGGAATAACCATCATGGTTCTCGAAAGGAGGCACACAAATATGTTGTTTAGGAAAAAAGCCGAAGAGCAAAAAATTTTGGAAGAGCGCTACAGAAAGACTCGTGAGAACACTTCAAGAGTCGTTGATTTAGGGTCCAGTGTCACCGCTGCAGTGCAAGAACAAGAAGAGAAGCCGCCAGAATTCGCACCGAAAAACTCTGAGCTTCCTATTTCAGCGTTGTCTGAAAGCATCGAAGCTGTGCCGCAGTCTTCAGCTTTCGACAAGCTGTTTCAAGAGATATTCGCCAAACACATACAGACGGAAGTAGACTTGACGTTCGAACTGCCTACTACAGAGTCTGTCATTTTAGGCAAAACCTTCAAAGTGTCTGGCAAGATAAGGGTCAAGTCGAAAAGGGAGCCTGCGGCCAAAGAAAAACCAAAAGAGGAAGAAAACGTCAAAACAATTCCAGTAGACCTTTCAATTCCCTTTATTGGGATTTTCCCTTTGAATCTAATTGGAAAGAAAATAATCGAGGTGAATTGACGTGAATACTTTCAATTCCCTTTATTGGGATTTTCCCTTTGAATCCTGTACCTCACCCAGAACGGCTCGCGCTTGATCAAGTCCTCTTTCAATTCCCTTTATTGGGATTTTCCCTTTGAATCAACAAAGTCCGCTGGCATTATATTGACAACAACTTTGCTTTCAATTCCCTTTATTGGGATTTTCCCTTTGAATCCTATCTGAGCCACTCACTCACCCCCTTTCGGTTTTTCAATCTTTCAATTCCCTTTATTGGGATTTTCCCTTTGAATCTCAAAATAATCGAAGGTGAAACAGTGTGATTGACCCGTCTTTCAATTCCCTTTATTGGGATTTTCCCTTTGAATCCCACGCAGCTGATGCCGCACCGCTCGGAATATTTTTTCACTTTCAATTCCCTTTATTGGGATTTTCCCTTTGAATCTGGGAATGCAAAGGCAGTCACGCTCCCGAGCCAATGGTTCTTTCAATTCCCTTTATTGGGATTTTCCCTTTGAATCCTGGAGGGGTAGTTGTACTTCTGCCAGTTACCCTCGTAACTTTCAATTCCCTTTATTGGGATTTTCCCTTTGAATCAAAAGAAAACAGGGAGTTGGTGGGATTGGCTCAATCACTTTCAATTCCCTTTATTGGGATTTTCCCTTTGAATCGGATGAATTAGGAATAGATGGTATCCTTAGGTATGTTTACTTTCAATTCCCTTTATTGGGATTTTCCCTTTGAATCGGCGGTGATAAAAAACCCGAAAGGAGTATGCGAGAGATACTTTCAATTCCCTTTATTGGGATTTTCCCTTTGAATCTCAACTATCCTCCTCAATCTCAAATCAACTGATGAGCTTTCAATTCCCTTTATTGGGATTTTCCCTTTGAATCTGGTGTTGAGCGTGACTCGGATTGTTGTGGATATTGATAACTTTCAATTCCCTTTATTGGGATTTTCCCTTTGAATCGGGCGATTAGCGACATAATCGGTCTAGGTGAGGTAAGCGCCTTTCAATTCCCTTTATTGGGATTTTCCCTTTGAATCGTCGTCCAGAACCACCACCCTGCCGTCAGCCATGAAGTCTTTCAATTCCCTTTATTGGGATTTTCCCTTTGAATCTCTCTTTACAATCCCCCAGTATCCTTGGGGGATTATCACCTTTCAATTCCCTTTATTGGGATTTTCCCTTTGAATCCTTCTTTTGGTTCTTCTGGTTCTAAAGGATTTCCTGATCTTTCAATTCCCTTTATTGGGATTTTCCCTTTGAATCGCTACTTTGTACCATGCTAGCGGGAAAAATACCACTACCTTTCAATTCCCTTTATTGGGATTTTCCCTTTGAATCATAATGGAAAAGTCATGAGTTGTATTCCGTGTTTTGTATCTTTCAATTCCCTTTATTGGGATTTTCCCTTTGAATCAGCTATGATGAACTTGAGAGAGAAGGCATAAATAAGAACTTTCAATTCCCTTTATTGGGATTTTCCCTTTGAATCATACTCATCATATTAGCGGGTTATAAGGTGTTCTTAAGACTTTCAATTCCCTTTATTGGGATTTTCCCTTTGAATCAATAGACTTGACCAACGGGGTTAGCCTTGACCTTAAATCCTTTCAATTCCCTTTATTGGGATTTTCCCTTTGAATCTGTTCCGCTTGCTGTGATGCTGTCCCAGTAGAGTGTCCACTTTCAATTCCCTTTATTGGGATTTTCCCTTTGAATCCCTTTTATTTCTTGTGTTGGTGACTTTGATGAGCGTAGCTTTCAATTCCCTTTATTGGGATTTTCCCTTTGAATCTTAGTATCCACCAGTACAAAAACCGCATACAAATTCCTTTCAATTCCCTTTATTGGGATTTTCCCTTTGAATCTTACAGCACTTGAGGAATTGAAAAAAGAAGGGAAGGTAGTGCTTTCAATTCCCTTTATTGGGATTTTCCCTTTGAATCTTGAAAAGCAATGATACACCTGATTAAGCGAAAAAAGTCTTTCAATTCCCTTTATTGGGATTTTCCCTTTGAATCCTTCATATACTCCGCCGGCATATGGTGGTCGACCTTGGTGTACTTTCAATTCCCTTTATTGGGATTTTCCCTTTGAATCCCTGAAAATCGTGGAGGAGGTCGGGTCCAACATCCAAACCTTTCAATTCCCTTTATTGGGATTTTCCCTTTGAATCTCAATAAAACGCCCCCCTAATACTAT
>Ga0080004_1123764_pt1 | contig 14167 bp, 12 predicted proteins | sample WasSprMetagenome_FD_69207 | JGI IMG/M metagenome (GOLD analysis project Ga0080004, IMG submission 69207) | Sulfidic aquatic microbial communities from Washburn Spring, Yellowstone National Park, USA - WS (SPADES assembly) (version 2) | ecosystem: Environmental > Aquatic > Thermal springs > Hot... | reverse complement strand
CTCAGCCCAGGCCCCCGGCCCGTAAACCAGCTCCGCCGCCAGCGGCTGAACCACCTGAAACAGGAGGAGCGAGAAGCCCAGCATCAAGGCGGTCAAGAGGAGCGTGAACCACGGTCTATCCCGCGCGGGGCCTACCACGCTCCAGACGCTCTCACCCTCCGCCCTCAAGAAGGCGACCGCCAACCCGGCGAGCAGCGCGTGGTAGGCGGGCCACAGGAAGAAACCGACCAGGTAAACGTAGTAGGTGGGATCACTGAGGAAAACAGGGAGCGAAAACAGCGAGATCGCGACAAGCGGGGTCACCATGTTGAGCGCGAGGGGTAGAGCGCTCAGGAGCAGGGAGTGGTAGAGCAGCGCGCGGCTCCCACCCACGCGCCTCTCCAGCGGAATAGGGTAAAGAGCTTTTCCGCAACGCGAAAATCGCGAACCCGTGGCGGGGCTCGACAGGGGAGTGCTAGCGCGCTGCAAGCTGCTCGATCCGAGCGCGCGCGGGGGCGGCGCGCTTCGGAACCTGCGAGGCACGAGCAGCTGCGCCTTCCCCGTCGGCCTGAGCCCTCGCCACTCGGTAGCAGGCGCGCTCGTCACCTGCAAGCAACGCGGGGCTCCAGCAAGCGGGCAAAGTTAAAGCCGACGCGCGCCCACCCGGCGAGCATGAGGCTGTGGAGCATACATCCGAGGTACCTCGACCCCAAGGGGCTCGTCGCGCTGTGGCGCGAGTCGCTGCTAGCGCGCAAGGTGCTGGAGCAGGCCACCCGGGGTTACAGGAACCACCCCCAGCTCTACAGGTTCAAGGCGTTCCCCCAACCGCTTAAAGCTATAAACACGTACCTCTACTACGTGTGGCTGGAGGCGGACGCGAGGGGCTACAAGTTCAGCAGGAGCAAGATAGACGAGCGCCTCGTCGACGCGTCGATAAGGATCCCGGTAACGAGCGGTCAACTAGCTTACGAGATAAACCTGCTGTTCTACAAGCTGTCCCAGAGGAACCCGCAGTGGCTGCAGAGGATAGCGCAGCTCCCGTGCTACTCACCCAACCCGCTCTTCGAAATCGTCCCAGGACCCATAGAGCAGTGGGAAAAGCCGCGAATCCCTCAAAGCGCGAGCGTTCGAGTATGCTGGGAGTAACTCGCGTGGACGGCGGCGCGCGGAGGCTGAGAGAACTAGATGGTGCAGCACCCGAGCGCCCGGTGCCCCTTCCAAGCGTGCTGACGCAGCGCAAGGCGCATCAACACCGAGCCAGAGCCCACGTGCGAGACGTAGTAACGTGAAGAGGGGAGGTGAATGCCGCTAACCGACCTTGATGCTCTCGACAAGCTAGCGCGTAAACGTTAACTCCCTGGTAAAACAGCGTCGAACACCCAGAGGGGGTAGAGTCTTCGCCCTAAGGGTTGAAGCCAGAGCACTGGGTTGAGTTATTAAGCGCACTTTATAAGTGCACATATACCTTTAGGCAGGGGGTGAGACATGCCTCGCAAGACCATCACGATCTCCCTGGAGGCCTACGAGGCTCTGCGGAGACTGAAGAGGCCGGGGGAGAGCTTCTCGGACGCGATCCTGAGGCTGGCGAAGAGCATCCCCAACCTCTCAGAGCTCGCGGGCGCCTGGAGCGACGTGCCGGAGGAGGAGGCTGAGGAGATCCTAAGGAGCATCAGGGAGGCGTGAGCGTCGTCGAGGGTTCAGCGGTGATCGCCGTTCTTGACTCGGACGCCCTCATCGATCATTTCGGGGTTGAAGGGGCGCCGTCGCCTTCGTCAAGAGGTCGCAGAGAGGGGTTGCGCTCGCGACAACGGCCGTCAACCTCTTCGAGGTGGTGTGGGGCGCTTACGAGCTCGGCGGAGGCAAGCTCAGGGACGTCGAGAAGCTGGCGGGCGCTCCGACAGTCCTAAGCCTGTCCGAGAGGGAGGCCCCGAAGGCCGGCGAGGAGATGGGGTACCTCGAGTCCCTGGGAATGCCTGTGGACCTGAGGGACGTGCTGATCAGGGTTACAGCGAGGGAGAACGAGGCATCCCTAGCCACCGGGAACGCGAAGCACTTCAAGAGGATCAGGGGCTTGACCGTGATCGAGTACAGGAGAGAGCGCACCGCCGAGCGCTGGGCTCCAGCTTAAGTGTTAGGGATCCCCCCTGTGATCTCCCCTAAGAGCTATGCTCTCGCTGAGCGCACGGAAGCATGCGAGATAAGAAGCTTTTTCGCAGTCCCTTGTAGCGTCCACGAGCACCTCGAGAAGCCTCGTGTGCACGCGGTTCTCCGGCTTCTTCAACGCGACAACGCGAGCGCGCGCTACTTAGCGTCTTTAGGAGCCTTTCGCTCTTCCTTTCGCCCTTCTTCGTCAGCTTCGCCATGCTCTTTCAGCTCTTCGAAGAGGGCGAGCGCGAGGGCTAGGTCCTCGAGGAAGGCTCTATCCCGCAGAACCTGCTCTTTCACCCTTTCGCTCAAGATCCTCAACTCCCTGCCCGCACCCTCCCCCTCGAAACCCCCATCCATCACCTTTCGATTGCCCCGCCAGCTTTTCAGCTTGTCGCCCGTGGGCGACAGCCCTTCACCCACCTTCCAGTTCGTCGACCCTCAGAGCTCGAACAAGGATAGCGCCAAATCCTTTCTACCATCGGTGTGAAAGGACGATCGCGACTCTCCCCAATGGAAAAAGGACTTCCTACCCACTGTCTCTTGATTGCTGCTGTGCGAACTATCGGCACGTTTGTTGTCGTAGAGTATACCGGTTACCTTTCTACTATCTCTTGATAGCGCGCGCCGCGCTCGTACTTGAACTCCGCAACCTTTTTCCAGCGCGAAACCGCTTTGCCGAGCCCCGCGAGCGAGCTAGAGGCACGAGATCCCCCTAGGGGGCGCTTTAAGCGAGATTAGCGCGCCGCTGGGCTTGCGCGCTGCCGGTGGCGCGCCGCTCGGCAGCCTGCTTCGTGTAGTTTAGCAGCCAGCTCGCGTGCTCGAGGTCCCCCTTAACGTCCTCGACCGTGTACTTCGCCTCGTGGAAGCCCCAGACGTGGACGTCGTAGGCGACCGCCCACACGTACTCAATCCTCGGCTCGTTCAACTCCCGCGCGAGCCTCCTTGCTACCTTGCCCAGCAGCTGAGCCCACCACCTACCCTCCCTCGCGGCCTCCCGGTGCTCCGGCGTATCGTAGCGCTCAGCGAGCGCCTTGATGCACTCCTCCACGACCTTGTACAGCTTCTCTGAAGCCTAGACGGCGTCGCCCCTCGCCAGGTGCTCCTCGGCCTCCGCGAGGTACTTCCCGGCGAGCTCGACGCGAGCTTCGGCGGCGATCCCCGGATCCAGCCCCAGCGAGAAGGCGAGCAGGTCCACTACGCTCAACCCCCTCCTCTCGATCTCCTCCGCAATCCTCTCGGGGATGTGTACAACCCTCAAGATCCTCCTCTATAGAGGGGCACCGCCGCTATTAAGCGCTACCGCAGCTGTGCGCGACGTTTTCCTCCCCCGAGTTCGGAGCTCACAAACATTATTGCCCTTTCTACTATCTCTTGATTGCTTCGCGCGGGAGAGCGTTGAGGAGAGCTTGCGCGCGCAAACACATAGCTTTCTACTATCTCTTGATTGCTTCGAATGGACAATGAAATAACGCAGCCGGAAAAGGTTCTGAGGCTTTCTACTATCTCTTGATTGCTTCGGGTCGCTCATTGGGCGCCGGCGGGTGCGGGACGGTGGCCTTTCTACTATCTCTTGATTGCTTCTTCCAAAACCGGAAAAATAAAACCAGAGGGTATCGAAGAAGAGGTGACTTTCTACTATCTCTTGATTGCTTCGCGATAAACGTTTACAAAAGCGGAACTTTAGCGGTTGATTTCGGTGCCTTTCTACTATCTCTTGATTGCTTCATCAATATGGGGGGGAAGGGGCTAGGGTGAAAATTGGGGAAAACTTTCTACTATCTCTTGATTGCTTCAGTTCTTCTCCAAGGGTGGGGGGCGTGACCAAGCTGGAGGCCTTTCTACTATCTCTTGATTGCTTCGTCGACGACGTGTGGGGTCCTGGGGCGAAGATCACGCATTTCTTTCTACTATCTCTTGATTGCTTCGAGGAGGGGGCTGCTGGAGGAGCTGGCGGCGCGCGCGGAGCTTTCTACTATCTCTTGATTGCTTCGAACGTTCCGGGATCCACGAGCGTGTATTGCACTTCGATGTAACTTTCTACTATCTCTTGATTGCTTCAGAGTACGTCCGCAAGAAGCTAGCAGAGCTGGGCTTGGCGCTTTCTACTATCTCTTGATTGCTTCTCGAGGCCGTAGGGCAGGCGCGCGGCGCCTTCAAGTTCCTTTCTACTATCTCTTGATTGCTTCCGCCCCTTCTCGGTCTCCTTGTAGCCCGTGCGCACGAGCGCGCTTTCTACTATCTCTTGATTGCTTCGGCTTCCAGCTAGGCGGGGGGCCTCTGGGTCTGGGCGCTTTCTACTATCTCTTGATTGCTTCGCAGCGCCTCGAACCGCTCCCTCGGGAGCAGCGCCTTCTCGCTTTCTACTATCTCTTGATTGCTTCAAAAGTAATGGTGCAGTATGAGAGAACAATACGGAAACTAACCTTTCTACTATCTCTTGATTGCTTCCCCGTTTCGACTTGAACGCGTTTGCCGTGACCACGTGGTAGCCGCCTTTCTACTATCTCTTGATTGCTTCGGGCGGGACGCCGTCGTCGTACCAGGGCGGCGCTGGGTAGCTTTCTACTATCTCTTGATTGCTTCCGCCCCCAAGCCCGAACCCAGCAGCTGTTGGGCTGGAGAAAGGCTTTCTACTATCTCTTGATTGCTTCACGCGTCTGGTAAAGAGGTTCCGAAGAGCGAAGCCAAAACTTTCTACTATCTCTTGATTGCTTCGAGTACGAGCGGCAGGCGAAGGAGGCGGAGAAGATCGACCCTCTTTCTACTATCTCTTGATTGCTTCAAGAGACGCTAATATACTGTTGTGCGGGTCGGGTGCTGTTCTGGCTTTCTACTATCTCTTGATTGCTTCAGTGAGCGCTCGGAAGCCCTAGCCGATGGCGGTCGAGAAGCTTTCTACTATCTCTTGATTGCTTCCCGGGTGAGACCGGGCAGCCTCTCGGCGGCGCGGTAGAACCTGTCCTTTCTACTATCTCTTGATTGCTTCGGGGGACAGCGCCTACTTCGGGGGAACTAATTTCGTTTCCCGCGCGCTGTCTTTCTACTATCTCTTGATTGCTTCCCGCGCACTGTTCTCGATAGGCACCCAGCAGGCGGCAACGCTGGTGACTTTCTACTATCTCTTGATTGCTTCATGGTTGAGCAGGGAGGCGCCTGCCACCTGCTTCGCCCACAACATCTTTCTACTATCTCTTGATTGCTTCCTGGAGATAAACATCTACGAGCCGGGCGCGTACAACGTCACCCTCCTTTCTACTATCTCTTGATTGCTTCCTCTCCCCCACTAGGTTGTTCACAGCCTGCAGGTTCTTGATCCTTTCTACTATCTCTTGATTGCTTCGTTAGGATAGTCGCCCTGAAGCTTTCGCGCGAGGGCGAACTTTCTACTATCTCTTGATTGCTTCACGGCGAGGTAGCTGCCGTCGTAGCGCGCCGCCAGCCAGACCTTTCTACTATCTCTTGATTGCTTCTAGGATCGGGCGCCACCGAGCCACGCTCCACCGGTCGACTTTCTACTATCTCTTGATTGCTTCTCAAGGATCTGGGAAACCAAGCGGAGAGGATCGCGAGGCTCTACCTTTCTACTATCTCTTGATTGCTTCTGGCGGGCGTCTGGGTGCAGGCGCCCAGCGGCGCCCCGAGCAAACTTTCTACTATCTCTTGATTGCTTCACCTGCGCGGCTACAGCGGCTACCTCCTCTGCCACTACTGCCTGCTTTCTACTATCTCTTGATTGCTTCCTGAGCGATGAGGAGGCGGACAGGATGGTCGCCGCCGCGCTGGCCTTTCTACTATCTCTTGATTGCTTCCGGCGTGGGCGAGCTCGTGGGCTAGGATGTAGCGGAGCTCTGGGTCCTTTCTACTATCTCTTGATTGCTTCTGCCGTGTGCGCCCGTTTTGCTGTGCTCTTTTCTAATTGGCTCAACTTCCTTGCTTTCTACTATCTCTTGATTGCTTCGCGGCGGTTCTCGTCGCGTCGCGCTGCCTGCGGAGCTCGTCTTCCACTTTCTACTATCTCTTGATTGCTTCCCAATCCGGGTAACCTTTCGGCATACCGAGTTGCACTGGGAACTTTCTACTATCTCTTGATTGCTTCCAACCTGGACGTTTTGGAGTCGATGCCGGTTCCCTACAGCCTTTCTACTATCTCTTGATTGCTTCCAACGCGATGCTGGGGCTGCTCGGTTACGGTGGCAAACAGTGACTTTCTACTATCTCTTGATTGCTTCTCGGCAGCTACACGATCGTCATCGTCGAAGTCCATAAGCTCCTTTCTACTATCTCTTGATTGCTTCCGCGCCAGCTCCTCGATCTCCTTCACCACTTGCGGTTTGCTCTTTCTACTATCTCTTGATTGCTTCCCGTCGCTAGATGTCGCGAGCGTCGATCGCAGCCACGTGCTTTCTACTATCTCTTGATTGCTTCCTTCTCGTTTGGATGGGCCCGATCCTCATACCAAGGCCTTTCTACTATCTCTTGATTGCTTCCGCTGCTCTAGGGGGACGCTGAAGACCAGCCCGCTGACGGACCTTTCTACTATCTCTTGATTGCTTCAAGTAATGAGCCTCGGAAAATCAACGCGCGCGGCGCAAGTGTGGTTCGCTTTCTACTATCTCTTGATTGCTTCCGTCGAAGGCGTCGGTGAAGCGGGTCAGCCCAGCGGTTCTCCTTTCTACTATCTCTTGATTGCTTCCGTTGTCTGCTCATCGCAGCCTCTTTTATATGGTTTTCCCCGTTCTGCGTCCTCTCTTTCCTTTAACGTGGAACATGCTCTTTCCGTGTCTGTTTAGGCGGGCTTGTTCCCCCTGGAAAGAGGGTGCATCATCTGTTGTTCCCAACCCCCGAACGGAAAGCTTAAAAGAATATGACGGCTTGGTTCCGGGAAAGGGAGAAGCTTACCGAAAAATAGAGTTTCCTCGCAAAATTGCGGGGGGTTGCCGCTCTCGCGCCATTGGGCTTCAGGGGTTCGAGCTGGAGCCGAGATAAGCGTTTTAGCTGGACCCGGTAGCGTGCGGGCGTGGAGGTAGAGGTCAGGGAGTGCGGCCCCCTCCGCGGGGCGAGGATCGAGCTTCCGGAGCGCGGCCTAGTGCTCGTGATGGGTCCCAACCTCAGCGGCAAGAGCCTGCTCGCCTCGTCGCTGGGCGCGCTGGCTGTTGCCGCCGCTCTCTCGCGGGCGGAGGGCGGCCGGCAGCTCTCCCCCCTCGCCGGGTGGCTGGAAGGCTGGCCCGCCTGGCCGCGCGGCCGCGCGTGCGAGGCGGTTTTCGCGGCTGAGCTGTGCTTGGCGGTGGGCATCGAGCCGTGGGGGCCGGCTTTGAGGGTGGCGCTCGAGTCCAGCGACTTCGCCGTGGACGCGGTGCTGCCGGCCGCGGGGCCCGAGGCGCTCTCCGTCCGGTGCGGGAGGGTGAGGGGGCTCAACCTCTCGAACCCGGTGAGGTTCGCTGAGCGCTGCTGCTGGCGCCTGAGGCCCACCCCATCTTCGCTCCTCGCGGTGGCGGCCGCGGGAGGTTCGGCGCCGCTGGACCCTGAGGTCTACTCGGAGCTTAAGGGAGCGCTCGCTAGGCCGTGGCGCGAGCTGGGCGGGGTGGAGCTCGACCTCGACTTCCTCTGGCGCGGGGGACCGGCGGTCGCGGTGGGCGGGTCTGTGCTGCCGGGCGCTTGCGCGTCGAGCGGCGTGCTGAACCTGATGGGCCACTGGCTCGCGTTCAGCGCGCTCTCGGCTCTTGGGCGGGGCCCGCTGCTCGCGAGCGTCGAGGAGCCCGAAGCGCACCTCGACCCTTACGCCGCTTACCTGCTCCCCCGGGCTTACGCGAGGGCGGCCGCGAGGCTGGGCGCGGTGTTCGTGGTCGCGACGCACAGCGAGGCGTTCGTCAAGGGCGTCGAGGACGCGGTGGGGGAGGGGCTGCTCGGAGCCGGAGAGCTCAAGGTTTACGAGACCGTGTGGCGCGGCGGGGCGTTCACGCTGGAGGAGCTGAAGGTGGGGGAGGATGGCGCGATCGAGGGCTCGCGCTTCACGAGGATCGCGAAGCTGCTGCTAAGGAAGCGGTTGGGCGCCTGAGGGCGGGGCTACCGCCTGGCCTTCGCGGCCACCTCGCCGTCGCTCAGGTTCACGATCCCCGCTGCCGCCTCGATGGCCAAGGATAAGCTCGAGGCCTCCGAGTGCAGCACGGCGTCCCCAAGGTTTTGGACGAAGATGAGGGCTTGAATCAGAGTCTCGCGCTTCGAGAGCAGCTGGGGCAGCTCTCCAACCTTCCTTAACCCGTTGAGGCGGCTGAAGCTGCTCTTGATGAACCTGGCGAGCTCCTCTAGGCACGGGTGGCAGGCGGCGTGGACTGTGTGGCGAGCTCTAGCGCGCTCTTCGTCCCCCTGGTACCGCAGCGACTGGTAGCTGTGTATCTGGTGGTAGTGGTGGAGGGCTACGGGGAGCAGGATGAGCAGCGCGCTGACCACGTCCCCCTCCACCTTCTCCTCCCCGGAAAGGATCTTGGCGAGCTGGTCGGAGCGGCAGGGGGCGGCGACCCCCAACCCCTCCTTCACCGTAACGTACGTGTAGAGCGTTGAAACGAGGTAGTGGCCTGGGAAGCTTTCGCAGCAGCCTTTGGCGCACTCCACCTGGTACTCGACAGCGGCTTTGCCCACATCGTGGAGGAGCGCCGCAGCCAAAATAGCCTCCCTGCACTCCTCCGCGTCCAACCCCGTTAGCTTGGAAACCTTCCTCGATAGGGCTTCAAGCTCCCACGTCCGCTTGGCGACCTCGTAGGTGCCGACGAGGTGCTCGCAAAGCTCCTCCGCTTTTCCACCTTTCCGCCAAGCGTAGCAGGTCATACCCTGAAGCCCACCCCCGGCTCGTAGGCTTCCTCGTCCACTAGGTAGCCGGCGGCGACGGGGTACACGCCCTTTTCCTCCACGAAGCGCTTCACCAACGCCTTGTAGCGCCGAACGTACTCGCTCGGCTCAGGCGGCGGCGCCTGAGGGTATAGCTCCACGTGCACCTGCCCGTCCTCGCTCCACCCCACGCACACGAAGCCTTTCATGCGCTCTTTCGCGCGCTCCCACAGCCTTTTAGCGAGGCTCAGATCGTAGCTAACCGCGCGGGCGAGAACGGCTTCTATGTTCTCGATACCGTCGAGGAGACCCACGAAGATCTGCGTGAGCGGCTCCCTCAGGACTGAGTAGCTCATGCTCTCCTCGATGCCGCTGAGGTGCCTGCTAGGCGGGAACGGCGCTAGGGCCAGCCTCTCGTACGCGTCAAGCGCGGTGGCGCTTTCTTTCAGCCCGCTCAGCTGCCCGCTCATGAGCTCGATGAGGTGATGGTACCCGTAAGCCTCCCGCCCATCTTTCTTCTCGTAGTCGAAGGGCAGCCTCCAGTCGATGTAGCCCCCGCTTAGCGCTTTGTCCAGCCACTCCACGAGCTCGGCTCGCGCCCCCTCAACCTTCACCACGTACACAAGCCCCTCGCGGCTCTCCCTCCGGCGCCCTTTCAGGTCCCTGCACACCCTCCCCACGACCTGCACCATCGAGAAAGCGTTCGCCGCTTCCACGAAGGCAGCGTCGAAGTCCCAGTTCACGCCCGCCTCTACTACGGGCGTTGCAACAGCGACAAACCCCTTCTCCGCCTTCAGCATGCTGCCTATCCTCGCCAGCGCCTCGCCGCGGTCCCCGGCGGTCAGCTGCCCGTGCAGGAGGGCGCACTCCACGCTCTCCCTGAGAGCTTTGAACGTCTCCACAGCGTCTTTTACACGGTTCCTCACCACGAGCACTTTCAGCCCGCTTTCCGCGAGCTCTCGCGCCTTCGCCGCGAGCTCGTCCTCGCCGATCACCGTCGTCCTCCACTCGATGGACTTGGCCTCCTCCTCGTACTTGGAGTCCCTGACCTTTATCTCCGAGCCCGAGACCGCGTCGCTCTCTCCGAGGGAGAGCGCGCTGAGCCCGCCGCCCGACCACTCCCAGAGCTTCTGCTTGAACCAGCTGCCCACAGTCGCGGACATCACCACGAGGGGGGTTTCCGCCCGCTGGGCGTACTTCACCAGAACTTTCATGAAGGCCAGCATCCTCCCCACGTCCTCCTCCTCGGGGTAGCGCAGCACGATGTGCGCTTCGTCCATGAAGACGGCGGACGTGAAGATCCTAGCCCTCACCTTCGCGTAGCGCTTCGCTGCCTTGAAGCTCTCCGAGACGGGCAGGCGCAGGAGGTTGTAGGCGAAGGAGTCGAGCGTGGACACGACAACCCTCGCGTCGAAGGATGGGCTCTTCCGCCCACCCCTCTCCCTCAGCAGCACGTCCATGCCCATCTGGTACGCGACGTCCTCGCTCCCGACGCCCATCCTCTCGAAAGCCTCCCTCACGAGCTTCAGCGGCCCGCCGGCGCCGGGCTCGAGCGCGCCCAGGTAGGTCCGCGTGTAGAGGTCTTCCACTATCGCGCGGAGCGGGAGGACGTGGATGAGGTTGTACGCGAAACCCTCTTCGTAGAGCTCTGCCGCTAGGAGGGGGGCCGAGACGGATTTCCCGTAGCCTGTCGGCGCCTCGATGAGCAGGACCTGCCCCGGCGAGTACTTGCGGCGAAGCGCGTCCCTAGCTTCCTCGATCAGCCTCCTCATAGCCCAGCGAGCCTGCTTAAACCACCCTGGATCCTCTGGGAGAGACCTTGCCACCGGGCGCCGAAGAGCTTGACGGCTTCGGCCTGGAGATCCCGCGAGCATAGGGCCCTCAGCGGCGCGTAGAGGTGCTCGGGTCTCCTGTACATGTGGTACTTCGCCAACCCCTCGGAGAGCCTCTGCACGAAACCCCTGTAGTTGTTGTACCCTTCCTCCTTTGGGAAGCTCCTAACCAGCCAGTAGACGGTACCCGCGATCCCTCCCCTGCGCAGGAGCGTCGCGAGCCCCGTCACGTCGAAGACGTCAAACCCCTTCGCCATGACCTTTTCTCCCTTGGACAGCCTCAGGTACTCTACTAGGAGGGGGCTCTTCGCAACCTCCCTCAGCTGTCCTCCGAGGGCGCGCGCGATCGCAGCTGCAGCGCCGACCAAGATGGGGAAGAACCCCCCACCACCTTCGACCACGCGCCGAGTCACACCGAGCACCCCAGCCTGCATCCTGTCGAGCATCGCCGCGGCGAGCGCCGGCGAGCGGACGTTGACGAGAATGTAGCCGTACTCCCACCTCCCTCCTTCGGTTCGTGCTCGGTAGGCACGGGTCAGGTACGCGCCTACCAAGCTGAGCGCCAGAACGTCCTCACCTACCCGGAAAGCGTCCCTCTTGAGTTGCCCGCGGCCCATGCTGCTTCGTGTGAACTCCGCGAAATCCAGCGACAGCGCGGAGGGGGGAGATAAGGGGCCGGGCCGCCGTCCCTCGACCAGCCCCTGCAGCGTTTGCAGAGCGAACTCGAGCGTCATCCGATCCTTAGGATCCTTGGCAGCGAAGGGGAGAGGCCTCACCAGCTTCGGGTCTATCGTCTTGCCCTTTCTCGCCGCCATTTTCGCGCTAAGGCTTTGGAGAAGCTTGGGCACCACGCTGCCGACCCCCTTATTACGTAGATCCTCTAGGCTGCAGTTGGCGAGCAGCAGCGTCGCGGCCTCCGAGAACCACGCGAAAGCATACCCTCGGTACGATGCCAGGTCGCCGACTCCGATCGCTCGGGCGAAGGCACCCCTCCCGCCACGCCTTCTGCCCGGCTGGCTTTTTCCGCGGCGCTTTCCGCCCAACCGGCTCACCCCTCGACAGAGCTCCTAGGCACAGGCACCTCTACAACCCCCGTGCTCGCTTCCAGCCTCAGCGCGACGCCCTGCTCGTTGAGCGTTGCAGCGATCGCGTCGAGCCCCGGCGGCTTAGGCACGACGAACTCCTCCCGGTCCACCTCTTCAGCGCGGCTGGCCCTCTTCTCGAAGTTCTTTTTGCTCAGCGTCGGCAGCAGCTGAATCTCGTAGAACCCGCCGTAGCAGCTGGCTATCCGCCTGGGGAAGTAGAAACTAGTGGAGCACACGCTGGCGCGCTCAAGGCTTTCGACGTCCTCGCAGATGGCGTTCGCCACGGACACCAGCCCCTCCTTGCGCCCCACCCTAACTATGCCGTAGGCGTACTTCGCCAAGCTCTCGTCTTTAACTAAGTACAGCAGGAGGAGGCGGTTGAAGAGGGAGGCCGCCCGGGGAGCCACCGTGTAAGCCATGTCCAGGTTGGACCAGTACTTGGTACGCCGGTAGGGATGCTGGTAAACCTTCTCGGCGGCTCTGAAGAACATGTAGCCGCCCCACACCCCCGCGGCCGCGTACTCCACCTTCTCTAGGAGCTTCACGGCCGCGGACGCGCCGTCTTCGAGCTCCCGCACGCTGCCTTGAGCCCGCAGGTACGCGTAAGCCAGCGCGCCCACCAGCGTGGTGGGGGGTGGCAGCAGGAAGGACTCGGCTGCCGCCGAGCTGAAAGGCACGAAAACGGAGATGGGAGAGTGGGGTACGACCTCGACCAGCAGCGCGTACTTACCCGTCATCTGCCCCCCTTCTGCAGGGCCTCGAGCACGAGCCTCTTCACTTCACCCACGAGCTCCGAGAGAGAGTCAACCTTCTTAACGCTACTGGGAGCTTCTGGGAGCAGCCCCTCATTGTCGAAGTACACGATGTCCACGCGCTCTCCTAGGTCTCGCAGGAGCTCTGCGTACTTCGCTGCTCTGTCTATAGTATCTTTAATGTAGTTACTGCTCCTAGTGACCCTAGCCGGCGAGACCACGAAGGGCAAGGGGCTTGAGACCGCCGCCACGGCGCCGCTGACCTCGAAAACAGGGAGGTACCTGGCCTTCTTCGCCCCGAAAGCCAGCCCCTCCAGCAGGACCGCGAGCCCGTGAAGGGCCGCCTTCACCCTCTTCTCCCTGTCACTCACGGGCTTGCCGTCGGAGGTCATCCCTATCCTGCCGCAGTCGACGAACGCGCTGAGCGTGTAAACTGCTGTACCGGCCTCAACCTGGAACGGCTGCGGGGACTGGCCGGGCATCGGTGCCCTCACGTGGAACTGGGGGTCGATGGCGACATCAGAGGATTCCACGTCCGGCACCATGTAGCTGAACTGGACGGGAGACGTTCTCCTGATACCCGCTTCGGGGACTAGGAAGCCCGTGAGATCCTCGACGAGGCAGCGTTCAATGAGCTCGAGCTCCGTCAGCCCTTTCTCCTTCGAAGTCCCGTGCTTTGTGAAGCCGCCTCGAACCGCGTAGTTTTTGCACTCGTCGCACACGGGGAGCCCCAGCTTGTCCGCGAGCTCCACCAGCGTCTTCATGTAGCCGTAAGCTACCGCTTGGCCGGAGACCGCCGGGGCTATCACCACCCTGTACCCCCTGCCGTCCGGCCTCGGCTTGAGTATCGACACGGTCCTGTGCCTGCCGTACGCCCCGAGCGCCTCCACCATGTTCAACGCTTCGACCTCGACCTTCAACCTGAAGCTGAAGGAGGCGAAGACCATCCCCACCACCTCAAGCCCCCGTTTGCCCGCCGCCGGCGGCGGGCGCAGGCTGCTGCGCAGCAGCTTGAGCGACGGGCGCGGCGGTCAGCGCGATGATCGCAACCCGCTGCGCCAAGCCAAGGTTCCTCTCAGCCTCCTCGAGGAACCTCTCGACCTCCTCCTGCGGTGGCAGCGGCCAACCCTCGGACACGGCGATCCTCAGCGCCTCGTAGACGGAGACCCTGACGAACTCGGGGTTGAGCGCGCGGGCCATGCGGTCTATGGGGCTGTACCTCTTCTCCCTGGCCAGGTTCTTGAAAAGCTCTATGACGCGCCCGTACCTCTCCTCGATACTAGCCGGCTTCTCGCCCATGTGAGAATGCGCATACTAGACGCTAATAAGCTTTTCTGCATCAGAAAAGCCTTTAAAATGCTTAAGTGCACCGAAAATGCGCGTATGACGCTCTTCGTCATCACCTTGGGCTTCGAGGAGAAGTTCGCTGTCCGCATGATCACGAGGCACGGGCTGGACAAGGGGGACCGGCTCCTGCTCGTCACGGGCCCGAGAGCTCCGCAGTCGGAGCGGGCCGCCTCGTTCCTCTCCGAGTTCGCGAGGCGCTACT
>Ga0080004_1109341_pt1 | contig 14169 bp, 12 predicted proteins | sample WasSprMetagenome_FD_69207 | JGI IMG/M metagenome (GOLD analysis project Ga0080004, IMG submission 69207) | Sulfidic aquatic microbial communities from Washburn Spring, Yellowstone National Park, USA - WS (SPADES assembly) (version 2) | ecosystem: Environmental > Aquatic > Thermal springs > Hot... | reverse complement strand
ACTTTGCTGCTAATCTAGAGGTTAGGGTGAGCACAACAAATCCCGAGATACACTTCAACGAAAACATTGTTGCAACATTCAACCTGCTAGAGGCTATGAGGAGGAGGGGTGTGAAAGAGCTTGTTTTCGCATCGTCGAGCTCCGTCTATGGAGAGCCTGAGGAGATACCGGTAGACGAGAACGCACCAATAAGACCAGTATCAGTTTACGGAGCAAGCAAAGCAGCATGCGAAGCACTAATCCATGCCTATACAAAGCTCTACGGAATAAAAGCAGTTGTCCTACGCTACGCAAACGTAGTTGGACGAAGACTCAGACACGGAGTGGTATGGGACTTCATAAACAAGCTTCTCAAAAACCCAACAGAGCTAGAGATCCTCGGGGACGGGAAACAGGTCAGGAGCTACATATACATAGACGACGCAATAGAAGCAACAATAACTGCGTGGAGAAAAACAGAAACAAGCTACGAAGTATACAACATAGCTTCAGAAGACTGGATAACAGTAGACGAAGTAGCAGACGAGATAATCAAAGCAATGGGATTGAACAACGTGAAGAAGATATATAAACCAGTACTACACGGAGTTGGGTGGCCAGGAGACGTAAAGAGAATAGCCCTAAAAATAGACAAGATGAAGAGATCAGAGTTCAAACCTAAGTTGAGATCTCGTGACGCTGTTAAGATCTCTACACAAAAAATACTTAGAGAACTGGATAAGTGATATCGTGAAGATTGCTATAATAACACCAGAGTATCCACCATATGTTTCTGGAGGGGTAGGATCATATAACTATGAATTAGTAAAGAAGCTTACAGAGAAGGGGGTTGAGGTTATTGTTATAGCCCCATCACGAAGTGAAGATGAGGTAAGATACTGCTTTGGTAATCACTGTAAGTGCTACTATCTGAGAACCCCTTCTTTAAGACCTGTATACTTTTACTTCCAAATGTATAATAGTGAGAGAGTTCGGAGGATTATAGAGAAAGAAAGGCCGGACATTATTCAATTGAACGCAGGGTCAGACATACTTATAAAGACCTTAAAAGATTTGTTGAAAAGTGTTGATATTAAGGTGGTACTAGTATTCCATGGTTCGCCTTCGCCTTACAATAGATATTGGGATTCTTTAAAGCACATTGATGTAGTAGACTTAGCATGGACTACAACACAATTAGTATATGCAAAAATGGAAAAGATCTTGGGCGAGGACACTCTTAGCTATGTAGATGTGGCTGTTCATGTATCTAAACATGTTATGTACTATAATATTTCATGTTATGAGGGTCTACGTTCTCTAAAGAATGTAGTGATATATCCTGGCATAGACGTGCACAAGTATGCTAGCCAAACAAAGGATACATCTGCATTACTTAACAAAAGGTATAAGTTTCTTGTTTTCGGAGCTCGATTAATGCGTTATAAAGGAGTTGTGCAATTGGTGAAAGCATTCATGATTACTAAGAAGAGAAATCCATACCTATATTTGCAGATCTTTGGTGACGGACCTCTAAGAAGTTATGTGCTAAAAGCGACGCATGAATATACTGGTGTATTTTACTACGGAAAAGTTCCACGAGAATTTTTCTTAAAGAAACTTGCAATCAGCGACATTCTCGTTCATCCAAGCTTCTATGAAGCCGCTCCTATGGTTGTCATAGAAGCAGCAGTCTTGGGTAAGCTTGTAATTGCACACGAAGCACCATGGTCCGAAGAATTTGTGAAAAGTTTTAATTTGGGTGTGACAGTTGATGTCACAGACATAGAAAGGTTTGCCAAGACTTTATTAGATCTGACCAATGAAGAGAATTACAAAAAATATTTATGGGAAAAATCAGAAAGAAAAAATAAATTAATTGCAACATTTAGCAGTGACCGGATGGCTAGAGATTATGTAGAGCTTTACAAGAAGTTGTTGGCATAAAATCCTGGGCTATACAGTGTGTCTAGCTCATACTATCTCATATAATGAGACTGTAAGAAAATGATAAGGATTCTATTCATTGCTAATTTTATTCATAAAGCTGGAGGTGCTGGAAGATTAGAAGCGTACTTAGCCAAAGCCATATCACAACTAGGTTACAAATGCGTCTTAATTGCACCGGCAAGACCTCATAAAATTAATGAGCAGATTCTGAAGGGAAGTAAAAACATTGAACTCTGTATGATATCAAAATCTGACGCCTCTTCTCGTAAAGTAGATATATTAAGCTATTTACAGTCCTTAGTGATGAGGTATAAAGTATCTGAGCTGATTTTTCGTGAAAAGCCTGATGTTATTATATCGAGTGGGGGTATCCCAAAGAATCTTGTTAATGTAGCTCGTTCGATAAAATCTAAGGTTTTAGTGTACTACCATATGGTAGCGCCTTGGTATATTGAAATACGTGGGTTTTATAGAAAGTACAAGTGGTCAGATTTATCAATGCTATATCTTGGTTTTTCTATAGCATTGGGTAAGGCTTTGTCAGCAGATTTTTCACCGTTAGAATACGTTGATGGAATAATAGTGAACTCTCTGTACATGGCACACATAGCTAAGAGGTATCGGGGAATAATGCCATATGTACTTCAACCCCCTATTGAGATTAATAACTATGTATCCCTACCTAGAGAGAATAGACTTCTTCAAATCGTTAGTATTGGTAGATTAGATCCTGATAAACATTACGAAGATATCATTGAAGCTGTTGGGGAAAACAACATATTAAGGAAAAACGCTAAGGTATTGCTACTAGGCTTTATGGGTGATCCACAATACTTACTAAATATCATTGGATTAGCGAAAAAGTATGATGTAAAGTTAATTATAGAAGCAAATGTTTCGGAGGAGAGAAAACGTGAAGTACTTTCAAGCTCCATGATCTTCATTAATTCCTCTAGGTATGAACACTTTGGCATAAACGTTGTGGAGGCAATGGCTTCGGGAACACCAGTTATTGTTCATAGATCTGGAGGTCCCTACTACGATATTATTGATAGAGGTACATATGGATTAAGTTATTCTACTATAGAGGGGCTACAAAGCAATATTGAGATGTTAATTGAAGAGCCAAACATATGGAATAGGTATTCTCAGCTTAGTATTACGAGGGCCAAGCAATATGATTTTGAATCATTTAAGCAAAAGTTGGCAAACATTCTTGACAAGGCGATATGAGAAATGATTAAGAGCACCTTAAGGAAACTCAAAATATTATGTAGACTGACTGCTGAATACAAAGATATAGATTCTCTTGTAACATCACTAATACAAATACCTTAAGCTGAGATCCTCTCTTAATAAACAACAATATGTAAAGAGCGGCAAACGAATCTTTATATATAGGCTTCCCAACAGCCTTTATGCCATTGTATTGGCGAACCCTAAATATTTGAGAGCCTACGTAGCTACTTATGATGAGATCTTCGTTACGGACATATATGAGCGTCTCAGAGACTTTGTACCGAATGAACACGATGTAGTTCTAGACTTAGGAGCCTTCATAGGTCTTTACACATTAAAGCATTACAAAGCTGAGCGCATCTTTGCGTTTGAGCCCCACCCGATCTCATACACGTTACTTTGCAGTAACATCAGACTTAATGGGCTTGAGAATGTGAAGTGCTTCAACTATGCTATATGGAGTCAAAGTAGTTATCTACCTTTCTATGAAGAAGATTTTCTCGTAAGTAGCTCGACACCTATATCAGAATGGCATAGGAATACTCATATAAAGAGTTTTATGGTTAGGACTGTTTCATTTGATCAATTGATTGAACAGAGGATCATTCCTGCATATATCGATATAGCTAAAGTTGATATTGAGGGGGCTGAAAAGGGGTTCATAAAGGGAGGCGAAAAGTCTCTCTCAAGAGGTCATAAAAATAGAATGGTTATAGAAGTGCATAAGAAAGTTGTTAACCTAAAAGATTTTTACAATAAATTAAAAGAGTTAGGTTTTAAATTTAGTTATAAAGTAAGTGGTTACGAGACGGACATTGTTTATGTAATTCACGTTAGATGAAGGGTTCCCTTTGATGTGGGATTCTGTCCATATAATAGTAGGAACACTTAATGCTCGAGGTGGACGTGAATTTTTAGCTTTGGCGTTCACAAGATTCTTTATAGAACATAAATTAGGGAAGAGGATAATTCTCTACACAAGAGACGAACCTGATTCCTTAATAGTATCTACATTCCCTCTCGAATTTGTAAGCACCCTTAGACACACAATATTTAGGCCTTTAGGACTACTCTATTCTAAGAAACTTTGGCGTGGAATACCACACGTTAGAATCATGCAGAATATATTATCCTTAAACAACAGCAGAGCTCTTACAATAAATCTTAATGCTGATTCCATACCCATTCCAGCCCAGATATGTTATGTGCATTTTCCTTATTTTGGCATAGGCGAGAACATTAACTTGAGAAGCAAGATCAGAAAAATGGTACACTTATGGTCTCTCAGAATATGTAAACTCGTATTTGTTAACAGCACTTACACCAAGAATATACTTTGCCATACGGATCGTGATATATGTGGAAAAGTTTATGCGCTTTATCCACCTATTCCAATAAGACCTATGGATAAGAATAATTTCATTGAGAGCATAAGCAAAAGAAGAAACATTGTGCTTACAGTCTCACGATTCTCTAGAGAGAAAAGGATTGAGACAATAATAGATATAGCGAAAAATGTGAATGAAGGTGAATTCATTATTGTAGGTAGCCTTGCTGATAATAATTATTACATATATCTTAAAAGAATCATAGAGAAAGAGCGTGTCCATAACATTAGGCTTCAGCCCAATATATCTTTCGAAGAATTGCATTCCTTAAGAACAAAAAGTAAGGTGTACCTTCATCCAATGCCCCACGAACATTTTGGTATATCTATAATAGAGGCTATGGCATCAGGTTGTGTACCTATTGTTCATAAAAGTGGAGGATCTTGGTATGATATTTTGGAACGCGAGGAAACATATGGTTATGCCTATAGCTCTGTTAATGAGGCAACTATAAAGATTCAAACACTACTCAGCGATCCGAACCATTACCTCGAGAAGGCTTTGCTAGCTTTAGAAAGAAGCAAGGCTTTTACGTATGAGAAATTCAGTGAAAGATTACGTGAATTTTGTATAGACATCTCCAAACACCTTTAGAAATTGCTACATGTCAATAAGTAATACAGGGCAAGTTTATGAGATATCGTACTAGATTGATTGTGGAAATCATTCGTAGATTACGTGGCTACACAGCAGCTGACAGCATTCGCTTATTATTATTGCTGCCTTTCATCACAATAGTATCATTTATAGCCAGGAGAATTAATTCAATACGTAAAGCTATTTTAAGAAAATATAAAAGCACGGAATTATTAGATCTCTTAGGAAAGCTGATTAAGAGTACCTATTTAAAAGTTATTATAAGTAAAAGAACCGTACTTCTCATTCGATCTAATAATTTACAAGAGGATTTTTCCATAGCAACATTAATGCATGAGCCTTTTGTTGCAAAGGTTTTTAAGCCTGGTCTTGGCGACGTTGTTATTGATGTGGGAGCTCATATAGGTTCGTATACTATACGTTGCGCTAAAATGGTTGGCGAAAAAGGTATTGTTATAGCTTTCGAGCCTGATCCTGAAAACTTTAAAATGCTACTACTAAACATAAAAATAAATGATTTAAAGAATGTAATGCCATTTCCATATGCTGTGAGTAGAGACGATGGTATTGTAGAACTTCATAGAAGCAGATTCCTCGCTCTTCATAGTATAGTTAGAATGCCTCAGGAATATATAGGAAGCATTAATGTCAAGGCCATAACTCTAGATACAATGGTGAAGATGTTAAACATAAAGAGAATTGATTGGATTAAAATAGATGTGGAAGGTGGAGAAATAGGGGTGCTAGAAGGGTCAACAAACACTCTTAAAGCCTCTAAGAAGATTATTATTGAAGTAGACAAGAACGATTTAGGAAAGGTATTGAAGATAGCTAAAGCGTTTGGATTCGAAATTAAAGTATTATCAGAGAACTACTTATTACTTCTTTCATCACAAGACCATGATTTTCCTTAAAATCATATTAACCGTTAAGTGATAAGTGTAATAAAATACTTTCTATTCTATGATGGTATTGCGGCATCGCAATCTCCGAGTCTAAACTAAAAACAAAACTAAAAAACAGATAATGAATACTTGAGAGGTAGCGCATCATAACTTTAAGTTAAAGAGCTGAAGTTGAATACTAATAAAATGATAGAGAAAGGAGGCCGAGATTCTTGATAACTTATACACAAAGTATTATACTTTTTGCAGGGCTAAATACTATATTGTTTTTTACTCTTGTTGAAGCCGAGAATTCTTGGTGAGAACCTCATAGTCAAATTCATAGTTTCCTTAATTGTGCTAATAGATACAATTCTACTTGTAAGACGTGTTTTGGTACCATGACAGCAAATATCACAAATGTTAAATAACATTAATGCTACTTCAACGTTGACATTATTTTACATTATCATCATTTTTATTTCTTCGTATATGTTGTTATTGAAAGCCTTTAGGAAGCCATTCATTATCTATACAATAGTTTTCATAACGACGATTATTGTCGTACTTGAAGCCTCATTAGGCTTCATTTATGGTTTTACACATGTTTCTGAGCAATCACCTGACATCGCTACATATATAATTTACGGTCATTGGGCTTTATCGTTAAAAATCCTTACTACAATATCATTAATATTGCATCCTCTTATTAGATTAGCGAAAATCTATGATCTTCATCAATGCCTCTAAATATGAACACTTTGGTGTAAACGTTGGGGAGGCTATGGCATGTTGCGTACCTATAGTTTATAAAAATGGGGGGCCTTGGCACGACATATTAGAACGCAAAGAACTGTACGGCTATGCATATAGCTCCCTCACCGAAGCAATCACAAAAATTGAAGTGTTACTTAATGATTCAGAACATTACGTTAAAAAAGCTCTAATAGCCTTAGAAAGGAGTAAGGCTTTTATATATGAAAAATTCAGTGAAAGTCTGCGTGAACTTCTTTTAGATCTGAATTTAGATTTCAAAAGAGAGGGAGCCAAATTATGATACATCATAACATTAAGGTTGCGTCGCACTTTGATATGCTAAAAAAGAATGATTGTGAAAGCCGCCTCGTAAAGGTCTTATCAAGCCTATTCATGATAGCATCAACAAGTTTAATCCTTAGTTTAGTCATTATGCATCAGACTTTCCCAACTTATCTATATGAACTCAATCAAAGAATATTGGTGCTGAATCTAGCGTTTCTGCTGACAATTATTAGCAGTACAAAAGGCTGCTTAAACCAAAGCTCAATTTCTAAGGTCTTATTCGTATCCTTACTATATATCACTTCACTTAAGGCATTAACGTTATTCTCAAATGAATATTTAACGAATCCCTTTGATACTACAGGTTTAAGGGGATTTATAGAAGATTTAATAATTAATGGTAGAGTTCCTCAAAAAGGATTTTACGTCGAATATGCAGGTGCTTATGATACTTTACCGATAGGGCCTATATTGACCTCCGTTATGTATGTGGTTATGAGTACCTCTAGTCTGGAAATAGGCGAGCCATCTGTTCTTGACAACTTTTTAAAGTTTACAGAAACGATCATAGCCTTCTATTGTACTCTCATGGTATATGTATTTGCAAAGAGGTTCTGCATGATATTCAAGAGTTTTGGCACAGATAGAAATTGTATGTTGCAGATCATTATTTTTGTCTTGATAGCGCTCCTATTACTTAATCCTGTACTTACATTACAGGCTTATGCTTGGCCGTATCTACTGCTACTTCATTTCATTTTCTTTAATTACATCATGATGTATGAAAGACTCAAGTATCCCTCAGTGCTAGCTTTCACCATTACGTTAATTACTCTATTAAATGCCCATAGTATAACCAACCTGCTAAACACAATTTTCTTCGGTCTACTGCTGCTGGTATTAAGCTTTAAGCTTTTTCATAAAAGAGCCCCATACACAGAAAAAAGAAGGATTGTTGCGATAATTAGCATAATACTCATTGGTTTCTTTATAAAGTTCTTTTACGATGCTGTAAGATATGGAAGAACGTTCCTCACGGTGGGACTTGACTTAATAAAATCATTGCTACAGCTTGAAGTTAAGCCTTCCACTCAAGTTCAATCCCTTGAACATGTATCTATGCATCTATCGATCGCCGATTACATAAACTTGTATTTGTCCAGATTACATGGAATAATTACAATATATTTCATAATTACGTTGATGATCATATACAGTTTCATTTCGATGTTATTGAACAAGAGAACCTCTCAAAACTATCACAACAATTTCGACACTCTTACATTGTCGTACATAGGCTTTGCGTTGATTAATTTATTGTTGACAGCAGTTATTTTATTATCTGGAGGAAATCTTTATACTGCAACAGGAAGTACTGGGATCCTACTTATAATTACTCTGCCTTTACTGAGTTTAACGCTTTTTAAAACGTTAAGTAGGAAGGTGCTACCTTTAATATTATTAATGTTATTAGCTGTAGGATTATTGTTTAGCGGCAATTGGCTTATTATGCCGAAAATAGATGGCCAGCCTTTGGTAGCCTATACTGTGAATACCCCCTATAAAGTTAAGGTTGCATTGTTTCTAAGGGAAACACTTTCATTATGTTCGAGAGAAACCTCGTCAATTTCTTCCGACATTGTTACAGGATGGCAAATCATGGGTTACGCTCCATCACTTTATGAATGCTATGTTTGGAGAGATCCCATAATAGAAGGAAATGTTATTAGCAAGTATATTGTTCTGCCTATATCAGTTAAGGCTGGGTATCTTAACGAACCCTTAGCATACAGGCTTACCGCTTTTCAAAGAATACATTTACATATCTTAGTCAACAACTTAGTATATAGTAATGGTGGCGTAATTGTCTTGGTGAGAAGCTGATGAAGATATACTTTCAAGCTTCTTCAGTCCTGGCTTCTTACAATCTCGACCTACCGAAGGCTATGAGCTCTGATGCAGACATTTACGTTGATATAGAACATCCTCTTCTTTATGCACTTTATCTTTATGAAAGATTGCACGGAAGATATGGAGGCTTCAAAGTTATTCCACCGTATGTAGATATGCTTATGAGGTTTCATGTAATTAAGAAAGCTAATGTTATTCACCTTAACTCGTTGAATGTGGATTTGGCTAGGACAGCTAAAAAGTTGGGAAAGCCTGTTGTAGTAGTTCTTCATGCTGCTCCATTTCCTAAAGAAGCTTATGACGCGATTAATGATTATGTTGATGTCTATGTAGCTCCCTCAAACTTCACAAAAAACATGGAAGAGTCAAAGATAGGCTCTGAAAGGGTTGCTGTTATACATCATGGTATCGATACCGAATTATTCAACACCAATACTCCACGAGAAACAGCTAGGAGAAAGCTTGGAATCCCTTTAAACGCTAAGGTTATTCTATGGAATGATAGAATATCACCTGAAAAAGACCTAAGAACATTTTTACAAGCAGCAGAAATAATCCTTAGGGAGGTTAAGGAAGCGTACATATACATTAAGGGAAGAGCTGTTGTAAAGAGCTACTACGAATCTCTAAAATCGGATTTAAAAATGCTGCTAAATACTGGGAGGGTGAAACTTCATATAGGTTGGATTCCTCATAGTAAACTACCATTACTTTATAGAGCTGTAGATGTCTTTGTTAGAACCTCTAAATACGAGAATTTTGGGCTTGGAGTGGTAGAGGCCATGGCTTGCGGCGTACCGGTTATAGCACCAAAAGCAACAACTTTTCCCGAAGTCATAGGCTATGAATTATTGCTTTACAAACCTGAGAACCCTAGCAACTTAGCAGAAAAAGTCATTACCATACTAAACAATGCTGATCTTTATAATTCAATGAAGGAGTATTTACTAACAAGGGTTCGCGAACATTTTGACATAAGGAAAACTGCAAAGAAGTACATAGAGTTGTATTCTACGCTCAAGAATATGTAAAGGTGATGGAAAGTATGCAAACAGACATCGTCATGCCTACGTGGAATTCTAATGCTTGGTACTTTCCTATGGTCATAAAGAGTGTCATTGATGTTCTAAATCCTCATCATTTTATAGTTGTTGATAGATTTAGTAGTGATGGTACGCAGGAGACTTTGAAAAGGTATGCTGGTAGCGTTATTAAAATATTTGAGCTTGATATAGACTTGGCTTTAGCTAGAAGGATTGGGGGTCTAGTGGCAGATACTGAGATTGTGTGCTACATTGATGACGATGTAATAATTCCTCCGTATTTTAAGATAACAATTTCTCGCCTGATAGAATGGTTGGCAAAAAGTGATAAAGTAGGCGTTATAGCGTTTTGTCCGTGCAGTAAGGGATCTATTACTAGTTCAACACGTATTAAGATCTCGCGAATTATAAAACCATTACGGCATTTAAGCCCAATGCAGGTGCTAAAAAGGGGTATACACATGTATTCTCGAGGCTTCACATTCCTTTTTTGCATAAAGAGAAAACTTATAGAGACTTGGAATCCACCTCCTGATCTATCAGCATATGAAGATTATCATTTATCACAGCACGTACTAAGTAATGGGCATCTATGGGTGGAGTTCTCCTATTCTTGCGTAATTCACATGAAGGATTATAGATTCAAAGGCTTGTATAGATATTTGAAGCAAGGTTTATGGGAAGGAGCAAACGTCGTTAAAGCAGGAATTCCATTAAGCTATATTGCACTGCATGTACTGGGTAGGCTTATAGGGTCACTTTACAAAAGGAATCTAAATCAACTCATTACGTATATAGGGTATCTAATTGGTTTAATCATGCCTAAAAGGTTTAAAACACGGATACGTTAATGCTTCACACTAAACTTTAAGGAGATGAGATAATTGAGTATTAAGATGCTACATGCACCTGACAAACTAAGACTAATTATGGCGAGAGCATTAAATGCATTGTATTATAGAACAGGGGTTAAAGTGTTTAGGGAGATATCAAATAAACTTGCTTTAGGAATTCCTGTCAAAGTAAATGATATTTGGTATACTCTCACATGTGTTTCGGATTTACTGGAGCTTGTTCCTGAGCATGAACAAGAGGTATTTGACAAGCTATTTTGCGTTCTGAGACCTGGATCAATATTTATAGATGTTGGTGCTCATATTGGTAGATACTCTTTCCCTATAGCTAAGCTTGTTGGTGAGAATGGGCTTGTTATTGCTGTAGAGCCTGATCCTTTAGCGTTTAAGGCTCTTTTAATGGGTGTAAAGCTGAATAATTTAAGGAATGTTTTAGCTTTGAACATAGCGTTAGGTGATAGCGAAGGTAAGGCTATTCTATGCCAAAAGCTTGTGACAGCTACTTCTAGTATCGTGGAATTTGATAAGTGTCAAGGGTTTGTTAAAGTACTATTAAAGAGGCTTGATAGCGTTGTTGAAGAGCTGAGGTTAAAGCATGTTGATGCAATAAAGATTGATGTTGAAGGTGCCGAGATACAGATATTAAAAGGAGCTGTTAACACTATTACAAGGTTCAAGCCATTTATTGTTATTGAGGTTAGGAATAGCAATATTAATGAGTTTGAGCAGACCATAGAACTCTTAGGGTATTCCTGCGAAGAGCTTGTAAAGAGTACTATAGACAGAGTATTCGCATGTTATAGCAACTAAAGACTATGAGAAGTGTCTTACTCGTAAAATTAAGCAGTATATTTATTTTATATGGGTAAGAGCTGAAGAGTTAATTAGCTTAAGTCATGTAATATTCTGTATGATGTAGCGATGAAAAAGATTTGGGCATTTATATGAAGTTAGTGATGAAAGGCGTAACTAGTGCTAGGGTTGTAGATGAAAGGCTTTATGTAACTGTAAGTAGTGATGAAGAGGGCTGTAGGATTGTAGAGCTTAGAGATGATGGTACAAAGAACATAGTGCCCCTTTCTAGTGCCCCCTGCAACACCTTGCTGGATTTTCGTGATAACCTGCTTGTCTCAGCTGGTAACACCCTATATATCGTGTCAAATAATGGGGCTAAACCAGTTCTTAGGGCTAGGCATGGGAACTGGTTTTGGCATGCTATTGAGGCTTGTGATAAGGTTTTTGTTCAGGAGTATGGTGAGAGTCCCACAGGTATCTATGTCTCTGAGGATCTTGAGAGCTTCAAGTTGCTTGTAACAAATAAGGATATAGATCCTCTGTCTAGGCACTTTCACTACACAGCATTTGATGAGAGAAGGAATATTCTTATCGCTACGCTTGGCGATGGAAACATTGTTAGGGTCGCGACCTCAACTGATTGTGGATATAGCTGGAGACCTCTATACAAAGGTCCGTGGCAATTCGTACCTGTACTTATTGAGGGAGATAGGTGGGTATTTGGCTTTGACAGCGGCATTGCAAGAGGTGGTGTAGCAATATATGATGTTGCTGAAGGTGAGTGGAGATTCATGTTTCTGAAGGCTAATGGTTATCGATATGCTCAGTTCACATCCATTACAAGGTTCAGTAATTACTACATCGGTTGCTTGGGGTATCCAACAGCTGTCCTAGTATCAAAAGATTTGCACTATTGGTACCCTCTATACATAGACCCTACCTCTACAAAGTACATCCACTTTGTAAATGCTGTTGTATGGAGGGATAAGGTTGTTGCAGTTACTGGTAAAGAGCTATTGATGTTCGACTCTAGGGATGTGGAGGAGGCGTTTAGGAGAAAACCATTCTTAACACCATACAAGGCTTATTTTGATAGAGTTAGAGGAGTTCTATATATATTGAAGAGGCTTCCATGGATGCTAAGATTTTAGAACCATTTAGTGAAAGCATACTTCAAGGCTACGAATCTGGAAAGCTCACTCCTCGTTTTGCAAGATTTTCGCGGTGACGACTACGTGATAATAATTGTTGATGGCCCACCGTCTTCTGGAAAGTCGACGGTAGCGATGTATCTGGCTAAGAGACTTGGTTCTAAGGTTTACAGGTTTAAACGCCTCGGCTTCCTAAACCTCTATGCAGAGCTCCTGCTTCAAATAACTTCTCTCAGAGATATGCTCAGCAACATGGGTGTGTCTGGAAGTCCTAGGATTATGCAGGTATTGAAGCGCGATGAGAGGGACCCTATACTGTTCGTTAGCTCAAGATTTCTGCAAAGAACGGTCTTAGTTAACTTCCTACTGGAGGCTATTTATAAGTATGTGAGGTTTTTCATGCTCATCGTATTGGTTTTGATGTATAAAAGCATTGTTGTTGACGAGTGGTTTTCTCTAGGGTGGGCAAACTACTACAATCTATTGGTCTATAAGAAGGCGTTTAAGCTAAGGCATGTTGAAGTACTTATGAGGCTCGATGTTCTATCCCTACATCTTTTATCCAGAATGAGCAGAGTTTATGTTTATTTTATTAATAGAAGTCAGGAGAAGCTAGCTTTATTCTGGCGTAGAAGAGGGCATGTAACACCCTATGACGTAAGGTATGCAACTTTCGTTAAATACTTCTTCAACTTGCTTGTACACACTTGTGAGAGGCGTAAAATCAATATCAGTACGAAATATCTTTATCTACCTTAGCTTAGTTTACAGGTGAAAGCTGTGACCACCAATGAGTCTGGTAGTGATAGAGGGAAATACCCCCTAGTCAGCATAGTTGTCTTAAACTACAATGGTAAACACCACCTAAAAACATGTCTAGACTCGCTACTGCGAACTAAGTACCCTAATTTCGAGATTATACTAGTTGATAATGGGTCTACAGATGGAAGTGTAGAGTTTGTTCAGCAGAACTACCCCACGGTAAAGATAGTTAGGCTCAGTAAAAACATATATACTGCTGGAGGTTTCATGGCAGGGGCTATAGTTGCTAAGGGTAAGTACGTAGCTTTACTAAATAATGATATTGAGGCTGATGAGAACTGGCTTATGCCTTTAGTTGAGATCTTAGAGAAAATGCCTTGGGTGGCCGCTGCAGACGCGAAGTATATGAATTTCTACGAGCGTAACAGATTCGATGATAGCGCGGCCGCAGGTAGATGGATAGACTACTTCGGCAACAATCACACACGGGGTGTTAATGAGATCGACTATGGTCAATACAATAAGCCAACCTATATCATGGGGGTTCTAACAATATTCAGGCGCGACATACTTCT
>Ga0080004_1099420_pt1 | contig 14172 bp, 19 predicted proteins | sample WasSprMetagenome_FD_69207 | JGI IMG/M metagenome (GOLD analysis project Ga0080004, IMG submission 69207) | Sulfidic aquatic microbial communities from Washburn Spring, Yellowstone National Park, USA - WS (SPADES assembly) (version 2) | ecosystem: Environmental > Aquatic > Thermal springs > Hot... | reverse complement strand
CAGAAACAGGCAGTAAGTTCGTGAGGGCTATCAGGGACTTCGACGAACTGATAACTAAATATTCTATACATTACGAACCTGATACATACGATTGTGATGATTACGCACTAGCTTTCAAGACTGTATGCGCCTTCAACAAATTCATATGTGCCTATGCTGAAGGCTCTTTATACATGAATAATCAATTTGTTGGGAGGCATGCGTTTAATTTAGTTCCTTGGATGACTGGAACTAATCTAACGTGGCTCGTGGTTGAGCCTCAGCTAGTCGGTGTTTACGGGTATTCGTGGTTTAGCATGTTAGGTACGTATAGTAGGAATGGAGCTATCCTAGGACTCTACGTGTATGTTGTGGATTACGTGTGGCTCTAAAGGCGTTGTTTAAACTTACAAATTTTTTTGTGTTACACGTTTTAAGTTGTGTGAGATGTATGGATGTACTCCTCATAACTACAATCTGTTTAAGCACGCTAGGTGCGTTCGCAAACGTATTGTTATGGGCTAAGAGCTTTAAAGACATAACTAGCTACGAAGGTTTGAGGACTTTAATTTTGGGTGTGATCATAGGTGTTGTTTGGTATTTTATGCGTGTAGAGCATAACGTTCCAGACAGCGTTGTCTCATTTGTTGTAGGCTATGCTGGTAAAGACGCTATAGACGCTATAGTTCAGAAGTTCAAACCCTTTAAAGAGGGAGAAAGTAAGAGCCAGTGATGAGTAGGGATTTAATGATTGATGATTGAACTCACCTTCGCTGACATCAAATGTCCTAAATGCGGATGTTTAGTTTTGATTAGGGTTGAGAGAGGCAGGCTTAGATGTGGTTGTTGCGGATATGAGTTCACCTATAGCGGGATACGTGGATAAAGTTTTTGATGCTTTAAACCTAACTCTTTACTTCCTCATAATCTTAACGTTACTAACCTACTTGCTACTCATTCTCATCGCTGTTGTTGAGCTTAGATGTAAGCTTAAGTGTTGTGAGTACTTTCTTATTAACTTTGTAAATCCAGAACCTCCCTCGCCTCTTTCTGTATATCTCTACAACTCCTAACTCCTCAAGCAACTTTAAAATCCTCCCAGCACTTCTTGTGCTAACCTCTAGCTCTCTAGCCAACTTCCTTGCGTCTATGTAGTTATGCCTGCTCAAAACCTCAGCTATGTTCCTAGCCATACCCCTAAATATTACTTAACTTCAAAACTTATTTTTCTTTTGTTTGGTGTTTTTTAGTTACGTCTTTATCAGACGTCAAAAAGTAGTTTAAAACTTACGACACGTAAACGTAATTGTGGGAGTATGAGGGTTGTAACTTTTAAGCTTGAGGAAGACATGCTAGCTAAAATTGATAAACTCGCCTTAAGCCTTGGCATTAGGAGGAGCGACTTAATCAGAGAGGCACTAGCCTACTACATTGCTAACCACAAAAACTTAAAGAGGCACAACAATGACCTGAGGTTTAGGAAGGTGATTTTAGTTTGAGGATATTAATTGTAAATCCAAGCGATGGAAGTGTTGAGGTTCTGAGCGATGTTGACGTGTTGTACGACGTTATAGAAGAGGCTGAAGGGGTTGAGGAAGTGATAATTATTTTGAAAAAGGAAGAATAATGAGTTTTACAAAAAGTTTAATGTTTTAATAATGTTTTTAGTAAGTCCTCACTCACTAACTCCCCCACCACTTGAGCATCTCCTTTATATTCTGAGGCGTAAAACCTAAGCTGTTTCCTACCCCTTATCGGACTTATTTGGACAGCAACTATTTTATCTTGCTCAGCAAGTGTAATCAGTATCTTATTTAAAGTCTCAACATTTAACATTGTCTTAACCAAGAGCTCAGACTTAGATATTCCTCCCCTGCCAGCAGACCTAATCAACTCGTAAACCCTCATTATGTTCTTCTCTTCTGTAACTACGGGTGCAGACACAGCACCAGTCTCAACATCTTCAACAACCTTTTTAGCCGACTCTAAGAACAACTTTAAATCATCAGATGCCTTAGCAACGTCCTCTGCCTCAATAACCACTATCGCTCCAGGAGGGGGATGTCTGACTAACCTCCTTAACGTAGCCATCTTCAACAACATGAAGGGGGTTTCAGCATAGTAGGACTTCCACAGCGATGTAGGATTGTCCTTCTCAAGCCTTAAAATCTCCTGCTCAACCAAGTAGTCGTAGTCTGTAAGCATGTTTAATGCGTCTCTAGATACTGAAACGGGGGTTATACCGGTAAAGCTCTTAACCAAGTTAGTATAATCGGCAATTATGTCGTTCCTCATGCTAGTTAGTTCCTCGTTCCTATGCATCATCGGAATTGTCTTCTCCCTCTGCACGGCGTAGGCAAGTATAAACCTGTTTAGAAAACCGCTTAGGAAGTCTTCTTCGGTAATGTATATGCGAGGAGGTGTTGGCAAGTTACCTAGTACGGTAACGTAGAGGCCTTTAGGAATCTTTAGGGTTAGGTTTCTCAACTTTCTAACCTCTCCACGACCCATGTATAAAGTACTTAAGATCTCTCTAACACCTAGCATGTATCTCTTCTGCAACATCTTAAAGAACCCTCCAAGCTCATCTTTAACCCAAGCAACGCTATCACCTTCGTTTAGCTGATTAAACAACTCGTAAAGTGCTTCAGGGGTAAAAGACGCAGGCATTAAGAGTTTAGACTCTACAGACTCTACAATATCTTCAGCTAATCCCATAGCTGTAGTCTTCCTAACAATTCTTGAAGGTCCTATCAGCAGAACCCATAAATTTGGCATTAACCCCTTAGGTGCGTATGAGGTTACAATCCTCACAAACCTACCCACTAAAGTGCTTGAAACCCAATAACTACACGCTAGATGGAATATTTTTGGAGCGTCGCAAGAGTTGCTAGCGTAAGTTACGTATCTATCTATCAAGTTATCACTCACTTAAAACCACCTCAGCAGTTAAGTAACCCCTAAACCCTGGCTCCTTTCGGTTTGGGTAAACACCTGTAATGCTAACGTTCTCAAGAGTTGATAACTGACTGATAATCTTAATCAGCTTTAAGACTGTTTCGGGGTCTTCAGCGATTACACGTATCTGAACACGTTTACGCGTAACCCGTTCACGTTTCACGTTTACACCTACTAAGTTAATGTTGTTAAAGGGTATTAAAAAGTTTTAACGTTTATGAGGTTATAAAACACAGAGTTTATAAAACCAATTTTTTAGAATTTTTTATTTTTTAGAAATTTAGTAAAACTTTGAATTACTTAGAACAACTGATCAATACATTTCTAAATATTCTAAATTTCTAAATTTCTAAAAAATTCATTGCCTAGTAAACCCAAGTACACCCAGCCTCAGTTTCTCTAACTCCCTGCTTAATTAAGTTTAAAACCTAAAAAATTGAGTTAATTAAAATCATTAACGGAATTAACGCTAACCCGATGTAGAACACTTGCCACGCTACTGTGTTCTCACCAATCCACTTGTCCTCATATCTTAGAAGACCCCATAAAGCTATTATTACTGTAGGTGTGAAGACGTACATCTTCAAGCAATGTATAGTAATTATAAGCACTACAGTCATCAACGCTGAGAGGTATTTAAGAGCTTTAACTCCGTAAGTGTTCGCAATTGTCTTAATGCCAAACTTTCTATCCGCCTCTACGTCGGGAATGTCTTTAGTTCCCTGCCATCCTAAACACCAAATAAATGATATTATGGCGTATTTGTAGTGTTCTAAACCCATTACAGCTATTATCGGTATAAACCCTCTTGAGAAGGCAACCCACAATAGGTTTAGGAACGGGTTTACTCTTCTCGGAGATATTGGAGGTAATGAGTAAAACACGGCGAAGAATAGCATCACACACACCATTAACCCGAAGTAGATGGATATTGTAAATGCCCTCCCTACAGCGGCTATAGCTAGTAAGTATGATAGTCCTAAGGCTTCCTCCTTACTAACCCTTCCTTGCGGTATAGGTCTGTAAGGCTTAGCAATTTTATCTAGTTCAGCATCAACAACTTGATTTACTATCTGACCTACGGCTTGAGCTAACGCTAACGTAATTCCTACGTAAACGCCTTTAGTTAGTGAGGAGTAACTAATTCCATCAACAGCTAATGTTAGGAACACACCCACAGCTATTGGGGCTAGTAATGTAAACGGTCTCATTAAAACTACGTAGTCAGCTATCTTGCCAAACATCTTTCTAATTCTAGGAAATCCCTCTAAAATCCCGTAAAACAACTTCTCAGACATTTAAGCCCAACCACCTCTTAAACTTTTTTAGTAGTCCTGGCTTTCTAACAAAGTTAAACCAGCCTAAGTCGAAACCGAAGTAAGTCAACAACTTGATGAGGTTTATCAGCACGACCCACATTATGACATCTATATTTACAAGTAGTTTTAACAGGTACGCTAAACCTAACTCACACAGCGTTGTGTAAGCTCTGTAAATTACTGACTTTAACAGCAACTCCTTTTTACTTATCTTTACACTCTCGGACCCCATTTCGAACCCCACAACACCTTGTTCATGAGTATGAAGTAGCCAACACCCATTAAGAACAGCACTACATACATTATTAATGTGTTTAAGTCTCTCACAATTAACGACATAACTCTGAAAAACTGAATTGCTTCAATCTTACCAAAGTACTCCAAAAGCTCATCTCTATGTATGGAGTTTAAACGCATGTTCATTGATGTTATCCAAGTTGTTTGAACAACAGATGTAGCGAGTAACAACCCTAACGCTACCCAGCTCCACACACCCGTTCTACACAACCCTATTATTATGCTGAGAAGTACCGTATCAACAAATATTCTAAGCCATGAGAATTTAGGACCTCTATAAACTATGATAGTCCCTTTATCACTCCTCACACACCCCACCTCCTCAGCTAAAACATTAAGTAGTGTGTGCTCAACGCATATATCCTTCAAATTACCTTCAAACGCTATCTGGTAGAATATTGATGAGAACAGCACTACTGCTAGTAGTACTAGGTATATGTTAAACTCACTACTGCCTAAGAACCACCCGTAAATCCCTAGAGATGTGAAGCATAGCGATATTGGAATCCAGGAATGTATAGTGTTCTTATCTAGTCCGTCGTTGTATGCGTGTCCAAACACCGTGTACGCGAGTAGGAACGATAACGCTGTGGCAGGTGATGGAGATATACTTAGAGTTAGAACTGTAAGAATTATTAGTACAATGATTAACATCGTGTGTATGACTTGATGTGCTCTCCTCAAATCCACAACACCTTTAACTAATGGATGGTGTTGCTTATGTATGTCTTTAACGTCGTACCAGTAATCCATAACGCTGTTATGTCCAAAAGTCGCATAGTGAAGCATTAACAAGACTGGCAGTAGTGCTAAAGCTGTTAAGAAGTCTCCACCAGCGAACAAATATGGAATTACAACCGTGTAGTAAGTTGCGAATCCTGTTTGAGCTCTAAATAACTGAAGCCACTTTTTCATATACCCTCACGTTATACTTTTAGTATATAAATTTATAAATTTGTTTAACAAACTACACATGTGTAACTATGGTTAAGTGTCCCTTATGTGGGAATGAAGTCGAGTACTTCATCCGGACTAAGCGTTCGAAGTATGCCAAATGTCCAGCATGTGGTAAGTCTTTCGTAACTTCTGAGCATCCAGAATTAGAGCAGTTCATCAAGGTTGTCGAAGAACCTAAACCTGTTGAGCAACCTCAAGGGCAGGTTAGTGAGGAGGTTGCTGAGGTTAAAAAGCCAAAGCCTAAGCCATTGTTCGAAGAACCTAAACCTGTTGAAGATATTGTCGCTGAGGTTTTAGAGGAGTGGGGTTGTGATAAAGACTTTATAGACAGGATTGTGAATTACATTCAGAGAAAGGGAGGTAATTTTGACGCAGGGTGGCTTATGAATATGCTGTTGCACGCAAGGACTGGCAGGAAGTTTACTGAGCAGGAAGCTTACATGGTTGTTGATGAGATTGTTAGCATGATACAGCAGGAGAAGCAGAAGGCAGAGTCTATGGGTCGTCCGTATATTGGTAGCATTATAGTGAGTGGCAGTTATCAAAGACCCGGGTTCTACACACCCACATTTCCATCAACTCAACCGTACTACCCGCCACAGCCATACTACATCCCACCCCCCACACCTCAGTATCACACGCCGACGCCCACATATCAACAACCCCCGATAACACCTCAAATGATTCAGGAGATGATTAATAAAGCGTTAGAAGATTTTAAGAAGAAGTCTGAAGTTGATGAGCTTAGGAGTAAGGTTGTTGAGGTTGATAAGAAGTTGATTGAGACTAAGGCAGAGCTTGAAAAGGTTATCGCTAAGTCTTTTGAGGAGTTAAATAAAATTGTTAAGGAAACTCTTGCTAACCTCCCAGTACAGCAAGCACCCGCACAGCCAAGCATAGATAAAAAGGATATAGAGCTTATGAAGACTGAACTTGAGAAAGCATACATACAGAAGTTAAGCGAGCTTGAGAAGAAGTTCTTAGAAGCTAAGACTGAGGCAGAGAAGAAAGAGTTGATTGGACAGATTGAGAGTTTAAGGAGGGAGATTGATGATTTGAGGCGTGAAGCGAGTAAACCAGTATCTCCTGAAGGGTGGCAAAAGGATGAGACTAGATTAGTTGCTGAGCTAGGCACTAGATTCTTCGACATTATTAAAGATAGAAGACCAATAGAGTACTTAGTCAAGATAATACCTAAACAAGCGCCACCTCCCGCTGAGGAGAGAAAAACTGAGAAGTCTTTAGAGGATATGATTAAAGAGGCTGGAGGTGTTGTTGAGTGATTCACACATGTCCTAACTGCGGTGGACGTGTAAAGATAACTTCAACTAATGTCAAAGAGGATGGAATGTACATTGTTGTTGAGTATCGCGGCAAGTGTACGAAGTGTGGCAGTAATTATCGTAAGACTATTAAGCAAACTAAGAAGCGGTTTACAGATTATAGATGTAGCGTAGTACCTCAGTTGGGGTGAGATGATGGAGCGTAAGGAAGATGTAGAACAAATCATTCAAAAAGCTATTGAGAATTTAGCATCTTTACGTGCTGTCAGGATGTGTAAATGTCCTAAGTGTGGTAAGGAGTACTTAGAGCCAATCTTTGAAAGCTATAAGGATGAGGGTAGTAACTACATTAAATTATATTTAAAATGTAACAACTGCGGAGCTAAGTTCGTCTTGATGCAACCATTTGTTGAGTACTGAGGTGTGATTGTGAAGGCTGTAGGTGTGTTCTCAACTAAAGGTGGGACAGGTAAGACAACAATAGCCATTAACCTAGCTCATAAGCTATCCGAGAGAGGTAGAGTTGGCTTACTTGATGCTGATATAGATAACAGCAACTTCGCACAGTTCGTTAAGTTTAACGGTAAGGTTGAGGTACTACCTGACAAGACCATAAAGCTTCCTACATGGAATGGCGTTAAAGTGTTCAGCATGTCTCTCTTAACGGGTATGAAGGGAGTTAGCATGACTGAGGATAGATACGTTCAGATAATTAACGACGTTATGGACTCTGCTGATTGGGGACCTGTTGACTACATGGTTATTGACTTACCTCCTGGCTCGTCGAATACTTGGAAGGCAATACTCAAGATATTTGCTAACGTCCTGTTAGGAGATGTTATTGTTACCCAGCCGATGATTATAGATTCATTTGTTAAGGCTTTAGACATACATCAGTACTACGACATACCGATAGTTGCCATTGTTGAGAACATGGCTTACTTTGAGTGCGATTGTGGTAAAAAACATTACCTGTTTGGTGAGCCTCAAGCAAGTAAATACGTCGAAAGCGTTCCAGTACTACAACTCCCGTTTATAAAGACTGTTAAAGATAACGTGTTGCTGGAGCATGAGGTGTTTGATAAGCTTGCTGAAATTATATCGACGTCAGAGATTAAGAAGACGTCCTTTCTGGAGAGAATTAAAGAAGCGGTTGAGAAAAGCCTTAAAGACTCCGTAGTCAAAGTTTTAGCGTATATAGTTGTTAAAGCTCAGAAAGAGGTTGATGCTAGGGCTGTAGCGAGTAAGTATGGCTTTACTGAGCAGAGACCTTTCGTACTAACAATTACTGACGATAGCGGTGAGAACGTAATCACTAGGGTTGTTATGAAGGTTAAGGACGGTAAGTTAGTGATTTTAAGCAAGCCTGAAAAAGTTGATTTCGAGATAGTAACCTCATACAAAACTCTGGCTAGGATGTTGCTTGGAAAGGCTAAGATAGGTGATAAGGTTGTTGACTACGACCCTATGGACGCGTGGCTTAAAGGTGATGTTACGGTTTACGGGATGGGTTCAGTACCAAGAGCTTTAGGTGTTTTGAAGGGCGTGTTTATGGAGGAGGAGTTCTTAAAAGATGTTAGGGCTAAGTTTGGAAGTGTTTTGGAGAGGTGGATTTAATGGCTAATGTACTTGATAAGCTAAAGAAACAGCTTGAGAAGGAGGTTGAAGTTAGGATTACGCCACTACTAGAGACTTTAAACGAGATTAAGCGTATTCAGGAAGAGCAACTCAAGGTGTTGAAGGAGATTAAAAAACTGCTTGAGAGTGATTGATAAAGATGTCTAAGAAGAAGGAGTATGAGGAGGTCTTTAACAAGCTGTTTGGAACTTCAATTAAGTGGTCTAAGCTCAGCGTTGAAGAGCTGACTCAGCTAGCAACTGTGCTAACTAATACGGAGTTTATATGTAAAAAATTATGTAAAAGTGAGGTGACAGAAGAGCCTACAACAACCATAGTCAAGACGTTAAAGTCTTTACTTAAAGAGATCAAGTACGAAGGTCCTGTAATTAAGGTTTTGAGAAAGGCATTTGGGATTGAGGTTGAGGAAGGTGAAGAGAAAGAGGAAGTTGGTGGTTATAGAGGGAAAGACTAACGCAATAGGGTTAAGGCTTGGAGATATTGAAGACAAGATGTTAGTCAAGCTTGTAGAGTACTGGAGATGTAATAAATCTGAAGCTGTTAGAAGATGTATCGTTTATACATATATAAAGTTCTTGCTAGGTGCTGACATAAGTGAAGAGACTTTGATTAAGCTTGTTGAGTATTACTTAAAGTTCGGCAAGTTGTTGGGTGAGACTAGTGGTTGATTGGGGTTGGCTTAACGACCCAGAGCTTAGAGAGGCAGTATCTAAGTGCTTACGCTACGTTAAAAAGTTGAAGACTGAAGGTAAGACTTGGGAGGATTTTGAGTTAGGTGATGTTGGCGTTCCATACCATATATTTAGAGATTTGATGTATAAGTACGGTTTGTTTGAGAGGACTTACAGCTCATCCAAACATAAGTTCTACAAGTTCTCCATACCTATAGAGGAAGTTGAGAAGAGGCTTAACGAAGTTGAGGTGATTGAAAGCACAGGCTCTTTACGTGAGGAGGAGAAACATGCTGAAATACCTAAAGATTTCTGGGCACCTATTGAAGGTTACGACGATATCAGAGATTTATTCCTTGCTAGCATTAAGGCTAACAACCCGGTACACATCTTATTAGTCGGACCGCCAGCAACGGGTAAATCGCTGATGTTGATGGAGGTTGAGAGGTTAGCAGGCTCTATATTTATTACTGCTGGCACAGTTACTAGGGTTGGAATTAGGGATATACTCCTTGATAGAAAGCCTAGGTACCTCATAATTGATGAGCTTGACAAGATTAAGGACCCTGACGACCTATCAGTTTTATTAACGCTGATGGAGAGTGGGAGGGTTGTAGTTGCTAAGCATAAAGAGTATAGAGAGGAGAGGTTAAAGACGTGGGTCTTCGCAGGTGCTAACACAACCAGGAGCTTACCTCAAGAGCTTTTAGATAGGTTCGCTAAGTTCTACTTAAAGCCTTACGATAAGGAGACTTTAAAGCGTGTAATTGTTAAAACCCTCACTACTAGGGAGAGTGTTGATAGAGATTTGGCTGAGCACATAGCCATCACTATTTCAGAAAGTTACGGGAGTGTTAGAGACGCTATAAGGTTGGCGAGGCTGTGTAAGAGTAAGGAGGAGGTTGACAAGTATTGGAGCATTATGAGGAAGTACCAATTAGTTGTTTAATAATGTGTTACTACTAATGTTTAACGGGTGTGTTGAGTGATAGGGGATAAGATAGTTGACTACGCATTGAAAGTTATCCAGTCAAGAATTATCACGCCGGTAATTCTGGAGGTACATAGGAACTACTTTAGAGATATTGTTTACGAACTTAGGGAGTATGTAGCTACAATACCTCAGAGATTAGTTAGTGTTGAACTACCTGAAATACCTCTACACGCTCCGCACGTGGTTGAAATACCTACGTTCAACATGATTGCGGCAGTACTACCTCGTGAAGTTATATTCGACTATGCTGAAGATTTTAGGGTTGTTAAGATTTACTTAGACAGCATTAAGTACGCTCTTCAATATCCAACTGTGCCACCCGAAGGTGTGTTCAGAATAATTAGAAAAGGTAAGGAGGTGTTATTTACCTCAACTAAGTGGACTAAGAAGTTAGTTGGGTGTGATGTAGCTAATGAGAAGGGATTTACAGGTAGGGGCGTTAAAGTAGCTGTTTTAGATACGGGGTCTTCAACACTACATGAGCAGGTTAGAGGTAAAGTTGAGCTGTATTCAGCATATAGGACAGGACCTCAAGACCTTAACGGTCATGGCACGTGGTGCATATCATGTATCGCTGGTAGGAGAGCTGTTGACGATGTTATTTACAGGATGACGGGTCAGTATGTTGAGATGGAGGGTATGGCGCCTGATGCTGACGTAGTTTCTGTTAAGGTTTTAGATTATGTTGTAGGTGCTGGGAGCGACTCAGCAATCATTAAAGGTTTAGAGATTGCTATGCAGGCAAACGCTAAGATTGTTAGCATGTCTCTTGGAGGTACAGAACAAGCTAAGAGGCCTGAAGACGATCCATACTATAAAGTGTTTAGCGAGTTAGTTAGTAGAGGTGTAATCCCAGTTGTTGCCGCAGGTAATGAAGGTCCCGAACCTGGAACTGTGGGAACGCCAGGAGCTTTACCTCAAGCACTTACCGTAGGTGCTACAGACCCAATAACCGGCGTGTTGGCTGATTACTCTTCAAGAGGTCCAACGCCTTGGGGTGATGTAAAGCCAGACGTAGTTACTCCAGGAGGTGGCTATCCTGATAAAGGCATACACTCAGCAATTGTTGGGATGTTAGATACGGCAGGTGATGGGTTGAAGAATAGATACAGCCCGATACAAGGTACATCAATGGCTACACCGCATTGTGCTGGTCTGTTAGCGTGTGCTGTACAAATGTATAGGAGAGTGTTGGGTATGGATTTAACTGCTGACGAGGTTAAGAGGATGATGGAGAGTTTAGGTCATGCTAAAACTAACGACGATGGATGGGGCTTCATTAGTTGGAGTTTGTTTGAGGAGTGGGTTGAGACGCAGTATGGAGTGAGGATATGATGGAGGTTCTAAGTTAAGTAAAGGATAAGAGGAACGTTAAAACCTACTGCGATATTTATAGAGTTGACTACAACTTATAGAGTAGAACTTTTGAGTTATGGACTAAAGATAGTGGACTGATAACGTTTTTAAACAATAAGTTTTATAAATTTACTTAAACGTTTATAAAGTGTGAGAACATGGAGGAGGAAGTTAAAACTAAGGGATTAAGTGTAACTAAGTCAGTACCTTTAGGCTACGAAGAGGCTAAGAAGGTTTGGGATACGTGTGTTAAGTTAGGATATAAATCGTGGGCTCCATGTCTGAGGCATTTGATAGTAAAGTGTGTTGAAACCAAGTGTTGGGAGAGAGGTGCGTAATACCAACATGAGTGGCGAGATAAACATAACAATTTCAGGCTTTAAAGACTTAGAAACGTTTCTAAAGGTGTTGAGTGGATTACCACAAATTATTGAAGTTGTTGGTAAAGTCGCAAAGCTCTCTATATCCATAACACCTCCTGAAGACACTAGAAAGTTTGAAATGACTGTTAAGGAATCTCCTGAACCTAAGAAGTATGAGACACCAGTAAGAGTCCTCATTCTAAACCTGATGAAGCCAGGAGTTAAGTACAGATTTAGAGATATTCGTAAACTGTTGAGGAAAGAAGGTTTAGATATTCCTGATGGCACAGTTGGTTGTACGCTACATAGGATGATTAAGAAAGGCTTAGTTAAGAAGGAAGGGAAGTACTACCTTAAAGTTTAACAAACCTCTTTTTCTACTTTCTAAACTCTAAACGTTCTTGTTAAACATATTGTATTTAATGTGTTACTAGTAATGTTAGTTGGTGTTAAAGTATGTCCCTCATATCACACTACGAAGAGAAGTGGGCTAGAAACGTTAGGAGAGCTAAGGGTAAGTGGCTAGCTATGGTTAAGAAGGCTGAGAGCCTTGAAGCATACGTTAAGGGCATTGCGGCAGTAACTGGGCTTCCAGAAAGCGTTATACGTGCTAGCTTCCCTGCTAAGAACTGGGCTGAGTTCCAGGCTAATGCTGAGAAGTTCGTAGAGATTTGGATGTCAAAAGTTGAAGCCGCCGCAAGAGCTAGGAAGTGGAGCACTAACTACATAGAAGCGTTTAAGACTCCCGGCTAACAGGTTTTGGGTATAAACTAAAATAAAACCTCTTTTTTTGTTTTTAAATATAAAAAATGTGTTACAATAGTCATTTAGTTGGAGTACCAGAAACAGGTTTAGAGAGATGCAAATGTGGTTAGGTTTAAGGAAGATGTCTATAAACATTTGCTTTAGCGACTAACTCTTCATGCATTATCATGTCTGACCCAACCTACGGTAGTTTTAACCTGTAAACCTCAAAGCAGTAAAGAGGTCCTCCTCCGTAGATGTACATCCCTCCCTTATAAACGTTTAGTGCGTGAGCTATGGCGACCTTACCGTAAGCCCAACTCGGCAAGTTTACGTCTAGATAGTACGCGTAGGATGTTCCATTAGTGATGGCTGTAGTTGTGAAGCTAACATCTACATTCGCTTGAGATACGTGCTTGTCATCTTCGTAGAGTACAGACACAGGCAAGCCCCAATGCTTAACAGCTATGTTAGCACCCGTGTTGTTCACTATCCTAGCTCTAATCCTAACTGTGTTGTTAGTTGCTGGGTCTTTATAAACCTTCCCATCATACACAATAAATCCAGAGATAAACTCAACCCTCAAATCCGTAAAGTCAAGACCTGGTGGCAGAGGTGTTGGGTATATAGTGTTTTGAACCCTCCAAGTGTATGCTATGTCTAAAACAGCGTTTTGGACGTTTGGTGTTGGGTACTCGCTAACAGGTTTGTATCTATCGTCAAAAACACCTACAGGATATGAGACACTTAAATCATTACTCTCCCTAATAGTATCCCTAATGTAGGGTCTTGGGCGTTCTGGTCTTGGCTTTGTAACAGCTTTACAAGTTATGTTCTTGGCGTCGTAAATAGTTTTGGAAACAGCTAACTCGTAAGTTGATTTAGGCATAAACAGCACATACATCGTTCTAACTTCGTCATCTATGCTCTGCTGTAAAGTTATTACTTCGGGCTTTATGCCAGAGTACTTATACGTGGCTTTAAAAGTTAATGTATCGCCACTCTTAACTATGTATGCGTTCCTCATAGTTGTTCTGTAACCTTCTAAACCAACATTAGTGATTGTTATAACCTTCCAAGGGGTTGACTGGACTTTAACTACTGAAGTAGCGTTCATAACGTTATTCAACAGCCTCTGCTTATCTCTAAACTTTTCAACACTAAGTTCAAACTTTGACTTGGTGTTAGGTATTTTGGGTAGTTTACCCTCTATGAGTGAACTGTAAATAAGCTCCTCCAGCATTTAAATCACTAAGTTACTGTGTACTGCTGTAAATTAGTGTTCGTCTTGTCTTGAGGCTGTATCTCAGCAATTAGAGGTGGAACGTATGGAAATGCTGTTACAGTGTAGGTTACTTCACAAGTACCTGCCGCAATGTCAACCTTCTTACTTCCTAAAACTTTAGCGTAGTTAGTTGGGTCCCTAAAGTTGATGTTTAGCGTTTGGTCTGTATCTGATGAGAACACCTGCTTAACAGTCACAGTCAAGGCAGGTCTAGTAGGTTGTTGAACGAAGAACTGAGGTGCTACATTACCTGCTGAATCTCTGTAAAAGCCTACAGCTTGATTTATAGGCGTTTCAGCTAATGACTTCCACTTAAGTAAGTTAACCAC
>Ga0080004_1132067_pt1 | contig 14185 bp, 14 predicted proteins | sample WasSprMetagenome_FD_69207 | JGI IMG/M metagenome (GOLD analysis project Ga0080004, IMG submission 69207) | Sulfidic aquatic microbial communities from Washburn Spring, Yellowstone National Park, USA - WS (SPADES assembly) (version 2) | ecosystem: Environmental > Aquatic > Thermal springs > Hot... | reverse complement strand
TTAAAGCTGCTGTTGGTATGATGATTTGGTCAATTGGCGCGAGTGGTCTTGTAAACACTTTCCGGCCGATTTTGGTGGGACTTAAGGATCGATTCCATCTAGCCGCAGCTGTAATTGATCCATACTTTGGATGGAATGCTGCTAATGAGGCTCTTAAATCGATCGGGATTTCCCTGTCATGGGCTATGCTTGCTCTTACAATAGGTTTTGCTTGGAATATTTTACTAGTACTTTTCAGACGCTATACAAAAGTACGTACAGTATTTTTAACAGGGCACATTCTCATTCAGCAGGCGACTACATCTAGTTGGTTGGTATTTTTTGCTATCCCTGAACTTAGAAATTTTACTGGTGTTTTATTAGTCGGTCTTTTGGTAGGTACTTATTGGGCTGTATTTTCAAATCTAACAGTAGAGCCCACTCAAAAACTAACAGACAACGGCGGGTTTGCTGTAGGCCATCAGCAGATGCTTTGGATATGGGTGACAAGTAAGCTTGCGCCAAGATTGGGAAAACCAGAAGAATCATGGGAAAATATCCGGCTACCACGCTGGCTATCAATATTTAGCGATTATGTTGTAGCTACAAGCATTTTGATGCTCGTATTCTTTGGAACGCTAATGGTAATACTGGGAGAACCATATTTGCGCCAACTAGACAAAGCAGGATTTCCTCCAACGCTTGCTTTCCCGATTTACGTTCTTTCTAAGTGCTTATCCTTTGCGGTATATCTAGCTATCCTTCTTACGGGTGTTCGTATGTTTATCGCTGAGCTGACTGAGTCGTTCCGAGGAATCTCCGAGCGTATTCTGCCTGGCTCATTACCAGCTGTTGACTGTCCAGCCACTTTCGGATTTGCTCCCCCCAATACCCTCATTTTGGGGTTCCTATGTGGGCTGATTGGACAGTTCACAGCCATCGCTGGATTAATTTTATTCCGGTCACCTATTTTGGTGATTACGGGGTTTGTGCCTGTATTCTTCGATAATGCTACATTATCAACGTTTGCCAACAAGTTTGGTGGCATCCGAGCAGTACCTATTGTCACATATTGTAATGGAATAATCCAAGTTTTGGGGGGGGCTTTTGCAGCTTGGTACTTTAAGTTATATCAATATGGCGGTTGGCATGGTAACACTGACTGGGATACGCTCTGGCCAGCTATTGGTGTTATTATAAAACATCTAGGGATAGCCGGTATCATAGGTATTATTATACTTATGCTTGTTATTCCTCAACTTCAGTTCCGTCGCAGTGATCGAGAACAGTATTTTAAAGTGATAGGACAGGGGTGAGGAGGCGACTTTAATGGTAAAAGTAGTTGCCACCTGTGTAAATGGTTTAGGTTCTAGTCTACTAATGAAGACAAAGCTAGAAAAAGTCTTTAAAAAGCTAGGGATACCAGCGGAAGTTCAACACATGAGCTTAAGCGAGGCTAAAAGAGCCGCGCCTAGGTGCGACTTTATCTTTTGCTCTTCGTCAATTGTTGACCAGTTTAGTAGTGGAGATAAGGGTGCTAAGATTGTCGGTTTACTAAACATAATGTCTGAAAGTGAAATGGAGTCTAAGTTAAAGGCAATAATCGGGAATAAGTAAGCTTTGGGTAATATATTAGAGGTTATATGATCCGGTGAGAAGGGGAAGTGCAGAAGAAAAGGTCTGCGCTTTCCCTTCTCTCTGACGGGTAGGTACTTGGGTTATCTTCCTTACAGTATACTTGCATAGAAACATTGAGATGATAAAAGAAACATCAAAAGGCAAAAGCAAGTCGTTGGCGTGGGAGGAATATAAAATGCTGCCTAAACTTCAAATAGCTCTTGACAATTTATCCTTAACAGAGGCTATACAAACATTACGTAATGTAGCTAATGAAATTGACGTTATTGAGGTTGGTACTATTTTGCTTTATTCAGAAGGCAAGCGGGCTATAGAGTATATTAAAGGTATGTACCCAGAAAAAATTGTAGTAGCTGACACCAAAATTGCGGATGCAGGTAAAGTTATTGCCAGTATGATGTTTGACGCGGGTGCTGATTGCGTAACTGTTATCTGCTGCGCCGAGCTAGCTACTATCGAGGGAGCGCTTGAGTTGGCCAATTCACGGGGTAAGGATATTCAAATCGAACTTACTGGGTATTGGACATTTGAACAGGCGATACAGTGGCAGCAGCTTGGTGTACGCCAGTTGGTTTATCATCGCTCTCGAGATACAATAACAAGTGGAGCTAATTGGGGGGCAAATGATTTAGAAAAACTTGAACGGCTATCCCAAATGGGGTTCAGCCTTACAGTAGCTGGTGGAATAACAGTACAACATATAAAGCAATTTCAAAACTTGCCTATACATGTATTTATAGCTGGCCGCTCGATTCGGGATGCAGCAGATCCGAAGACAGAAGCTAGTAAACTTAAGAAAGAAATTATGAAATATTGGTCTTAAAAGATGAAAAATTTAATTGGACTTTACGAAAAAGCACTTCCTGGGAATATGGAATGGGTCGAGCGGCTGCAAACGATAAAAGAACTTGGTTTCGATTTCATGGAACTCTCTATAGATGAAAGTGATATGCGTTTGTCCCGCCTGTACTGGAGTAAAAAGGAACGGCAAAGCTTATTGAAGGCTATTTGGGATACGGGGGTTCCTATCTTATCCATGTGTCTAAGCTGTCTTCGTCGATATGCGTTAGGTAGCCGCTGCTCTGCTATACGACAAAAAGCGATTGAACTGATAACTAGGGGAATTGACCTAGCCTGTGACATTGGCGTCCGGGTTATCCAGATACCTGGGTATGATGTATATTATGAACAATCTGGTAATGACACCTGTAATTTTTTCTTAGACAGTCTACAAAAAGCGGTATTTATAGCAGAGCGAAAACAAGTAATGCTGGGTGTGGAAACAATAGATACTCCGTTTATAAATTCTGTAGAGAAATATTTGTACTTCGACCGATTAATAAGTTCACCTTGGCTCGGCGTCTATCCTGACATAGGTAACTTGGATGCATGGGGTAATGATGTATCTCGAGAACTCACCGCTGCACGGCATCGTATAGTGGGCGTACACGTGAAAGACACCCGCCGACGTTCTTCTAGCTTTCAAGGCCAATTCCGTGGTGTGTCGTTTGGTGATGGTAATGTTGATTTTGTTAAGGTATTTACTACCCTGAAGGAACTGAAATACTCCGGGCCGTTGGTTATTGAAATATGGGGAGACAAGGTTGCTGATCCAATAGGTGAAATTATTTATTCCCGACAATTCGTTTTAGACATACTCGATAAGGTTTATGATGAAACCCAAAATTTGGACACGAAAGGGCATGTTAAGAGTTAAAGCAACATTGGAAAGGCAATATATAGCCACTTCTAAAACTAAATAACGATTAGAAAAGTGTTTTGCTCGATTTTTTTGATAAAAGCCGGATAAGGGGTTTTGTTGATAAGCAAGCTTAGGGGCGGGAGAGTGGAAACAAGTGGATAAAGCGATGGCTGGCGATATTTACCGCAAGATGCTATTAATACGGCGTTTTGAGGAGCAGGTGGACAACTTTTTTGCTAAAGGTATGATCCACGGTACTACTCACCTTTACATCGGGGAAGAAGCCGTGGCAGTGGGGGCTTGTGCGGCCATAGAGCCGGAAGACTATATCACTAGTACTCACCGCGGACACGGCCATTGTATAGCTAAAGGCGGCGATATTAAACTTATGATGGCTGAGCTTATGGGCAAAGCTACAGGTTATTGCCAGGGTAAAGGGGGATCCATGCATATAGCTGATCTAAATATTGGGATACTAGGGGCTAACGGGATTGTGGCAGGAGGGATACCCATCGCTGTAGGGGCAGCCCTGGCTTTAAAAATGCAAAGGCGAAAAGAAGTGGTTCTTTGCTTTTTCGGTGATGGCGCCTTAGCCCAAGGCGCTTTTCATGAGGCGGCTAATTTAGCTGGCCTGTGGAAATTGCCGGTAATATTTATATGCGAAAATAACCAATATGGCATGTCGCTAGCCGTAAGGAAAGCCCTGGCTTGCCAAGATATAACCATTTGGGGCCAAAGCTATGGCATGCCAGGTATACGTGTAGATGGAAATGATGTAGAAGCGGTAATGGAAGCAGTTAAGGAGGCTGTAGCTAGGGCCAGGCAGGGAGAAGGGCCCAGCCTCGTAGAATGTGTAACTTACCGCTGGCGGGGCCACTCCAAGAGTGATGCTAATCGCTACCGGACCAAGGAAGAAATTGAACAATGGAAGGAGCGCTGCCCCTTAAAAAGGTGGCGAAACAAGCTACTTGAACGAAATCTTTTTACCGAAGAAGAATTAAAGGCCATAGAGAAAGCAGTAGAAGAAGAGATCGCTTTGGCTATAGCTTTTGCCCAGGAAAGTCCGGAGCCAGGTCTCGAGATTTTAGAAGCTGACGTATACGCTTAAAGAACATCCCAGGGGGTCGCTACATTTATGAGGGAGATAACTTATAAAGAAGCCATAAGAGAAGCTTTGCGGGAGGAACTGCTCCGCGATGAGAGGGTGTTCTTGCTGGGAGAAGATATTGGGGTATATGGAGGAGCCTTTGGTGTAACCTTAGGGCTTGTTGAAGAATTTGGTGAAGAACGGATTAAAGATACCCCTATTTCAGAAGCCGCTATAATTGGAGCGGCGACAGGAGCTGCTTTAATGGGGATGCGGCCAGTGGCAGAGATCATGTTTTCGGACTTTATCACCTTAGGCATGGACCAACTAGTGAACCAAGCAGCCAAAATACGGTATATGTTTGGAGGGAAAGCTAAGGTACCCCTAGTGGTAAGAACGCCTTTGGGTTCAGGGACAGGAGCTGCAGCCCAGCATTCCCAAAGTTTAGAGAATTGGTTTGTCCACGTACCCGGGTTAAAGGTAGTTATGCCTTCTAATGCATATGATGCCAAGGGTTTGCTTAAATCTGCTATCCGGGATGATAATCCGGTAGTATTTTTCGAGCATAAGCTGCTTTATAACACTAAAGGGTTAGTCCCTGAAGAAGAATATCTTATACCTTTAGGACAAGCTGATATTAAACGACAAGGTAAGCACATAACTATAATTGCTACTGGGATAATGGTATCCCGGTCCCTTGAAGCGGCCCATATTTTATCTAAAGAAGGCGTAGAGGTAGAAGTTGTAGATCCCCGTACATTGGTGCCGCTAGATAAAGAGACAATTATAAATTCAGTAAAGAAAACAGGGCGGGCGCTAGTAGTACATGAAGGATGTCAGCGTGGAGGTTTCGGTGGGGAAATAGTTGGGTTACTCTGCGAAAGCGAAGCGTTTTACTATCTTGACGCGCCCATATGGAGGGTGGCCGGCAAAAATATACCTATCCCCTATAACCGGAGGTTAGAAAGCGCGGCTGTACCCCAAGTACAGGATATTGTAGCAGCAGTAAGGAGGCTGGTGGCCTGATGCCTTTTGTAATGACTATGCCTAAACTGGGTATGACCATGGAAGAAGGAACTATTCACAAGTGGTGGAAAAACGTGGGGGAGGAAGTAAGACAAGGAGAAATTCTTCTAGAAATCCTTACAGATAAAGTTAATATGGAAGTAGAGGCACCTGTGTCAGGGATACTTAAGGAGATAAAAGCCCAGGAAGGAGAGGTAGTAAAGGTAGAGGAACCTATTGCCTTGATCTTATTGCCTGATGAAAAACAGGAAGAAGCTTTTAACTTAGAACCCCAAAAAGCTAAAGAGGAAATAGAGCCTCAAAAGGTTAAAGAAGAAAAAGTCAAGGCTACCCCGGCTGCCCGCTATATTGCACAGCAAGCAGGGATAGATTTAAGGGAAGTACAGGGGAGTGGCCCAGCAGGAGAGATCAGGAAAAAAGATGTAGAAGACTTCATTTCGGATAGGGGAGCCATGGAAGTTGACCTCGTACCTTTGACTGGGGTACGTAAAGTAATTGCCGATAAGATGTTGGCAAGTTATACCAGTATACCTCATGTCACCTTGGTTACCGAAGCCAAAGCTTCAGAACTAGTTAACCTTTGGATTAAGCTAAAACCCATAGTGGAGCAAATAGCTAGTACCAAATTATCTTTTACTTCCCTGCTAGCTTACTTCTTGATTAAGGTCTTAAGTAAATATCCTTATATCAATGCCCGCCTAGAAGGGGATAGTATAAAAAGATATAAAGAGGTTAACTTGGGGATAGCTGTGGATACCCCAGAGGGCTTATTAGTGCCAGTGATAAAAAAAGCAGATAGGATGGGTTTAGGTGAGCTGGCCAAGGCTATAGAAGAAAAGGTGTATAAAGCCCGGGAAGGGAGGCTTATTCCTGAAGATCTAACAGGAGGTACGTTTACTCTTTCCAATCTAGGTATGTTCGATATAGATTTCTTTACCCCCATCATAAACAAACCAGAAGTAGGTATCTTGGGTGTAGGGCGGATTAGGGAATTTTCTGGTCAGAAATGGCTAACCTTAAGCCTCTCTTTTGACCACCGTGCTTTGGATGGAGGTCCGGCAGCTAGGTTTTTGAAGGCGCTAAAGGAGGTTTTGGAAGATCCTATAAAGGTGATAATCTAGTTACCTGGGCAGAAAGGGGAAAATTTTGATATAGTAGAGATAGTAACACTTAAAGAAGGTGATATAGCTATGAAAAAGATTGAAGTAGAGCTTTTCTGCCCCCAATGTTTGGAGAACACTGTGCATAGGGCAACTTGTGTAGGGGATTTCCTCCTAACCTTAGAATGTTCTAATTGCGGTAAAAAGACTAGGGTAAGCCGCCGGGTGCCGGTTAAAGAGTTAACCCAGGACTTTTTAGAGAGGCTAATGACCAAGCCTTTAAGGATTACAGAGGAGCTCCGCCGTTCTCCGCGCAAAACTCTTTTATCTTTACCTAGAAGGGCTATAACCAAACCCTTACGCCTAATGCAGGAAGTAATGGATGATTTGGGGTTGCTCGGGAGGGAGAGGAAAAGTTAATGGTATCTAAAGAAGCTGTTCTGCTAAACGAAGCCGGCCTGCATGCACGACCGGCTGCTCTTTTTGTTCAGGAGGCCAAGAAGTTTAAGAGCAAGATCATAGTGCATAAAGGAGATAAACAAGCAGATGCCAAAAGCATTTTAGGGATTATAAGCCTGGCGGTTACTAAAGGGACTTCGATAGTAATAACCGCTGAAGGAGAAGATGAGAAAGAAGCAGTAGAGACTCTAGTGGGCCTTATTAACAGTAAATTTGGAGAAGGGATGAAAAATGATTAAAGGATTATCGATTTCGCCAGGAATAGGCATAGGAAAAATTTACAAGTTAGGCGGTATGCAGGTTGATATTCTTGAAAGGACTATTTCTGAAGAAGAAATACCAGGAGAAATGAAAAGGTTAGAGGAAGCCCTTGATAAAGCTAAAGAAGAACTTAAAGAGCTAGTTTTAAAATCTCGGGAAAAAATAGGAAAAGAAGAGGCCCAAATTTTTGAAGCCCACTTACTTATCCTTGAGGATCCCAGTTTGACTGACAAGATAACACAAAAGATTAAAGGAGAAAAGAAGAATGCTTCCTGGGCAGTGAAGGAAGCAGTAGAAGAGGTAGCCCGAACCTTTGAAGCCCTAGAGGATGAATACTTCCGGGCTAGGGCAGTGGATATACGGGATATTGGAGGAAGGCTTATAAATTTCTTAGAAAGTGGGCATAGAAGAACAGGGGAGATTCCCCCTGGTTCAGTCGTTGCAGCTAAGGAACTGACGCCTTCAGAGACAGCTTCCTTTTCAGCGGAAATTATAAGAGGGATTTTAACTGAAAAGGGAGGACCTACTAGCCATGCGGCTATTGTAGCCCGGGCTCTGGGGATCCCTGCCATATCTAGCCTTCCCGGACTTATGGATAAGGTAAACGATGGGGACATAGTGGTGCTAGATGGTACAGAGGGAGTGGTATATTTAAATCCCAGTGAAGAGCTTATCCTAGAATTTGAAGAAAAAAGAAAAAAGCTTAAGCAACAGCAAGAACTGCTGATCTGGGGTGGTCCTGCAGCGACCAAGGATGGTAAAAGAGTAGAACTTGCCGCCAATATAAGAGACCCTAGGGAGGCGAAAGCGGCCATAAAACAGGGGGCTGAGGGCATCGGGCTTTTCCGGACGGAATTTTTATTTATAAATCGTGAGCAGCCTCCCAGCGAAGAGGAACAATTTGAAACATACCGGGAAGTACTAAAGCTTATGGAAGGAAGACCAGTAGTTGTTCGTACCTTGGATATCGGCGGAGATAAGCCCTTGCCTTATTTAGACCTAGCCCAGGAAGAAAATCCCTTTTTGGGATTAAGAGGTATAAGGTTAACCTTAAAGTACCGGGATTTATTTAAGACCCAGCTTAAGGCTTTACTCCGGGCTTCCCTTTATGGCAACTTAAAGATAATGTACCCGATGGTGGCCAGTATAGAGGAGGTAAGGGAGGCTAAGAAGATACTAGAAGAAGCCAAGAATGAAGTAAATAAATGGGCACCGGTAGAAATAGGGATAATGATTGAAACCCCGGCCGCTGCTTTATCTGCAGATATATTAGCTCGCGAGGTAGATTTCTTTAGCATCGGTACCAATGATCTTACCCAGTATACTCTGGCGGTAGACCGGGGAAATGAAGAAGTAACGGCTTTATACGATCCTTATCACCCCGCTATCTTGCGGCTTATATATACTACAGTAGAAGCAGCTCACAAGTTTAACAAATGGGTAGGTCTGTGCGGTGAGCTAGGGGGAGAAGTGACAGCAGCGGCCCTCTTGGTGGGACTAGGCCTAGATGAGATAAGCATGAGCCCTATTTTTATACCCCAAGTAAAACAGGCTATCCTCCATCTTTCTTATGAAGAGGCTAGAAAGCTCGCTTTAAAAGCCTTAGAACTCCCAAGCGGACAGGCAGTCCGGGAACTGTTATATGCAGGGACTAAAGGTTATTGATCTGGGCAGAAAAGATTATCTGTCCACTTATGATCTCCAGCTTGAGCTAGTAGACAAGCGGATCAGAGGAGAGATAGGGGATGTATTGGTTTTAGTAGAACATTTCCCCCCTGTAATAACCTTGGGTCGAAGTAGTAAAAAAGAGCATCTCCTGGTGGGCCCAGAAGTTTTAAAGGAGCTGGGGATAGAGCTTGTGGAAGTGGACCGGGGTGGTGATATCACCTACCACGGTCCGGGCCAGATAGTAGGTTACCCTATCTTAGACTTAAACTATTATGGAAAAGATTTACACAGGTTATTGAGGCTTTATGAGGAAGTGATGCTTAAGGTAGTAGCTAGTTATGGGTTAATAGGTAGCCGTAAACAAGGGCTAACAGGAGCTTGGGTGGGGGATAAAAAGATAGGTGCTATAGGAGTGGCTGTAAAGCGTTGGGTAACTTACCACGGGTTTGCTTTTAATGTACAGGCAACCTTAGAAAACTTTTCTCTGATTGTGCCTTGTGGGTTGCAGGATTATGGGGTTACCTCTTTAGAAGATTTAATAGGGCGCCCTGTACCTATGGAAGAAGTTAAAGAGCGGCTCCTTAAAGCTTTTAGAGAGGTGTTTGGTTTCTCCGAATTTCAATATGTACGCTTTCCTTTTAGCTAGAGGGGAGTAGTAGCTGAATGGAGCGGCCCGCGAACTTGTCGTTCCTTTTTTACCTTTCTACCAGAAGCATTTTTTCTGTTGTCCTCTTTAAGGGGTATCTTGTTTTTTAAGTTTTTATAAAACTTGTGACATTCAGGCTTTGCTAATACTCGACTCGAGAATTTACTTTAAAAATTAAGCTTGGTACTAGCCTACTTAAGGTATATGAAATACTGGGAATTCCCCCGGAGGAAATAAAGCAAACTGTTGTAAACGGCAGGAGGGTAGAACCTGATTATATATTGAAGGGCAACGACGAAATAGGTATTTTCCCTCCCATCGCTGAAGGTTAAAAGTGGAGGATTTCCTTATACGTGAAGTGCCTGTTTATATATCAGGCTTTACCTGATCTCCGACACCTTTAGGTTACTAGCCGGTACGAATACGGAATGCATTATGTGTACTGTCTTTCTACGATTGGACGACAAGAGCTCCTTCCAGGGCAAGGAGCTTCACTTTTATCTCTAGCCCACCGCCGAAGCCTCGCAAATCGCCCCGGGAACCAATTACACGGTGACAGGGAATAATTATACCCACCGGATTGCTACCCACTGCCCTGCCTACAGCCCGGAAAGCCTTAGGCCGACCGATGGCTTTAGCCAACTCTCCGTAAGTTTTAGTGGTACCATAGGGGACCTGGGCTAGTGCTTCCCATACCGAGAGCTGGAAAGGGGTCCCTCGTAAGTCCAAGGGTATGTCGAAGGATTGACGGCGGCATGAGAAATATTCTTGTAATTGTTGAGATAATTCTTTGGCCACCCCAGGTTTTTCCTCTATAGTAACCTGCGGGAAAACAGATCTAAGGGAGGCTATCACCTTTTCCAACGGTTCACTGGGGAAGGCTAGGCGACATAGACCGGACGGGCTGAATACTGCCGTAAGAGGGCCTAAAGGAGAAGGAATTTTCGCCCAATAAAGCGTAAGGGTTACGGTGGAAGACATGGAATTAATTTCCTCCCAAACTTTTTCTTTTGGATTTTTTGTAGAGAGGAGTACATTTATTTACAGATGTCCTTCCATTCTTTACGGGCATGTTAATTAGGAGCTTGCGTTTGGTTTTTTCTGGGCTTTCCGGTCTATTTCCTTCTGGGGAAATTATACCTTGTTTTGAAGTAAGAGGAAAGGTACTGGCAGGTTTGATATTTGTGATGATATAACTTGTAGGATGTTTCTGGGGGGCTGGGTGGGGTTTAGTAGAGAGGGGACTTTTTTACCTTCATCTAACGACCTACAAAACAAAAACATTTAACATTACTTTATGAACAAAAGAGCCCTAAATCGGAGATGGAGCGGAGTGGAAACGGAGATGGTCCCAGATTTCCAGTTAAATAGGATTTAACTTGACGAGTCTGGTAACCTATCCTAAAGATTGATGTGTGGAAGTAGAGAAACGGTTATAATAAGACAGTGAGTAAATTTAAAGAGTTAAAGTAAAAGATGATAGTGTAATTATTAGCTCGAAAAGAGGGCTGACATGGAGAAGCTCAGAGTCTAGGGGAGGTAGTGGGGTCGGCTATTTGATTCCGTGGGAGAAAACGGAAATTCTCTTAGGGGCGGTAAACTGGTGAGGTTACAAAAATATTTGGCCCAGGCGGGAATAGCCTCCAGGCGCCGGGCGGAAGAGCTTATACGGGCTGGCCGGGTGAAAGTAAACGGGGAAACGGTCACAACTATGGGGTTCAAAGTACAACCGGGTCGGGACGTGGTAGAAGTAGACGGGAAAAGGGTTGAGCTAGAAACCAAGAAGGTATATTATCTCCTTTATAAACCTAGAGGTTATGTTAGCACTGCTCATGATCCCCAAGGACGCCCTAAGGTCGTTGACCTGCTACAAGATGTAAAGGAAAGGGTGTATCCTGTAGGTCGCTTGGATTATGATACCGAGGGATTACTTTTATTAACCAACGATGGAGAGCTTACCCTAAGGTTGACTCATCCCCGTTACGGAGTTCCCAAAACCTATGAGGCTCTGGTAGAGGGAATCCCAGATGCTCAAGATTTAAGCCGTCTTGCTAAAGGCGTTAAATTGGAAGACGGATGGACTTCGCCTGCCGAAGTCAAGCTTCTATGGGCCCGTAGAGGGAAAGCCTTGCTGGAGCTAACTTTACGGGAAGGGCGTAAACGAGAGGTGCGCCGCATGTGTAAAGCAGTGGGTCATCCGGTTATAAGGCTTAGAAGGACTAAGATGGCTTTTTTAACCCTTAAAGGGCTGAAACCTGGAGAATACCGGGAACTGACAAAAGAGGAGGTGGAGCGCCTGTATGAGGTGGTAGAGTTAAAGAAGGATAGTTAACTCTTACCGTACCAGTTAAGTTCAATCCGGTCAGCTTTTTAGATGGAATCCTTGAAAAAGCAGGTGATACTGTTGCCGGAGTTAAAACAGGGATTGGTACAGGTGTACACTGGGGACGGAAAGGGAAAAACCACCGCTGCTCTGGGTTTGGCTTTACGAGCAGCAGGCCATGGCCTAAAGGTGGTCATTGTCCAGTTCATGAAGATGCCCCGCTATGGAGAGCATAGGGCTTTACAGTACCTGCTGCCGCAGATAACGGTGAAAGCCTTCGGGCGTCCAGGGTTTATCCACCGTAGTGGGGTACAGCCAGAGGATCTTGATCAAGCACATAATGCCCTCTCTTTTGCCCGGGAGATCATGCTTAAAGGGGAAGTGGATATTTTAATTTTAGATGAAATAAACAACGCCCTTTATTTTGGCCTTCTTAAAGAGGAAGAGGTCTTAAATTTCCTAAAGGAACGCCCGCCCCAAGTGGAAGTTGTCCTTACCGGTAGGAATGCGCCTTCTTCTATCATAGCTGTTGCCGACCTAGTTACCGAGATGCGGTCCATAAAACACCCCTATGAAAAAGGGATAGCTGCAAGGCAGGGTATAGAATTTTAAAATAGGTTTTTAGTACTCTTAGAAGGAGTTTCGGTTTTTAGTGCGAATAACTAAGTTTATACGTGTAAATTCTTGATGACAGGAGGTGAAATCCTGGTACCTGTTGATAGGTAACCAGGGGAGAAGTGGCAGTAATTTATTACGACCAGGATGCTGATTTAAACGTACTTAAGGGCAAAAAAGTAGCTGTAATGGGCTATGGTAGCCAGGGACATGCCCAGGCTCAGAACTTAAAAGATAGCGGGATAGATGTGGTAGTGGGTTTACGTAAGGGTAGCAAATCCTGGGCTGCGGCTGAAGAGGCAGGGTTAACTGTCAAGACAGTAAGCGAGGCAGCAAAAGAGGCAGATATAATCCAGATACTTTTACCAGATGAGGCCCAACCCCGTGTCTACCAGGAAGAGATAGCGCCTTATTTAAGTCCGGGTAAGGCCCTTATGTTTTCCCATGGATTTAACATTCATTACCATCAGATAGTACCGCCCGAATACGTGGATGTGCTTATGGTAGCTCCTAAAGGACCCGGCCACCTGGTGCGGCGCATGTACGTGGAGGGTAAAGGGGTACCGGCCCTTTTAGCTATCCACCAGGACGCTTCAGGCAAGGCCAAGGAGATCGGCCTGGCTTATGCTAAGGCTATAGGGGCTACTAGAGCCGGCGTTATTGAGACTACTTTTAAGGAAGAAACGGAAACCGACCTTTTTGGTGAGCAGGCTGTGCTTTGTGGTGGGTGTACGGCCCTTATAAAAGCCGGGTTTGAAACCCTGGTAGAAGCGGGTTACCAGCCTGAAATAGCTTATTTTGAATGTCTTAATGAACTCAAACTTATAGTAGACATGATGTATGAAGGCGGCATAAAATACATGCGCTTCTCTATAAGTGATACCGCAGAATATGGCGACCTCACCCGGGGCCCGCGGGTAATCGACGACCACGTGAGGGCTACCATGAAACAGCTCTTAAGGGAAGTCCAAGATGGTACCTTTGCTAGAGAATGGATACTTGAAAATCAGGCGGGTCGGCCGGTGTTCAACGCTCTGCGCCAGCGGGAGCGTGAGCATTTAATTGAAAAAGTAGGCGACCGTTTACGTGAGATGATGCCTTGGCTTAAGAAGGGAAATTAAAGAAGCTCTAATACTTAACTCCTTAAAATACTTAACGCTTAACTACGAAAAGGGGGCGTAAGCCCCCTCACTTTATATTCTAGAAAATTTTTCCTATTTTTTGGATAAGCCTCAGCCTCTGTTTAACCGCTTAAGTAAGACTAGTTCCCCTTCCTGAGTTGTTAAGCGGTCATCAAGCTTTTTGATGTCTTCCCAAACGAAGCGTAGTTCAGTCCTAATTTTTTTAACATCCTTCTTAACATTGGTTACTTCTTTTTCTAATTTATGAAGCCCTTCTTCTAAGACCGTGAGCCTGGAGGTCATAACTTTTTGGCCTTGCTCCAAAGCCGTAAGTCTAGAGGCCATGGCTTCTTGCCCTTCTTCTAGACCTGTAAGTCTAGAAGCCATAATTTCCTGTCCTTGTTCTAGAGCCGTGAGTCTAGAGGTTATAGCTTCTTGCCCTTGTTCTAAGGCCGTGAGTCTAGAGGTTATAGCTTCTTGCCCTTGTTCTAAGGCCGTGAGTCTAGAGGTTATAGCTTCTTGCCCTTGTTCTAAGGCCGTCAGTCTAGAGGTTATGGCTT
>Ga0080004_1091424_pt1 | contig 14190 bp, 15 predicted proteins | sample WasSprMetagenome_FD_69207 | JGI IMG/M metagenome (GOLD analysis project Ga0080004, IMG submission 69207) | Sulfidic aquatic microbial communities from Washburn Spring, Yellowstone National Park, USA - WS (SPADES assembly) (version 2) | ecosystem: Environmental > Aquatic > Thermal springs > Hot... | reverse complement strand
GTTGGGATGGTCTGTGATCCTGTCGGTGGCTTTGTCGAGGTACCGTGCCACACAAGGAATGCTATAGCTGCTGCCTCGGCTTTTGTGAATGCCGATATCGTAATGGGAGGATATGAGAATCCCATACCTCTAGATGAAACGGTGGATGCCGTTTATTCCGTTGGAAAGATGATGCCATGGGAGCTAAGATGTACAGTGATGGGAGGATTAGCTGTATGTCCATCGGCTATGAAGTTCATGCCCAAGATGGAATGATGTTAATTCAATGTTGCACAGTTCCGCTGCAGTATTTCTAACAATATTAAGAAGTACCATATGACGACCCGAATTTGTATATACCACGCTAGCCTTTGATTCCCGTCATAAGTTCCTCCTTTCCTCACGTTCTAACCCTCCTATTTCTCCTGACCCAATCTTTCCCTTGTAGAACTGAGCTTCTAATCTATTTAAACCTTTACTTTATAGTATTATATATAAAGGTTTATTTATATTCCATTAAGGTTTTATTAATTTTCTCATTGAGATAGATTCCCAGGAGAATCTAATTCAACTTAATTATTTCAACTATATTTATAGTTATTCCTTTGCCTATGCTCTTTATACTCAAAATCATGAAATCACTTTTTACCCTATATTCTTCCTGATCTCTCCTATACATTATCTTCAAGTCTTTCTATGGCATATGCAATAGCATTTAGAGTGTCTCTCTTTATTACCAATCCTGTAGCCTTTTCTTTTATTGTCGGTTTCCCATCCTTTACCTCCACAACGTATGAAACAGGGATTCTTATCTCATCTTCCATTTCCTCACTCGCCCACATATTCGGAAATCTGAAAAGAATTCCTAAATTCTTTTCGATCGGAGATATTACCCATATTATGTCTTCCTTGTCCTTGCTTCGTGATCTCCATCTACTTACAAACAGGATTCCAATTGCAGTCGAAACTTCCCTCCATCCCGTACGCTCATATTCTTCATTGATCTTTCTTGCATTTGTTCCTACTTTGTTCTTTTTGCCTTTATCGGTCGGCGCTTTCCTTTTATTCTTTCCCTCTACCTTTCTTACCTTCTTTCCCCTTCGCAATTTCATATCCCCATTTCCTTTGCTCTATACCTTGCTTTATTAATATATCTGTAGATCCCCCTGCCGGAATATTGTACACATCTATTCTTTCCGGGGTCAGTCTACTGGATACACGTATGCCCTGGTGTCCGTTATGCCAGGGGGAACCTGCCCTACCCCGAAGCCCTCTCCCGTCGTCTCTAGGTAGAAGTACCTTACGCCTTTGACCTCATAGTATGAGCCTGAGAAGGGCCCGGCCAGCCCGACAGCAGCGTGGCCCGCATGTGGGAGGACGATGAGGGCGACCCTGTACCCCATCTTCCTGAACAGTGCCGCACCTAGGATAGACTTGTCGTCGCAGTCCCCTCCGTTTGTTATCAGGGTCTCGGCCGGGTACTTCGGGTATTCGTCCATAGAGGCCGACACCCTATCCGGCACGTAGGGTAGGGACTGTACGAAGGCCGCCGTGAACTCCACCTTGTCCTTCTCCGTGAACCCGTTCCTGTAGGCTGCCGAGTTGATCCACTCCACCACAAACCTGAGGAGGGGCTCGCTGTAAGGATCCCTGACCATACTAGCCCATCCGCTGTGATCGTACGGCCTGTCGGCCACCGCGTAGTGCAGGTAGTAGATGAGGGGGACGGGGATGCTCAAAGTCCACTCCCTAGACAGGCCGAGGAGCCTCTCCCAGTATGTAGAGAAGCGCCACCTGTAGTTCACGATCACTGTCTTTTTTGCTACTCCATCGAGGAACTCATCGGCTTTTTCTGACACCAGATCCCCCCTCAGATACGAAATAACTGACCCGGAGTTTATACTGAGCTTGGGATCGATATAACAAATCCTGGAGGTTATACCTATCGTTCGGGTATCTGTAATTCCTATCTAGCCTACTGTAATTATCCTTAGGGCTGTTGTACCAGCTTGTCCTAGCATATGTTTGGTTCCCTCTTTTTCCAGACTGTACTATGGCAAGATAATGCACTTCGGACTGGTCAGAGGTGAATTTTTTGTTTATATAGTCTTCTATTCTTTTATCCGAAAGATTTATCTTATTTAGCCCCCCAACTCTGTGGGGGGGCTCACCTGCTAGTATAGTAGCTTTGGTCATAATCTCACTCCTAGGGAAATCTTAGGAGCCCCCCATATTTAAGTTGAAATCCTTCATTTTCAACTCTGGATTAGGTAGAATAGGGCTTTTATCTCAATAAATCTGGTATAAATTATCCTAAAAACTAAAAATGGATGAATATATCTCTAATAACCCATTCTTTACCCTTCTGTTTTCCCTGTTAAAAAGAGCAGAAGGATATCTATTAATTTTCACTATTAACCCTATCCTAAGAAGGATCACTAGATATTATACTGGTGCGGTCAATTCTCTTGCTCAAATAAGCTCGACGAAGCAGATCAAAGTTTTTTCAGACATAATACCCAGAAAAATAGGAATACTAATAGAGAACCTGCTTAAATATAAACTTCCGGATCTGAAAGGAAATAGAAGGGTTTATAAATGGTTATCACATGCACAATGTGAACATCAACTATCGATATCGATCTTCCCTGCCTAGGATCCTCATATCAGCTTTTTAGTATGCTATCCCTTACAGCATCATAAAAAGCCTTTACATTGTCCTTTGACTTCAGATTGTCGACAGCTTTTATCCCCTGATCCTCAAGCTTTCCTCTCACATCCTCAGGTATATGCTCAAGGGATACTAGAATTAAGTTATTGGGCTTAAATATCTGTCTGTATGGCAGAATCTGCGATTCTATTTCTCTTTTCCAGGAGTCAAATGGATCCTCCTTGCATTCCACAAGTAGGTCAATGGCATTTTCGGATTCAACAAACTCCTCAGTTCGCTCGAAGCTGCCCCTAGCCACAACTATATCTGGTCTCACTGGAACGCGTCTTCCCGCAAACATTCCAAGCATGTGAGCCCCTTTGCTCGGCTGAAACTCGAGCCAGAGTGTGAAATCTTCGTATGGAGTCTCGGCTATGCATTTGCTTACCTCGGATCCCTGCTCAATCCACCAGCATGGGTTTCCCTCTTGCTCATTCCCCTTAAATTTAGATACCTCAATTGCATCACACAGTAGCTTCATGACCCAGAGCTCATATATCCACTTTCTCGTTTCTTTCAGGCTTTTGGCTCTTCTCCTGTCCTCAGGTATGCACATGAACTCAAAGTAATATCTCTCTGGATCCTCTAGCATACTTTCAAGCCTCCTCTGCTTTCCCATACACAATATATTGAAGCCCTTCTCCCTCTCATACTCCTTAAGCTCGTGGACCATTGGAATGAATAGCTGCTTGAACTGCACCTGAAGATCCTGCAATAGAGGATCTTTAACGCGAAACCTAAGATTGTATATCTCCTGAACTTTGGAAGACTCACATTTCTCAGGAGATCCGTCTTTAAAATCCTCTATTTTGCATTTCCCCAGAGACATGAGACCGCTATTTGAGAAATAGAAACGATATATTGTCTTTCCAGTAACTTTGTTTACAGGGATCCTGTGGATAACGATGTTCTCATGCTTGCTTGAGCTTAAAGCATAATCACCTACATGGACAAGCTCATTCCCCTCAACAACGTAGAAATAATATGCTCCCTTGGTTCCTCTCCATCTCTCCTTTATGACCGCCTCCATAAGGACACCTTTTATACAACAATCCTATGTAGCTTATAAGCCTTCCATAATACCCTTACCGAATAACCTCTATATGCTATCTTCCAGTTACTCTGCTACCTTTTTGCTAAAGAGAAGGCATCTATCGAAGCTCGTGTTAAGCAAAATCCTTAAATAATTTTAGCCTACATTATTTTTAGTTGATAGAGAAAAAGAGCCCAGAGGTGTCTAAGCTTGGTTTCTTCTCTTAAGAATGTGATAGAGCGCCTTATAAACGAAGCCAGACAGGCTTCTTCTCATACAGCCAAGTTTACAGTTTTAACAAAACTTTTGAGAGAACTTTTTGGTATTGAATTAGTAGATCTAATTCCTGGTATTGAGAAGAAGGTCGGGAGCAAAATCTATGGATTTAGAGGCAAAACAGATCTCCTATTTGGCTCTGTAATCTTTGAAGTTAAGGTTAATTTGGAGAGAGAGCTTGAGGATGCTAAAAAAGAACTGAAGAAGTATTTTCAGGCTCTACAAGAAATCGAACCTGAGAGAAAACACATAGGAATAGCCACCGATGTTATAAACTTTAAAGCTTATATGCCAGTTATTAAAGATGGCCAAGTTGTTGATATTTCCGAGATAGACTCAATGAACTTATTAACTACGCCTATCGATGAGGCAATTCTATGGCTTGACTCCTTCATATTTCATGAGTCAAAAATTAGCAGGCCTACTGCAGATGACTTAAAGTTTAGGTTTGGGCCCGGAAGCCCAACTTACTCGGTAGCCGTCGACATTCTTAACAGCTTGTGGGAAGAGGTAAAGAATAAGCCGAATATCAAGCTAAAGCTTGATCTCTGGACTAAAAATATGGAAATAGTTTATGGCAGCAGCCCTAAGGAAAAAGCTTTTATAGATCAAACATATCTCGTAACTATAGTTAAACTAATAGTTTATTATAGGCTCAGCGGGGACAACATGGTTAGAGCGGATCGAATTAAGAAGGCCTTGACGGGAGAGTACTTCCAGTCCACCGGAACCAAGAATTTTATAGAAGAAGACTTCTTTACATGGATTTTTCATCCGAATATTATTGATAGAGCCTTAAGTCTTGCATGCGATTTAGCTAAAGAGCTTCTAAGGTATGATATGAGTCAGATAGATGAGGATTTATTCAAGGAGATATATCAGGAAATTGTCAAGCGTAGTGAGAGACATAGAATAGGTGAGTATTACACGCCCGAGTGGCTAGTAGAACTAACGCTTAAGGAAGCTCTGGATACGTGGCTTGAAAGGAACAAGGACAAAGATGCTCCAAGAATCTTGGATCCAGCATGCGGTTCAGGGACATTTCTGTGCAATGCTATTCGCATGATAAAGGATATTCTGGAGAAAAAGGGGAAGAAGCCGGCTGAAATTTTAGATTTTATCCTTAATAATATTATCGGTATAGATATTAACCCATTGGCTGTCATCATTGCTAGGGCGAACTACCTTATCGCTCTAGGTGAACTCCTTAGACTTGGAAGAAATGTCGTCATCCCAGTTTACGTTTCAGATTCTATAAGAATTCCTGATGTTAAAAACGTGTTTGCCCATTCCGCCGAAGAAGGCACCATTCAAGTTTATAAGATAACAAGTAATCAATATGATATTCAAATTCCTGTCCAAGTCGCAGAACACAGGTTTAAGCTTGGAAGAGTTCTCAGCGGACTAAGAGAAGCCTTAAGTGTTTACAGGGAAAGAAGAAATAAAGATGAAGCAAAGGCACTGTTTAACCTCAATACCTCGGATATTTTGAGCCAAGCAGAGCTAGAGATCCTAAATGGGACACTTAGCACATTGTTTAAGCTTGTAGATGAGCAACGCGACGAAATATGGATTTATATTCTTAACAATATCTACGCACCAATAGCTCTAAAAGAGACAAAATTCGACATATTAGTGAGCAACCCACCTTGGATAGCAATGAGGTATATTGAAAACAAAAGTTACCAAGACTGGATAAAAGATGAGGTTTTGAATTACGGTCTACTTACCAGCGATCAAGTTGAGCTTTTCACGCATATGGAAATTGCAACACTTTTCTTCAATAAATCAGCAGAACTGTATTTACGTGAGAATGGTTTAATAGCATTTGTCATGCCGAGAAGCGTCTTGACCGGTGCCTTTCACCACATAAACTTCAAACAGTTCAGAAAACCAGAAATGAGGCTTATTAAAATACTCGACTTTGAAGACGTATCGCCGTTATTCAATGTCCCTTCCTGTGTCTTACTTGCAGTTCTGGGAGAAAAAACAGAATATCCAGTGCTTGCAACGAGATACAAAGGGCAACTTGAAAAGAAAAATTGCAAACTAGGCGAAGCTAAATATAGATTAAAAGCTGAAGATTATATGTACGAACCTCCAACTATAGGCCAAGTAATTCGTTACAGTTATTACTATGATAAGGTTAAGCAAGGTGCAACTATAGTTCCAAGAAACTTATGGTTTATAGATTTTAAGCCTCATCCAATATTGGGGATAGACATAACAAAACCAGCTGTTAAAACATCAGAGGAAGCCATAAAAGCAGCTAAAGACCAGTGGAAGAGTATAGTTTTGGAGGGAAATGTAGAATCGGATTTTATATACGCCACGATATTGGGTGGTGATCTTATACCATTTGGATTTACTAAGCTTCGTCCAGTAGTTATGCCTGTAAAACCCTCAGCTGAACATTATAGAATCTTTGATGTAGAGGAATTAAGAAATATGGGGTACGTTGGAATGACTGAATGGCTGGAGAGAGCACAAAGAGCTTGGCAGGAACATGCTACCGAAAGGTCACGCGAAGATATCCCTCGTGTAGTTTCATGGATCAACTATAGAAATAAACTTGCGGAGCAAAATCCAAGCAAACGCTATGTCCTCCTCTATAATACAAGTGGAACAAACCTTGTGTCATGCGTAGTTGATAGGAAAGCTTTACCGGATTTTGAAATATTGAAAGCCAAGATAACTCCGAAAGGTTTCATAGCAGAATCAAAGACATACTTCTACGAAACTGATAATGAAGCTGAAGCCCACTATTTATGTGCTGTGCTAAACTCTGATGTCGTGAACGAGAGGATAAAGCCTCTGCAAACAAGAGGATTATATGGCGAACGTGACATCCACAGAAGACCATTCATGCTCCCTATTCCTAGGTTTTATGCTGAAAATCAAGCTCATTTGAGATTGGCTGAGCTAAGCAGGATTTGTCATGAAAAAATTGCAATAGCAAAAACCATATTTACTGGAAAATCTGCTACAGGCTTAAGAAAGCAGGCAAAAGAGACGATAGAAGTGGAGCTTAAAGAGATAAATGAGCTTGTTTCAAGTATTCTAGCAGAGAATAGTGACAATAAATGAAATTTACGGATTTTAGGGAAAAGAAACTTACCAAACTTTCTCTAATAATATAGAGGACTTCTGGTCTATATGTACTCCTCTAAGGTTCCTTTTTGATCCCCTAAAGCCAGTTTTTTAAGCACCTCGTATAGCGGAAATGCCTCGTTTGCCCTTACCCATGCCTCCTCCACAAAGAACTGGGTTGCCATTTTTGCTGCCGTTGAGTCTATTGGTATGAGATCCGAATCCACGTTGAAATAGTTTGCCAAAGTCATGGCTGAAGCCAGCTGTATGGCCCTTTTTTCGAGCCTCATGGAAAAGGGCACGGTCCTCGTTTCCAGATGTTCTAAAATTAGACTTGATGCTCTATCAATCAGCTCGAGCATTTCATTCGTGAGCAACACCTTCTTCTCTTGGAAAGCTCCCACAACTAACGGATGTTTTGTTTGAATAGCATAAACTAGAGTTAAATGATCTCTGAGTTTGGGTGCTACCTTGGCCATCTTCGACTGTAGGATGCCCAGCATGAGCTTTCGTTGGCTTTTTGCAAGCTCACCATATTTCTCCTTGGTTAGCCTGTGAAGTCTGCATAGCATTCTATCCTCTATAGCATTGAAGTTCGGATCGCTAACTGTAGCCTCGTATCCTCTTTCAAAAACTCTAGTGTTGTAGTTGACTGAGAAAAACGAGGAGAACTTATAGGGCCCAACAGTGTAGGTCTTGGTCTCATACCGTATTGTGCCCCTCTCCATCGCCAGCTTTAGGGGTTCGACCATGCCCTTATACTTAAACCAATCATTAAACTCCGTGACTATAAAGTTGAATTTTCTTCCTTGATAGGCCTCACCGATGGCGATAAATTTGGCTGGTGTCATGCCACCGCAGTACCTATTGAGCCCTGGTAAACCATGAGGAGGAACGTTCTGACTTTCATTGCCGAGTATCATGTCCTTGGTGGCGAATGTCTTTCCAGTTCCCGGCTCGCCGAAAAGTGCAAGATTAAATCCTATGTTCAAAGCTCTGTTTCCATCCTCATTTATAACTTCAGCATCGCATATCGAGTACTGCTGGGTTATGCTCAAAAGATGGTCAAAGAAAATCACTGGACCATAAAGGTCTTGCAAGTAGTCTATAAGCGATTGAGGAGACCATTTTCTGCCAAATTCCACAGTTTCCTCAAGTCTTTCCTTAATTAAGTTGGAAAGATAGTTTTTAAATTCTTCTTCCATTTTGATGACTTCGAGAAATTCCTGCTCGGAATCCTTAGTCCTTAAGACTGGGATGGGCTTTTCTTCAAACTCAGCTAATACTTCTAAAACTGCCGGCTTAACTTCCTCGGGCATGGACCACTTGGGATATCCTCCGCTACCAACCTCCCAAGCTAGGTCCCATTTATCCCTAAGCTCAGCAATAAGATGCGAGGGATAGATCCTGTCACCATATATTTCACTTGCCTTAGCAGTTATAAGCTCAAATGGAGCCTCATTTATCTCTGTAAGAGCCTTTAGCAAGGCATAACCTTTCTTACCATGAATTTTCAGAATCTGTTTTACATCGTTCTTGACCTCCTCCCATGAACCATGAGGCTCAAAAACTCCTCCTTTCCTAACAGTATAATATTTTCCTCTAAATGTGTAATAATCTTTAACAGGGGAAAGCCAGATTAAACGCTCTAATTGGGCATCTGTCAGGCTTTTTGCTAATTCCTCAAGATTAACAAACTTGTCTTGGGTACGTCCTAGAAATTCTAAAACCCTAGTTTTAACTTCATTGGGCCAGTCCCACTCTATATGATAAAGAAATCTTCTCAATAGAAGAACTCTCTCCTTAATCTTGTCAGAAGGGATGCTCACAGATTTATTTTCCTCGGCGACCATAGGCTAATTCACCCAACCTTTTCAGTAATAGCGAATGGGTGCCTATTAGCTTTATTGAAGTCTTAACATTATTCCAAACAAGGTAGGCATTATTTATACGATTTTCTTCATGTCCAGCTGTTTCTCTAAACATCCCCACAGGCTTTTCGACAGGAAACACTCTTATATTTGCTGACACCATGCTGCCTTGATATTGTCTTAACCGCTATTTAAAGTTTTATATACATATATTAAGGTCCGACGCTAGGAGAACAAATTGTAATGCGACAGTCTTACTCAAATAAATGTAGCTTCTAGGCTTAGAAGTACTGCATACTGCAGCTTATTTTTGCTTAAGATCACGTGGACTTCCCTGATGTGCTTTCCATCTCCCTTCTTATCAGCATGTAGTCCTCCTCAGGTATCTCAACAATTCCTCTCCTCAGGTATGCGGACCATCTCTCCTTGTTCCTTATGAAGCTCAGCCTTGGCACCAAAGGCTTGAAATCCAGTGGCCTTTCCGGCACCAGTATAGGCTTGAGCATTACCCTGTTAGGGTATAAGTCTCCTCTAAATATCCTCTTATCGCTTTTGAATGGATCTGATACTATCTCAAACAGGCCCGCTATTCTGGATGGAAGAATTCTGTATTCCACCTTCTCCTGAACCATGTATATGAATGCCTCATCTCCCTTCTTCACTCTCTTCATCAGTTTCTCCCTTTTTTCAGGAAGGCCATATATACCCTCTTTCAGAACTATATCCCAGTTCATATGATCTGTGACAAAGATCCAGTACGTCATTTTGCTCTCCACTTCATGAAAATGATTTTATTAAAAAAATTTTTCCCATCTAGAATTCAGAGGTTCTGAATGTCCCTAAATGAATCCAATGTTGCTGATTATCTTCCAGAAGACATCACAATACTTTATGTAATGCGACAACAGCTACCAATTTCTGAGTTACTGAGTTCAGATGCCGATTATCAGCATCCTGATCAAAGAGACAATTAGCTCGATTTATCCAGCTTTTTCCTCCTAAATAGATGGAGCTTTCCTCTAATATAAGGATAGAGCTTGTAGTAGGAGAGATATATGAGGGTAAAGATTGTTAATGTTACAGTAAGGGCATAAAGGAATCCCAGCTTGGGCTCTAGGTATTCCAATGCCTGAAATGCTCCAAATATGCCGAACAAAATTGTCAGTAGAACCTGCTTTCTGGATAGATCCTCCTGACGGGCTGCTAATTCAACCTGTGCCCTGGAGAATTCCTCCTGCTTTTTCAGGGCTTCCTCCTCATAGAAAGTTCTAGCCATGTCATCCAGCTCCTTTAACAGAGATTTAAGTGTGTCAACCTCACCTGAAAGCCCTAGCATTTCTTTCCCGTGCTCCATGATACTCCTTTCTGGATCTACTATAAAGAGTGAGACATTCCTGTACTCCTCCAGCCCTTCCATCAGGCCCTCCTTTATCTCTGCTATCTCGCTGGGCCTCACGGTTTCTCCTCTTCTTCTTCTCTCCCTGAGCTCTCTGAACTTATTCCGATAGATTGAGGTATACACCCTTAGAATCATGTCCGACAGCAACAAGAATTCAATCGGCTGCACAAGAAAGAGTTCTCTCCTTCGATATCCAAGTTCCTCATCCTCCTCAGATTTCAGCTCTTCATTCAGCATGGCAGAGCCCAAAAAGATGGATGCAACACCAGCAGTTACAAATATTGCATAATCTACACCGAGGGATAAGTTTTCTCCCAGAAACTTTCTAGCAACGCCCTCCCGGTAATATCTCCAATGCGCATAGGATCCAGAGATTCCAGCTATCTCTCTTAGATGTCTCTCAACAGCATCTTCAGCAGTCGTGCATTTACCATCGCACCTGTGCTTCCTTATGCACACTACTCTGTGAACTAAAGAAAGTGGTGTCCTAAGCCTTTCCTTAATTTTATCACTAGTGATATCTTTCTTTTTCAGTGCATCAAGAGCTGCATCATAACTTCCATACCTGCCTTTAAATAAGACAGCAACATACAGAGGATAGGTGACGATCTGTCCAACGAATTCGTATAGTGTCGTCTCTATTATATTCCCGAATGGATCCTTAATTGTGCATTCTGCATCATATAGCTTTCTCCCTATATTTATCAGGTCATCCGTTGAGAAATTCCCGTTCAGGTGGATCCATATTGTTAAAACACAGATTCCAGCACTGTGTAAGAGGAGATACGGCTCGCACCTCAGCCCATTAAGATGGAGCTCCTGATCCTTGATACTCACGTTCAGGTCGGTCAATTTAAGCCTCACATACCGGCTCAGTTCCAAGTATTCAGGGTGACATACTTCATGATCCACCAAAGATATCTCTTCAAACATCTCAAGTGCCCTATCAATCTCCTCCTCGAGCCTCTCATTTTTCATCAATTCCTCTATGCCGATCTTCTCCGGATCCTCGATCCCGAGCTCCTTTGCCTTACGATAAACAAATTGTGGTGTAGGCCGGAATTCCTTAGGAGGGATCCAGATCCCCTCAACCATTTTGTATCTTTCAGAAAACCATTTTAACAATTCTTTCAGATCCTCTGTTTCAACAGGAGCTCCTAAATCAAAAGATATAATATAAACGAGATCAGGATCCTCAAACATTACTTCCTCGCTTCCAGCTTGTTCCCTCGCACCCATACTCTACCCAAGATGAGAACAATATAAACATTTTAAAACGTCGTCCAAGTGATTCCTGCAGGATCCTCATTTTATCCCAAGCCTCTCCTCCACTTCCCTCACTTTCCTCTTTCTTAGCTCCTCTATAACCTTCCTGTATATGTCGGAATTCCTCTCCATTATCCCCTTCAAGAACTTAGATATGTCGAACCCTGGATCTCTAGCTTTCATATACCTTACAAAGGCGCTCGTTATCGGGCTGTGTATTGTCACCCTTGGCATCCTCAGTGCAATATCAACAGCTTTTTCAACAGGATCTATCTCCTTAACTTCTTCCTTTAACTCAGGTTTCTCAACCCCCGCTTTCTCCACCTTCTCCTCTTTCTCAGGATGGCCTAAAAGGGCCCTTATTCCAGTCCTATCAGCTTCCCTCTCCTCTTCTCCATCAAATCACCCCTTCAGCCTCTCCAGAACCTCATCTGCTAATTCCCTGTAGGCCTTTGCCCCTAGGGATTCTGGATCGTAGTGAGTTATCGGTTTCCCGTAGCTAGGGGCCTCAGCCAGCCTTATGTTCACCGGTATCTCGGTTCTAAACACCTTATCACCGAACCTCTCCCTCAAACTATCCCTCACATCCTTTGCCAGAACAGTCCTTCTATCTACCATCGTGAGCAAAAAGCCGAGGATATCCACATTGTGGTCCAAATCCTCCTTCATCATCTTCAGCACCTCCATGAGCATGGGTATCCCAGCTAAGGGATAGTACTGGGCCTGAACCGGGACTATCACATGAGTGGACGCCTTAAGAGCGTTTATCGTGAGTATCCCCAGACTGGGAGGGGTGTCTATTATCACAATATCGTAGCTGTCCTTTACCGGCCTCAAGACCTTCTCTAGAACCCTTTCCCTCGCCATCCTCTGGAAGAGCAGGGCCTCAGCCCCTGCTAGGTTCAGATTTGATGGCATTATCTCCAGATTATCTATTCCTGTTTTCGTTATCACATCGGATGCACTCTTCCCCTCGACAACGCAGTCGTAAACTGTCTTTTCCAGCTCTGGAGGGTTCAAGCCCAACCCCCTTGTAGCTGCAGCCTGGGGGTCGAAGTCCACCAAAAGGACCTTCATCTTCTTCTCCTCAGCGAATATAGCTGAGAGATTGACCGCTGTTGTCGATTTTCCAACACCACCTTTCTGATTTGCTAGGCTTATCAACAGCGTGGGAAAAAGATGATCAATTTTAATATAAATTCTCTAGTTATTCCTGCTCGAACATTATCTTCCAACGGGAGAGAAATAGCACTATGGCTTTTGATTCTACCACTACTACTAAAAGGATCATAGCATAGAAGAGGGATTCTCTCCATTCCAAGGAGGAAGTTATTATTACGGAAAATATAGAAACTATTAAAAGAAAATCTAGTAGTAAACGTAATGTTATAATAAACCTCCCATGCTTTTCAAGGAGCTCCTTCTTAGGCACTATTACACGGTAGGGCTTTCCGTAGTTCTTCAGCATCTTCCGGCTATTTATTTCGGAGATAATCCCAAGAAAGAGGAAAAAAGAAGGAATCATGAAGTAAGTAGCAAGAAAGCATCCGATGGGATTGACACTACTTCTGCAGGCCTCAGGATTCAGAAAGGAGGTAACGCACCAGAAAAGAGAGAATAAAAAGGAGTACGCTGTATTCATGGTAGAGCTGGCTATCTCCTCATCGGGCAGGGATACTTCTTTATCGCATATTTTGAATATATGATCTATGATTCTAGGAAGTATAAGCCCTCCGGAGAGATGTCCAAAGAGAAGGAGCAGGATCATACCCCCAGCTCTGACTACGGGATTCTGGCTTCCCCATACATTCAGGTATATCACAGCAACTACATATCCAATAGTCCCAGTGTAAAGGTAGATCCATCCCCTCGTTCTCATTATAGCACTATCCTCTAGTGCACCTTTCCAGTATCATAGTAGAAGGGCATTATAACTCCAACAATTAAGAGAGGTATGGAGTAGAGGATGAGGTTAAAACCCCCAAAGAAAGCTTGTACCATTGTGAATACTATAGTACTCAGGGATATTAGAAATAGGAAGCCTTCATCAAGCTTATCCACCTTGCTTTTTCCAGAGCCCTTCGGCATATCAGATTCCATTAGTCTGGTGATACAGAGGTTAAAAAGGATTTATCATGCCTAAGTCCCTTTATTCTATATTATTCCTTTTGAGTTGTTCCTTAACAAATAACTGGTGAGGAATTTTGATATATACAACAAAAATTTATATAAAGCTTATAAAGTGTTTCTTAGGAGAAAAAGGTGTTTTTCAGGTTGTGCGTATTTAGGAAGTTAACCTAAAAACATGATTAGCCGAATAATAAGGCAAAGATCTGGTATGAGAAGAAAGCAAGCAAATAAGCAATTAAAAGCTCATATACAATAACTAAAAGCAAGTATTTTGCTGATCTCAGCTCCTTAAGAAGAACAGCTGCTGTGGCCATGCACGGAAGATAGAAGTTCATCATGACAGAGAGAGATACTATCTCAGCAGGCCCTAAAATTGACCTTATTGCTGCAACTGGATCCTCAGATCCTGTTATCGTGTTTATTGTGCCCAAAACTC
>Ga0080004_1152422_pt1 | contig 14193 bp, 16 predicted proteins | sample WasSprMetagenome_FD_69207 | JGI IMG/M metagenome (GOLD analysis project Ga0080004, IMG submission 69207) | Sulfidic aquatic microbial communities from Washburn Spring, Yellowstone National Park, USA - WS (SPADES assembly) (version 2) | ecosystem: Environmental > Aquatic > Thermal springs > Hot... | reverse complement strand
TAGTGGGCCTCTTGAGCTCATTCATCACTGGCTTGATCGCGATAAAGTTCCTCCTCTCTATTATAAGGAGGGGCGAGCTTCACCTCTTCTCCTATTACTGCGCTATAGTAGGAATCGCTATCCTATCTCTCCTATAGGCCCCGATTTTAAGCGGAACTAAACGCTCATCACAATGTTTTTAAGCGGGTGATGTAACAGATCCTTTATGGAGGGGAAGGAGGGGGACGAGATCCAGGAGGCTGCATCCCTCTCCCTCAAGTTGAGTAAGGAGATTTGGGATTGCCTTTTGTTCGCAGCTTCTATATCCGAGGATTTCTCAGCTAAGTTCAGATCGGGTCCCTTCTCCCTCGAGATAAGGAAGAGGTACGATGGGAGGGTGGAAGTATCTTACTCCGTCAGGAGTATGGATGGCACCGAGAGGATAATCAGGAAGGTTTACTAATAATTATCTTTTATTGGCTTAATTTTTACCTGATTCCGGGAATTTTTTTAATTTTCTTCTTAAAACAACGATCTGGAATGTTGGGATCTCGCCCCTCGCTAGTGCTTCCTCTACTCTCCTCGGTAAGTATCTCCTCTTCATTAAGATAAGCATCTTTGTAATATCGTCGAATGGTAGAGATCTCATGAGTAAACTATCCGGCAATATTGGAAAAAGTATATTGAAAATAGCACCTCTCAGGATCTGAGTAAACAAATTGAACTTTCTCCTCTCCTCCTTGTATCGAGCAGACATCCCTGCCTGCGTAAGAAGTTTGATTATAGCGATCTTATTGAAAGCAGTGCCGAGATGGTCCACTATAGCGAATCTTGTTTCATCTTCAATGAATCTCCTCAGCTCGAAGATAGTCATTTCATTGATGTGATCCTCAGTGTAGGCGAAGAGATCGTAAGCGTACTTCTCGGGTGTCGATATAACGAGGATTCCGTTCTCTTTAAGTAAGTACTCCATGTTTTCGAAAAATTTCTTCACATATTCCCTAGGTAGATGTTCTATTATCTCTGAAGCGATTATGATATTAAAAGATTCCCTGTTGAACTCTCGCATGATATTATCAGAATCTAGGATATCAATTAATTTAAACTCGATTTGTGGTGAAAATTTTCTAGCAAAGCTCAGGGAATTATTATCAATATCTATTCCAACAATCTTAAATTTCCTCCCTTTTTTTGATAATAAGTAAGACATTACACGGCTCCCATATCCAATATTGCACCCTACATCCAATATGAAGAGAGGATCTTCTAAACTTTGGGCATAGTAAGAAGCTAAGATATATACATTTATAGGATGTGCTATATAAAACTTTCTGGCACCTAACTCGCTTAGTATACCACATTCCGCTAGATCACTAAGAACCTCCCTGAGCTCGCTTGAAGAGAGCACAAGGTATACGTAACTTAACTAGATAAATTTAAGTCTTTCTACCTGACTATATCTAATATCTAATTTTACCATAAAAGAGTTCGCTCCACTATACTATAGTCTTTGAGGGTGGAATATCCTTATGATATTATATTGTCATGAAAAACGGGGAACAAGCATTACTCAAGGCTTTTAAAATTAAGCTGTTACTTCGCGACCGATGACTAAGAAGATAGAGGGCAGAATCCTGATGATCCTCTTCGATAATTACTACCCACGCGACCCTAGAGTCAGGAAGGAGATCTCCACTCTCATTGAGCGGGGGTTTCATGTGGATCTAATAGTTAAGAGGGGAGAAGATGAACCGGAGAGGGAGGAGAGGGATAACCTCACCATAAAGCGTGTGAGCTTCCCCCTGGAGAGGAGGGGAGGGACCCTATATGGTATATTATACTACGCGATCTTCAGGCATTCAGCTCTCTTAGAAGCTTTGAGAAGGAGGAAGATTAATTATAGTTTAATACATGTCCATGACCTTCCGGCAGCATTTTCCTCAGTAATCGCTGGAAAGTTCTTAGGAGTACCTGTTCTAGTCGATCTCCATGAAGACTGGCCGGATTTAATGCTTTTATTGGCGAGACCAGATTCCATCCTCTCGAGATTTCTATCTAGAGCCCTCTACTATCTCCTCAGGATTGAGGAAGGACTTGTCCTGAGACTAGCTGATGGTATTATCACCACAAGCGATATCTTCAGTGAGGATATAATAAAGAAAGGGGCTAAAAGTGAGAGAGTTGTGAGTGTTGAGAATGTAATAGATCTTAATGAGATGCGGAGAGTTGAGGAAGCGATAAAGAGGAGATATGAGAAAGGGGGGAGGTTCAGGCTCGTCTATGTAGGGGGATTAGCTCATGATCAAGGGGTCGATGTACCCATAAGAGCGGTGAAGGAGCTTGAGGGGAGTCTGGACCTCGAGTTCATCGTAGTCGGTGATGGTGCAGATCTTCCGAGACTTAAAGCTTTGGTGAAAAACTTAGGGTTAGAGGATAGGGTCATTTTCACAGGCTGGCTGCCGTTCGAGGATGCCATGAGCTATGTTGCCTCCGCGGATCTATGCGTACGATCTGGTAAGAGGAGTAGGCAACTTGAGATAAGTTTGCCGAATAAGGTATTCCAATACATGTACTTCGCGAAGCCGATAGCTGCAGCTGACTTCAAGGCTATCAGAAGGATAATAAATGAGTGCGAATGCGGCTTCCTCTTCGAGCCCGAAAATCATGTGGATTTAGCTAAAAAAATAATGGATAATATCGATCATCTAGATGAAATGGGGAGGAGGGGCAGGGAGTACGTGGAGAGCAAAATGAATTGGGACATCGTATCGGAAAAGCTTATCGGACTTTATTCAAAAATAATTAAATCACCTGGGGATGAGGATATCGGAAATGACCCCTGATGTCATCTACATAGTTGGAGCGAGGCCCAATTTCATAAAGCTCGCTCCCCTCATCAAATCCATTAAAGGGGAGGTTGATTTCAAAATAGTACACACGGGCCAGCACTACGATTACGAGATGAATGAGCTTTTCTTCAGAGAGTTGGACCTGCCCGATCCCGACTATCACTTAGGGGTGGGCTCGGGCAGCCATGGATACCAGACGGGGGAGATGTTGATCAGAATAGAGAGAGTGCTTGAGGGGGAGAGGCCAAAGCTTGTCATCGTATTAGGAGACACGAACACTACTTTAGCTGGAGCTCTCGCGGCAGTGAAGCTCAAGATAGATGTAGGGCACGTAGAAGCTGGCGTTAGAAGTCGTGAGAGATTCATGCCTGAGGAGATAAACAGGGTCCTCGTAGATCATATGAGCTCACTGCTTTTCGCTCCCACACAAAGAGCGGTAGCTAATTTACAAAGTGAGGGAATCAGGGAAAATATATTTTTAGTAGGTGATGTTATGTTTGATTCATTTTTAATATATCACGATATTGCAAAAAGATATTACAATATTATGGAGGAGCTAGGTCTCAAACCGAAGGATTATCTTCTCCTAACTGTTCATAGGGCTGAGAATACTGATTCGAAGGAGAGGCTCTCAAATATACTTGAGGCGGTCTCTGGATCCCCTTGGGAAGTGATCTTCCCAGCTCATCCACGCACTATAGCCGCTATGAAACGCTTCTCCCTGATTGAAAGAATTGAGAGAGCTGGGAACGTCAGGATAATCAAGCCCTTAGGCTATCTGGAAATGTTAGTATTGGAGGAAAATGCTAAAAAGATATTGACGGACTCTGGGGGTGTTCAGAAGGAAGCGTACTTCCTCAGGGTCCCATGTATAACACTCAGGGAGAGGACCGAGTGGATGGAGACAGTCGAAGAGGGTTGGAACGTATTAGTCGGAGCTGATAAATCCAGGATATCGGATGCTATCGTGAATTTTGATGGAAGTGAACGCTATAATCAATATATTTTTGGCAATGGTGGAGCTTCAGATAGAATAACATCCATAATAAAAGATTTCCTTAGATTTAAGGATTAGTTTGAGTGCCGCTTAATTGAACTTCCTCCTGCTATATTTTCTAGATCGAGACAGACGTCCCGTCTAAGGAGTCTTTTGAGGCCCATTTCATCCTTTATCCTTTCCGCCCCAGAGCTAGTAGCTCCTCTGCTGACTGGAATTCCTCCATGAGATCTCATGACATATACCATCCTATCACCCGATTAAAGGTATGTGAAGCCATATTTTGTAACACCATATAGTGGAAATTTCAGGATTTCATGGGTAGACTACCCAATGTTATTGGAAAAATAGCACCTCTCAGCATCCGAGTAAGCATACTGAGCTTTCCCTCATTGTACCGGACCAATATTATTAAATTTTAGTTCCTTAGTCCGTGACAGATGACTAAGAAGACAGAGAGCAGAATCCTGATGATCCTCTTCGATAATTACTACCCACGCGACCCTAGAGTCAGGAAGGAGATCTCCACTCTAATTAAACAAGGATTTCATGTGGACCTCGTAACTAGAAGGGGAAAAGATGAGCCGGAGAAGGAGGAGAGAGATAATCTCACTATAAAGCGTGTGAGCTTCCCCCTCGAGAGAAGAGGAGGTATTCTCTATCTTATGCTCTACTACGGAATTCTCAGGCATTCAGCTTTTTTAGAGATATCAAAGAGGCGAAAAAACAAATATAGTTTAATTCATATTAACGATCTTCCAGCCGCAATCTCTTCACTGATCGCTGGAAAGTTCCTAAGAGTGCCTGTTCTAGTCGATCTCCATGAAGACTGGCCGGATTTAATACTTTTATCGGCGAGGCCGAATTCCATCCTCTCGAGATTTCTATCTAAAGCCCTCTACTACCTCCTCAGGATTGAGGAGAGACTAGTCTTAAGGTTGGCTGATGGCATTATTACGATAAGTGAGACCTTCAGAGAAGATGTAATCAGTAGAGGGGCTAAAAGTGAGAGAGTTGTGAGTGTTGAGAATGTAATAGACCTTAATGAGATGCGGAGAGTTGAGGAAGCGATAAGGAGGAAATATGAGAAAGGGGGGAGGTTCAGGCTCGTCTATGTAGGGGGATTAGCTCATGATCAAGGGGTCGATGTACCCATAAGAGCGGTGAAGGAGCTTGAGGGGAGTCTGGACCTCGAGTTCATCGTAGTCGGTGATGGTGCAGATCTTCCGAGACTTAAAGCTTTGGTGAAAAACTTAGGGTTAGAGGATAGGGTCATTTTCACAGGCTGGCTGCCGTTCGAGGATGCCATGAGCTATGTTGCCTCCGCGGATCTATGCGTACGATCTGGTAAGAGGAGTAGGCAACTTGAGATAAGTTTGCCGAATAAGGTATTCCAATACATGTACTTCGCGAAGCCGATAGCTGCAGCTGACTTCAAGGCTATCAGAAGGATAATAAATGAGTGCGAATGCGGCTTCCTCTTCGAGCCCGAAAATCATGTGGATTTAGCTAAAAAAATAATGGATAATATCGATCATCTAGATGAGATGGGGAGGAGGGGCAGGGAGTACGTGGAGAGCAAAATGAATTGGGACATCGTATCGGAAAAGCTTATCGGACTTTATTCAAAAATAATTAAGCATCCCGAAGTGTGGAGTCCTTGAAAATCTTTCTCGATACTGCCCGTATAATTATAGTTAGATTTAATCATAAAAACTATATTCTCATTGAATATTGTTCAATTAAATCCTCTATCAGATTAAGATATTCGGGCATAACCCTGTCCCAAGAGAAGAGCTCTTCATAGACCTTCCTAGCTCTCTTCCCCATCTCGACCAAGCGTGATCTCTCCATAGAGAGAGAATTGAGCAAGTTAATTACTTCTTCCTCCCTCTCCAGGTTCACGGGGAAACCTATCTGATACTTCCTCACTATCTCCTCTAGGAAGGTCCCTTCAGCGACGATGACGGGCTTCCCTGAGGCTAAAGCCTCTAGGAACTTATTAGGAACTGCAATTTTATAATTATTTGATTCTTTGGGATCAAAATATGAGAAAACTATATCGGATTCTGCGTAATATTTGGATATATCTTTCCTATCTACTCTACCTATGAACCTCACGTTCCCATACTCGCTCGCCTTCAGCCTTACGCTCTCCTCCATCTCCCCGAAGCCCCCCAAGATGAACTCGCAACCGGCTCGGGCTGATATCTCCATGAACTTCAGTAATGATTTGTATCTCTTCCTCTCGAACGTTCCTATATAGAGGATCCTGAGATTCCCTTCATTGCTGCTCTCAACGGCTTGAATATCATCAGGGGAGTTATAGACGCATAGGACCTTCTCAGGGATCTTCGACCCCACTTGCTCCGTTTGAGCTGGGCTCACGAGTATCAACGCATCTACCCTCGATACCAACTTCCTCTCAATCGCTGCTACGATCTTACTTATCGGCCAGATGTTTAGGTAAGCATCGGCATAAAAATCCGCTAAATCATATACAATTGGTGCATTTTTCCTTCTCAAGATCCTCAGAGCTACATAAGTCGGTAACAGCGAGTCCAGATTTTGCGGTTGAATCAGATCGAAGTCCTCAGATAGGAGAAACGATAACTGAAAGGCCAGCCAGCCGATCATATTCAAAGCTGCCTTCTTCCCATATCCCGATCTCCTTCTATATCTTATGAAAGTTATTCCATCTCTAACTTCCTCCTCAGGCAAATCACCCCCTCTATCCCACTCGAGTACGAACACTTCATGCCCTCTCTTCGCGAGCGCTCTTGCAGCCCTAATGACCCTAGGTACGCTTGAAAATGATGCTGTTAGGAGTATCCTCGCCATATCCATTGAAGAGGTCTGACCTCTATTATAATTGTTCCTCTAATTTGGCGTACAGAAATAGAATCAAGAGAAATAGAATCAAGGAAATAATTCATCAGCTCTTTACTCCAAAAATATTTCATATTTTCTTATTTTCTATAAGTTTATCTACTTTCATCCAATTTACCTTTATAATCTTTAGCATTTCCTCGCTCGATAAGTTCTCTCTTGTGACACATATCTCATCCGAATATCCATCTTCGAGCTCCTCATAAATAACGGGCGATCTATTTCTGAAGCATAGTGATGGGCTATCTGCCCTTGTTGTCAAATGTGGTAGAGGATATCCACTCACTTCCAACCCCCTCTCAATATTCGATTCAGTAAGTAACTGTAATAGTTTTGCTACCCGTCGACCTGCGTTACCATCGCCCAAAGGGCATGTCGAGAGCTGGGGTGGATTTAGTTCTTCCAATTCTACCGATTTTACTATTATATCCGCAGCTCTATCGATATCGGGATCTATTAGATAGTTATAACCTAAAATTGTTGTTTCCGGCCATTCCGTCGTTTTTCTGAGTGTTACCGTCCTTCTACCAAGGATAAATGCTTCTTCCTGAACGCCACCACTGTCTGTGATCACAAGACGAGCGTTCTTGAGGAGTGTTATGAATTCGAAATAGCCGAGTGGTCTCGTAAGCTGTACATTAGTGTGAGTAAGCGTTTTAGTTAGTCCCATTCCCTCTATATACTTCTTCGTGTGAGGGTGTATAGGGAAAATAACTTTGTAATCTGGCAGCTTATGTGCAATTTCTATCAATATGGAGATCAAGCGAGGGAGGCGCCTTTCTGTCAAGTTCTCACGCCTATGTAAAGTGAAAAGTAAGTATTGTGAGGGGTTCACGTCATAAATATTAAACACATCTTCCCTCAGGAGGTTACGTGATATGACATAGATGAGGGCATCCACTACAGTACTACCAACGAGCTCGATCGTTGATGGTAGTATACCCTCGCATAATAGGTTCAATACAGCTATCTTCGTTGGTGCGAGTCTGAAGTTCGCTATCGCATCAGCTGCCCTTCTGTTGGCCTCCTCCACCATCGAACTATCGAAACTACGCATCCCAGCTTCGTCATGTACGAAAGGTTTCGTTACGTAAACAGATGCTAACGCAGATGCTAATGTTGTATTCGTATCTCCAAGTGAATAAATGAGCTTAAATTTTCGACGCTTTGCCATACTAACTATCTTTTGGATTAGCAATGCCACTTGCTGTGCAATATCATGCACTCCGATTCCCACGTTTAGATATTCATCAGGCTTTGGGAGCTGAAGTTGTTCAAAGAACACAGAGCTCATCTCGTAATCATAATGCTGCCCGCTCCATGCGAAGATATAGTCTACTCCTAGCCGATCCAGCCACCAGATAACGGGTGCTACCTTAATAGCTTCAGGTCTAGTACCCGCCAAAATTATTATAGGGTTTTCACTCACTGATAGATCCCCACTCCCTTAATAAATTTTTATAATCTTCTCGAGTGATAAATTTTTCATATTCTAATGTCAAATATATTCGCTTCTCGTTTAAATTCACTATATAATCGTTAAACGGTTGAATACCATACACCCTTTTATCTTGAGCAGCATTTATGGAAGTTATATCACGCCCACTACTAGCTCTCATCCGAATTACACCTTAGTACCTTTCATTCGATCCGCCCCTTATAAGTCTAACTATTAGAAGTTTCGAATGGAACAGCTATTTTGAGATCTCCGTTCTTCAGAGTTACAAACGACCAGGAACACTTACCCATTTTCTTTTGATGACTGCTGGGGATCTCGGAGTGTCTTATTAAAAATCTGGAAATTTCATATGTCAAGTAGAGAGATGACACATCAAGTGGGATCAGGAAGTTTATTGAGTGATCCTGAAGGAGTGACATTCAATGAGACTCTAAATGTCGCCTTTCAGAATATTTGAGATAACTTCTAAAAATGCCCGTTTCTAAGCAGATTACCTCTGGTAGGTTTATACATTTCTCACACTGTCATTTGGCTAGCTACTCATTTGAGCAGTAGGTGCTGGGGCATAAAGATATAGAATTAATGAAGCTCCCTAAGATCGGATGCTATCTTCATCAACTTCCTCTCATAGGACAGTATCAGCTCCGAAGCCCTACCTATCAGCTTTATTCGGGAGAGGACCTCCCTTAAGAATTCCAGATCTGCTTGCTCGAGTAATATCAATGGGATTAAGGATATGTAGAGGAAGAAGTAGAGAGGGAGGAGTATTATCCTGAAAGGAGAAATTAGGAAATGTCCTACAGCGATTACTGGTATTGCTGGGACTATAGATGCTACGCATACTTTCATAGAACTCTTTAGGTCGATCGATACCCTCAGATTCCTCGATATGAGGAGGTAGAGCGATACTGATACCAAGCTCGAGGATATCTGAGCCATTATTATGCCAGTTACTCCAAAAATATTCGACAACAGGTAAGATAATGGAAGAAAAATTGAATAACTAAGCGATGATACAATTAAAATTATCTTGGTTCTCCCCAAGCTGCTCAGGAGGGATCCGATTGAGAGAGATCCGATACTAACCGGGAGGTAGCTCAACAGGAGCAATGATAGATAGAATGGTGCTAGCTTATACTTGCTTCCGAAGAATATTCTTACGAAATCTTCTGAAAATATTATCAATGATATCGTAGTAGGCATTATCAGAAGGGAGGAGTACTTCACCGATAGCTTGAGCATCCTCTCGATACCTCCCTCGAGAGCCCTCGAGAAAGTTGAGAGGAGAGAGGAGCTTATGGAAGATATCACTATCCCGAGCACAGACGAAAAAGTGACTGCTGCATAATAATTCCCTATCTCAAAGTCCGTGAATGATGACAGGAGTAATGTAGTGTACTGGTTTACGACTGCCGCCATTATTGAAGAGAGTTGGAGGGGGAGGCCGTAGCTGAGCAGTGAGGATAAGCTCCCGCTCGCCCTCCTGCTTAAGAAATCTCTTATCAGGAGGAAGCTTGCAATAGCTGCAATGATGTAACCGGATAAATGGCCAAATATCGCACCGAATACACCGAGACCAAATAAAACTAAAGTCACTGATATGAGGAGCTTGAATATTGATTGAAACAGCGGTATAGTGGAGCTTCTCTCGGCCATCCCTATCCCCAAGAGGATCGAGGAAGATAGATTACAGGCAGTTATGAATGGGATAGTTAGTACAGCGAGCCTCACGTAATCGGAGAGGTCGGGCCTTCTCAATACATGGGATGAATAGGGCTCAGCTATAGCCATTCCGACTAATGAGAGGAGAATGCTCAATAAGAGAGAGACCCTTATCGCAAACGAAGCTACCTCTTTAGCTCTTTCATCCCCTCTCAATAACGCCATGTTCCTCACTAGGAAAGAAGGTATCCCCATGTTGGAGAGCAGTACTAAAAGGGAAACTAGGGAGAGCGAGAGTGAGTAAAGTCCATATTTATCAGGTCCGAGGAACCTAGCTAGTAGTATCGAGTTTAATGATAAAATAGCTGTTGAGAGGATATTTCCAGACATCAGGAAGATGCTCCCTCTTACAGCTTCAGCCATGGCATCCCTCAGATTTTCCTCCACGAGCTCACCTCCGTTAGGCGGTCCTGCTATGAATTTAAGTATTGAAGGAGTTATAGCTCTGAAAGTATTAATTATAGAAAGCTCTATTCTTTAGATACTCTCCCTGAATCATTCAGTACCCTCCTCTTTATAGGTGAACATCGAAAAACTTATTTTAATCCTCCATGCATATATGCTAGCTAATTAGCTAGGATGCTGTACGGATATTTTAAGGAGGAAATTTTTCATCAATAAAAACATCAAAATCTCTAATTTATTTTTATAATTCTCTATAAATCTCATGTAAATGATAAAAAATACATTATCAGTATTAAAAACGTAAGATCCATTTAGTATTCCAGAATATGAAAGGAATAGAGGGTTGAGGGGAGCGGCCTCAGGGAGCTGAGCGCTTCAGCTCAGAAATGCTCCGGAATCCATCAATCAAGTTAAGTTAAAGATATTACACGGAAAAGTTTATATTAAATCGATCCTTGAATCGATCCCCCGAGTTGGGGGTGAGAACCGGGTGGTACTATGAGACCACTCTATGCAGCTCTCTTGATAGTTCTGCTCCTGCTACCCTCCCTAGCTCTAGCTTATGACTATTGGCTTAAACACAGAGATAGCGACGGGGATGGAATTCCAGACTATAAAGAGGTTAATGAGTATCACACGGACCCGAATAGGGCTGATAGCGACGGGGACGGTCTGTCGGATTATGATGAAATTTTCAAGTATCACACGGACCCGAATAGGGCTGATAGCGACGGGGACGGTCTGTCGGATTATGATGAAATTTTCAAGTATCACACGGACCCGAATAGGGCTGATAGCAATGATGATGGTATTAGTGATGGGAAAGCTATTGAACTTGGATTAGATCCATTAAGAAAATATCCAATTATTTCAAAGGCTTATCAAATGGGTTTCTCTGATGACGTCTTAAGAGAATTTTCACGCTTAAAAAATAGCAAATATGATTATGAACTCACTCCCCAAAGAATGGAATTTCTAAAATTACTACTTTCTCTTCCTCCTGACATACAGCTAAAATTCATCAAGGGTGTAATGGAAGATGGAAAAATAGGAGCTAGAGAATTTTATCAATTAAAATTTTTAGTTAGTTTACCAAAACAACAGCTTCAATGGGCTGCAGAAAGAAACCTTTTAACCAACGATAACTGGGATGGAAATAATACTGGAGACATTTTTCCCAATTGGGTGGAAAAAGAACTTATGAAAACTGATCCTTTAACTCCAAATAACTTGTATGTAATACATTTTGATAGTGTTGCTGCCTTAACTCCCTCAGCATACAATGATATGAAAAGAGAAGTAAGATGGATAGACAAGATTCTGTCAGATGTTGTCGGGTTGGAAAATTCTTACAAAATTCTCCAAGTAAATGAGAATGCTACTTATGAAAACTTTATTAGAGCTATAAATTATGTAGCTTCAAGAGCTGGAAAGGACGACATAGTATATGTCAATCTCAATGGTCATGGTGGAATAAATGATTTTCTTTTCTGGGATAAGGTGGTATATTATTCGGATTTAGAAAAAGATTTAGAAAAACTGTCCAATTCAACACTTATTATTGTAGTTGATTCGTGTTATTCTGGAAGTTCATTGAAGTGGTTATGTAAAGATACTACTCGCAGAGTTGTTATGACACCAACAGATGATTCAAGTTGGACTGCGGACTCTGTAAATTCCTATGTTTTCAGTATTTCTTTAATGAAAGAATGGGATAAAGATGGAAACGATTTTGTTTCTCTAGAAGAAGTATTTCAAAAGGTAAAGATAATGACTGATAATAAAGCGCAAATATGCAACGAAAACCTAGTCAAACAACTATACATCCTTCCATTACCAGCGGCTGAGCTTAGGAACTGTCCTTATGCTTTAATAGAAGAAGGAGAAGAGCCCTATGAAGAACCTGAAATTTAGTAAAATTCGTTTATTCAACAACAATCGTTATCCTTCTATTGTTCCTTCCCTTATTCTCCCTCTTAACAATTTTTATCCTTCCAACTTCTTTCGTTGACTTAACATGAGTTCCCCCATCTAACTGCAAATCAATATCACCAATACCAACAACTCTCAAAACATCAAACTTTTCATACTTGCTTTCATCCATCAACCTTTTCAACTCAGGATGATTTTCTAATTCTTCCTTATTAATTATTTTGGAAAAACTAGCAAATCTTTTTCTACAATTTCATTAGCTTTCTCTTCAATAAATCTTACAACTTCATCATCGAGCTTTCCCAAATTGAAATCCATTCTTGCCCTATCCTCATAAATTTGACTTCCTGTGAATTTTATATTACCAGAGTCTTAAATTACTTCCCATACCCGATAAGTGTGAGCGTGAGAAATTCGGTCAAAGAGATCTCCAAATATATTAGCGAGGCCCCTCAACGGAGAGGTAAGAGCCCTTAGATATAGCTGGAGCATCGCTCTATCAACTCGGAGATCCTTACCGTATCTGCTATTATGGGCACTGTTATATCTAATCTCCCTTGAGAGAGTAATCCTTTGCCCTGTCCCCGTAAAGGGAGGCGAGGATAACCATTAAACGCGTTCTCGAGATTCTCAATGATCTCCAAAACACCATCGGGAGGATCAATGGGCATCCTCAACAAAGATGCATATTACATAAAACCTGAGGAGCAGTTCCGCATGGTGAGCTGCAGTAATACGGAAACTTGGCGAGACAGAACTCTATGTAAAAAACAAAACATCTAAACTCATAAGCCATGAAAATTTCATTCCGGTTAAATCCTCTTAATAGCCCTGCGGAGAATCGGGTCCGCGATCGTGTACTCGTCATCGACCTTAACTATCAGTCCGTAATCCATCAGATTCCTGAGTATATTCGCTAGCGTGGCGTCTGGTATGCGTCCAAGCTTAGCCTCCAGCCTCCTCTTAACTTCACTCCAGGAGCACCTCTCCATAGCTGAGATCGTCTTCAGAGCCTCACTATACCTGCTCCCACCTAAGCCCCTCGTTTCGAGGAAGTGCCTGACTTCGGCTAGGACCATGTTTATTGCAGCATCGATTATCGGATCCATGGATCTCAATCCCCTCGCATAGTTATATCCAAAGTATGTTAGCCAACCTATAACTCCATTAAAATTCTTCACAGCTTCATCCAGTAAATCGTCACTCACATCTACGCCCTCCTGTTCAAATCCCCTCCTGAGGAAGTCCAATGCTGCCTCCCTCGTCAATGGCCTGAGCTCTATTGTCTTGTGAGGCCTGCCATAAAGCGGCGCCTCTGGATCCTCGAACCTCAAGAACTTGTGTAGCAAACTCCGAACCTGAAACCACTATCCTAATGTCCAAATGATCCAATGCATATGCTAGGAATCCATCGAGCTTAAACTTCAGATTCCTCAATTCCTGAGCTTCATCAAAAACTACAACAACATCTCCTAAATTCTCGAAGATTCCTAGTAAGACATCCGGCCTCCTGAACTTGAATTTAATAACTCCGCCTACCTCAAAGTAGTCAATATTCCTGATGAGCCTCCTAGCCCAGCTCTTCTTACTCACCTCGGCCTCTATTATACTTAGAAAGCTATCGAAGGATGATGTAGCAGATCTCAGCAATCTACAATCCAGGAATTACTTAACATCAGCTGCATTCAATCCAGTGAGGATCAGTGAAGTCTTACCGTACCTCCTCAATCCCCTGACGACTATGAATCTAAACTTACTCAATGAGCTCACGAAATCATTGAGCTCATCCTCCATATCGTAGAAGTCCTCCCTCCTCCTCTTCGGCTCCAAGGTGAAGTAGGCCGTTGCCAGCAGTTTCAAAGTAGATTTAAATAGACGTTGACCTATATGATGGGTGCTCCAGATGTGGGATGGTAAATGCCCCGAAGGGAGTGCTGCAGGCAGCTAAAAGCTGCCTTAAA
>Ga0080004_1060291_pt1 | contig 14194 bp, 26 predicted proteins | sample WasSprMetagenome_FD_69207 | JGI IMG/M metagenome (GOLD analysis project Ga0080004, IMG submission 69207) | Sulfidic aquatic microbial communities from Washburn Spring, Yellowstone National Park, USA - WS (SPADES assembly) (version 2) | ecosystem: Environmental > Aquatic > Thermal springs > Hot... | reverse complement strand
AGAGAATGCGTATGGAGCGGCATGCAGAGGCTTGATAGACCCTGTCAACACAGCTGCAACCAGGGGCATGTGGATAACAAGCACGCAGCAGATGTTCAACCTATTCACAGGTATCTACCCGCAGGACATAAAGATGGACAGCTTTGTGTGCAGCGAGAAAAACATAGTTGTTGTCATCAGGAGGCCCGACGGCTCAAAAACCCTCAGAGCCGCTATGAGGTAGTCTATACATCTATATTTCTACTTTGTCTTCATATATTCGTCAACTATTTTAAGAAGCTCGTCGTAGTGGGCACAGTATATATGTCTCCATAGGCCCTTCCTGCTGTATAGATATCCGCAGAACGGGCATACAGCTGTATTTCCTTCACAGCTCTGCTTAACTCCTTTTAGAATTAGATACACTTTTACAATGGCTTTCAGAGCTGGTGCGCTATTCAAAGATTTTTCGTCGCAGCTCAGAAACTTTGCTATTTGTTTTGGGATGTCCTCAGAGTATTTGTATAACCTTCTGTATATGCCCATCTGTGTCCCTTCTCTATTCTATTTGCATAGCTCTGTCAATCCATATCTTTTCATCTCCTCTGCCAACGCCTTGTTGCTGTCAATCATTGTACATACTAATAGCTTTAGCTTGTTTAGAGGTGCTATGCTGCTTATGTGTGCCTTTAGCTTTGCTATCTCAGCCTCCTTCTCTGCTACGGTTGCCTTTAGCTTTGCTATCATCTCTTCATACTCTAATACCTTCTTCTCGTACTCTGCAATCCTATTCTTATACTCAGCCCTAACCTCATCAATATCACCGCACCTCTCCTCACACTTCCTCAGAGCATCCTTACAGCTGTCGTAGCCAGACTTCAGCAGAGAGGCAAGCTCAGCAATGTCCTTGAGCCCAAGCGAGATAATGCTCTTCGTGCTACTATAGGAAACGACAGCGTCTCTGAAAAACCTTGTCAAAGCAAGCTTGTCGCTCTTCGAAAGCAAATCCCAGACCTTCTTAACCTCCCCATCAATCCTGAAACATATATGGTGAGACCCAGACTTACCTGGCTCCGCAGATTCAGACTCTGCAGACATCTTAGGGCCGATTACAGTAGCCGTGTTGGACACAGGTTCTTCACCTCAGAACCAGTGATATACATCAGGTTCTTTATAAGTTCTTCAGGTGACAGCATCCTAACCAATTAGATGGTTGCTAAACATAATACCCTCCTCAACTATAAACCATTCTTAAGAAAACAAGAATGTGTATAAAAATAAAAATCATTTTTATATATATAGAATAGAGTTAAAAACCCCGCCCCTATATAATAATAATATATATATTTATCAAAAAAGAATTGATGCATGGTCATCTCTTTTAAGATGAATTTAAAAGCTTATTTCTTTACATCGCCGTGGCGCTCCAAGGTGTGCGGCGCCGGAGTGCGGTCCGGGTCTCTGTTGTTGCTTACAGCTGTAGGTTTTCATCTGTTGTGAGCTCAGCACTGATTCCAAGCTCTTCAGATACTTTCTTTGTTAGAGCTCTTGCTATTTCAAGCTCTTTCTCGCTACATGCAATCCCTTCTGTTACAGGCTTTCCATATACTTTTATTATGTATTTTATGCATTTTTGTTCTGCGTTGTCATTCTTCACTTCTACAGCTGTTGCTGTCATGGTTTTGCCATCGCTGTGCATATCTTTACACACCTCTCAAGATTTATCTCCCTATCTGCAAGTAGCTTCTCTAGATACGCCCTCTTTCTGCAGAGCTCCTCACACATAGACCTGTCTTTAATAAGAGTTGCTCCATTCAAGCTCATCTCTCCTCAAACTCAAAATATCGGCACCCAATCCAGGGCTTCACATAGCCGAGCTTCTTGCACACAGCAAGCATGTCTGTTGTCAAGCCCATGAAATGTCTGCATCTTAGGCAAGACAGCCACACCCTGGTCATACTCCCACCTAGTGCTGCTCAGGCTCTCTATGAGGGCATGTATCCGGGCTTCTGCCTCTGTCGAGACCAAGCTCACATACATATGCAGCTTCGCAGAACTCTCTATGCTCACCGCTGCTCACATCTATATACATGCTGTACGCCCTTCTAAGAACCCTGTGTCTGCACCCTATGCACACCGGCCATGTATAGTTCTTCACAATGCTCATATTATCGCACCTAGTATCCATATCTACCCAGCTCTACGAACACCTTTACAAAAGCTACTACAGCTGTAAGGGCAATTATTAGTAGCACTGCTGACGCAAGCAGCTCAACTACTCCTACTAGAAGCTCCTGCGCAGATGCAGCTATGTTTATCAGTGCAACTCCTTTTAAAACCCTATCAATCCTGTTAACAACCTCTACAACAAGTTTTATAACATCTTTGGAATAGACCATTTCATAACCCCGACCATGCACTATTCTAATTCTAAGGTTCAGCAAAGCTTTTAACCTGTAGAAGTGCATAGGATTAGAGAGGCACGGTTATGCCTTACCAGAGGTCTAGCAACACCGTTCAATTCAAAGTTGCAACACTGACTCTAAAGGTTGTTAGTGTTAGCTCTAATATTGTTAGCCCAGGCGACACTCTTCAGGTTACTGTTCAGTACACTATGGACGGCAGTGCTGTTGCTGGGAGGACTGTAAACCTACAGCTCTATGTTGGCGGTGCGTGGCAGGGGGTTGCAAGCGCTACAACAGACTCTGACGGAAAGGCCACAATATCTTGGAGCGTTGGGTGGTATGTTGCTGGCGTTAAGCTTCCGTGCGGCAGGTACAGCGCCAGGGTTATGGACCTCTACTACGGGGTATCTTCAGATACCTTCACTATTGCTGTTGCGTACCCGACTAGGATTGAGAACCCGAGGACTGACAAGAGCATGTATGCCCCTGGCGAAACTGTGTATGTCTACGCCGACCTCAAGTACCTAGACGCTGACGGCTCTTGGAAGCCGCTTGCCAACCAGGCCCTAACCTTCAGCCTCAGGGACTCTGCTGGAAACATTATAGCGAGCAAGACTGGCACTACAGATTCTAACGGGACTGCTATGGCGAGCTTCACAGCCCCATCAACAACTGGAAGCTACAGCTTCCTAATCGAATACGGTGGCTATGGCCTTGGTGCTCCAGCACTTGTTTCACTGCATGGTGTTCAGGTCTCAGTGTCTGAACCTATTACAGTTGCAGTATCTATGGCTCCGCTAATAGTTTCATCAATTGTGCTAGTAGCGTCAATGGCTACGGTGAAGTGATGTGCCCTACGCCAAGTGCTTATCAAGCGTAAGCTTCACAGTATCAGGGCAGCCACCACAGGTGCCGCAGTGGCTGTGGATAGCGATTGTAGCTGTCGCTGGAGTTGCAGTGATTGGTGCTGTTGCTACTGTGTTGTACAACGAATCTGAGAAGCACATGATGTATGTTGCTGCACTACGTCGCTAGTGCTTTTTGAGTAACTCTGCCACGGTTACCAGTCCAGTTGCTACTGCTATTGGTGTTACTGAGCCCGCTATCTGTGCTGCCCAGCTCTTTGCAAAGCTTTTTACGGCGTATGTTGGCAGCCTTGTTTTGACCCTCATCCTGGGGTTTACTAGTATTGGCTGCATCTCCACTGCTATTACTGGTCCTATGTCCCACAATCTGTTGTCTATTTCCTGCGCAAGACTTACAGCCCTTGTCTTCATAAAGTCTTTTCTCCAGAAAGCTAACCCGAATTCGTATGGCAGTATCGTTGCTAGTGGAAGTTCTAGTGCTGCTCCAATACTCCATTTCAGAGGCTCTATGTGCCCAGCTTTAACTGCTTTGAACCCCGATTCAAGTGTTTTTACAGCCTCTTCAACGTAGTGCTCATCGTATATAGAGTCGCTGTCGTAGCTAATGATAATATCTGCACCTGTTGAAAGTATTGCCCTGACCCTCGCCCTGCCAATGCCGTCAACAGGCTCAAGAACCCTAACACCAATTCTCCTCAGGAGCTCAAGGTCAGATGGGCTTGACCTAGGCCCGGGGGCAACTACAATCTCATCGCATCTCCTAGTCTGCCTAAGCAAGCTGTTTACACAGTTAAGGAGGTTTGGCTCCCCGTTGTCAACAACAATGCAGGCAACTCTTGCGATAGAGAAGCACCCTGACTAGCTCTACAGCTAGGCTTGCCCACTCAAAGCCTATTAAAAAAGATAGTAATATTTTTAAGAGCTTCAGCAGGGCCTCTCTCTTCAAGGCTACCTCCTCATCATTAGCATTAGCCTTGTCATCTCCATTCTCTTCTCCCTTTCGTACAGCATGAAGCCAATAGCTGCGGTCACGGCAACAGCACCGCCTATTCCAACCCATTTAAGAATCTCCATAGTTTGCTGCTGTTGCTCTATCCTCTGCTTCTCCTCTTGCGTGACTACAGAGACTGTCACCTCTGATGATTTTGCGTAGCACCCTCTCCAGAACTCTGGTGCTGAGCAGTATATTACATGGTTTCCGTATCCAAGCTGGCTTGCAGGGATTGTGAATCTGAATGTTCCGTCCGGCTCTGCATTTGCCTCTGCTTTCTTAACCCCGTCTATGTACAGCTCTACAGTGTCTCCGCCTGCTGGTTGCCACCAGCACAGCGGTGTTGCGTGGTATTCGAGCTTTCCGCTCACAGTTATCGCATCGTTTGGTGACACAATTTTTGGGTTTGCATCGAAGTTTGCGAATCTTCTTGCATATATGCATATAAGTTTCTGCTCTATGTCTACAGGCATGTAGAATCCTGCCAGTATGGGCATAGCATCACCTGAGCATCATAAGCATCATCAACTCCTCTCTCTTCATCTCCTGATACGCTACAACACCTATAACAGCTATTAATGCTGCTGCCGCTCCTGTCAATGCTATGGGTATCCACGGTATTTGCTGCTCCCCTGGCGATGTAACTGTAGGTGTTTTTGCAGCAACGCTTTTCTCATCATAGCTGTCAGCAAAGAATACTCCTCTGCTTGCATCAATATATCCTGCAACTCCTTTGAATATGTATGTGCCTTCCCTGTCCAGAACAACCTTTCCTCTAGCCTCAATAGTGTCGCCTTTAGAAGGCCTGTCTTTGTATACAACATATGCTGTGAAGCCTTTTGGAACCCTTATGGTGTTAGAGTCCATCACAACTGTTACGCTGTCTGTTGGGCCGTCGTGGTACACTATAGATGTTGCTAGGTTTGGCCAGTTAACATCTGTCTGCAGAGTTGCTTTGACTGACCAGCTCACCGGGCTCCCTATGTCTGCCTGGCTCGGTATATCTAGGGATACGGTTGTTGAGCTAAGTCTCTTTGTCTCCTGAGCCATATTCTCACCTGCCTCTGGCTCCTGCAACAAGCTTCTGCGACTCCTCAATAATTTTTGGTGTGAGCGCTACTAAGATAATCATTATTGGTATGAGTGCTATGGTTAGAAATACTGTTGTAGCGACTGTATCAATTGAGGTGTTGGGCGCTGTTGACATGATATGTATCACCTGCTCTACATACATCTATATATTAGTGGGTATATATTTTTATTTTGGTGAAGGGCTCTTCGCCATTTCTTCGAATCCTGCAACGCTTATCGGTATTATTATTGGCATCATTGTCATTGTAACGGCTGTTATTGCCCATGGAACTATTGTCAGTGCTGCCGGCGTCGCTATTCTTGCGCTGCTGTCTCCGTATAGAACCTGCGCATCTCTGTCGTGCATCAGGAACATTACTATTGTTGATGCTACTGGGTCGCTCTGCCTAGACCAGTAGTCTATCCAGTAGTTCCACCTATCTATTGACGCTCTGTATGCGTCTCCTGCTGTGTAGCCGTCTGCAAGCCTGTAGTGTATCTCCATAACTGGCTCGAAGAATGCTTTTGCAATGCTGTCTGTTAGAGGGTCTACAACTCTTTCCTGAACCCATACAAACTCCTCTTTGTAGCCTATGAAGCTCAGACCCCCTTTGGATACTATGTCTGGCCCTAGCTCTGCCCCCGTCAAGCAGCTGAGCAGAAACACAACTCTTCCTCTAAGCTCGTCGCAGTTGCATTTCCAGAACACTGGCTGCTGGTTCTGCCCCGTGAATGTCGTGTTGTTGCCATGTCCTACGCCTGTGAAGTATATTGAATCGAATGTTGACAGGCTTCTCAGCACGCTGTCTCTTGTTGCTCTGTCTGCTGCTAGGTCATCTACATATATTCCTCTGCTCCTCATGTAGCTTACTGCATGTCCCAGGGCTATTGAGCCTAGGTATGTTGCTGCATCTGAGTTTGGTCTAGTTATTGTTACGTATCCTGGTCTAGGCATTCATCCTCATCTTTATGTATGATAGTAGTGATGAGTACATCTTTACAAGGCTTTTTCCAACCTCGTCCCTAGCCCTTATGTGTTCAAGTGCCTCTGCTGGGCTCATAACAGGTATGTAGCCTCCGAGCGCATAGATTTTTATGTCTGGTCTTGCAGCCGCTACTGATTCCCAGAACCTCTCCACAAGGGCCCACATCTCCTCCTCGTCGTCCAGCCCAAGGCTCTGCAGCTTTGCAATTATCTCCTGCGTCATTACACCTCTCTCAAGCATGTCAACAGCCTCTCTCAGGCTTATCACCCTTCCTCCAACAACCATTATGGGTATGCCTGCCAGTGCAGGGTTTTCAGATAAAAACCTTCTGAGCCTAGATATTTTCTCTGACAGACTCATGCTTGTTCCCCCGATAAACAGTGGTTAATTGACTAAAAAATTTGTTGTCTGGTTTCATCTATTTTTTGTATGTTGATGCCTTTTTCTTCGGCTTTCTTCTCTTAAGTATTGCTACTATGTTTTTAATCTCGTCCTCGTTTTCAGCTAGCCTTGAAATCTTTATGCAGTCCCTCGGGTCTTTTGAGCCAAGCTCTTTTATAACTGCGTCAGCTATTCTCTCCGCAATATTTTTGTCTACCCCTTCTCTTCTGGTCAGTATCGATATGCATATGTCTCTGACCTCACTCTCTTTATACTCCTCAAACTCTAGAATTGTGAACCTTGATAGAAGCTCTCTAGGTATTGTGTCAAGGGTGTTACAAGCTGCAACAACTCTGCAGCCCATGTCTGGGCACTCAACAACCTCTCTCCTGGTAACCATTGTTATAACAAGCCTCTGGCTCTCCATCCACGTCAGAAGCACTGAGAGGTCCTGCGGGTCCCTCCTCTTGTCAAGCTCATCAATTACCAGAACCCTTGGCACGTAATCGGCTATGAAGTTCCTTATCCCAGGGCCTGTAGATGCTCCTGCAACAAGTATTGGGACTCCGTAGAAGTTTGCAATAGCCTCTAAAAACATTGTCTTAGCTGATGCTGGGGGGCCGTAGAGGAGGATGTGTACAGGGCGTGGGCTGTTCAAAGCCTTGACAATAAGCTCCTTGACATCGTCGTAGCCCACAATATCACTAAAGACGCTTACATCTATCTGTTTTGGGGGTGATGGCTGAAGGACTTGGGCAGCTCTATATGTTGTAGCTCCATGTGTTGCAGCTGTGTGCTCAGCTGAAACAACCCTCTTTATGGCCTCCATAGTTGTCTGAGGCACTCCATAGTTTGTTGACGACCTTGATTTGTACAGCACGTTTACGAGACCCATATCGTTGAGCACTCTCATGAACCATGATGGTACTCCTAGCTCCCATGCCTCTAGCCCCAGCACTCTGTCTCTGTGCCCATTTTCGCATTCGTAGCTGTAGTCATCTATCCACTTAATGTTGCTTGTTCCGCACTTAGAGCACTTTGTTTTTGCTAGGTACTCGCCCCACTCTGCATATATTTTTGACAGCCACTCAACTGCGTCGCTTCCATACCTGTTTACAGCTGCTACCAGCTTGGCTACAGCTGCACCAATCTTTGACTCCCTGTCTTCACTGCTCACCACCCTCACCTCTGACTGCTAGAGAGAAACAGTAGTACCCCCTCGCAATCCTTACAGCTACGCCCTGCTTAACAAGGCTCTTAACAACATCTGCAATATCTTTGTGTAGCCCTAGGCTATACTTCTTACCAGTCCTCTCAACAACATATCTAACTATCTCCTCAAGCTTTGCACACTTCTTATCCCTTAGATACTCAAACACTATAGATGTGTATGTAACCATGTTCTCACCCCGAATATATAGAGAAGTTTTGGTAAAAATATGTTGAGGTTTACTTGTATCACTTGCTGATATCATTAATTATCTTTGTCATGTCTCTTACAAATGCTTGTAGCTCTAGCGATATGTCATCTATCTTTGCTAGTGCAACTGTAACTGTTGTTTCATCTACAGAGCTGTTCAGCTTCTCTATTATGCCATGCATCTTTGATATAACATCGTAAAGCTTTATGGCTACGCTGTTTGCTATTTGCTCAAACCTGTTCGACCTCATCTCTTCATCTATTTTGAGAATCTCTTGAACGAATTCATCAAACTTCTTAGCGCATTTCTCAATGTTCTCAGCCCAATGCTCCTCGTCCAGCTTGGCATGAACCTGAACAGCTGTAGGTGATTTGGTCATCTAGAACCCCAAAAGGTTAAAAGTATCTAGAAGTTTTTAAGCTTATGTTACTTTCGACGCTCTCTGTATGTATATTAGCTGTTTTTCTGAGAGGCTGTTTGGCTCTGTGCTGCAATCCGTTGGATATGGTGATGAACCTGTGTAGGGTGAGCCGATTGGCGAAGTTCTAATGTGTTGTAGAATTTTTTGAATGTGTCCAGCGTGTTTCTAGCTGTTTCATATCTTTTTGTTAGTTTGCTTAGCTCTTTTGTTTTTCTCTTTGCTGTTGCCTCATCTATTTTTCTTCTAAGCTCTTCTGCATCCTCTGATAGGTGTCTTATTGCCGCTTTTAGTAGCTCTTCTGCATCGCTTGGCTCTAGGTATATTGGTATTGCTTTTATTTCGTACTGCTTGTCTATTGCTATGTCTGGCCTTATCTTGGATATCTCTGTCTTTTTAAGCTCTTCTGATACCCATTTCCACACATTTCTAGCCTCCTCAACAGCCTCATCTGTTACAGCTATCCATGTGCCGTACTCGTCTACATACGCAAAAGCTTTTCTCAGCATTTCATAAGCCCTCACCCTTATGCTCTCTATTCTGCTTGCAACAGCTCTTCTGTCACCTGTCCAGAACCTGACCTCTCTATCTCTCGACACATCCATCTGCTGAACAAGGTATTTTGACGGCAGCTTTGCGCACAGCAGATAGACCTTGACTAAGGGTTTTATGAACTGGTCTACAGGTTTACTCAACTCCATCCCCGACAAGCTTCATAAAATCTTTGTAGTAATGCCTTATGCTAACCTCTGACACGTTCGCAATCTTTGCTAAGTTTTTCTGCGTTACATACTCATCTGTAAGTATGCCTGCTACATATACAGCTGTAGCAGCAACAACTGCCGGATGCTTGCCATCAACAAGCCCAGCATCTCTAGCCCTCTTCACAATCTCTATAGCCTTGCTAACGGCTTTCACACTCATGTTTAGCTCTGAGGCCAGTTTTTGCGCCAGTTCTTCTGGTGGTGTGTGCAGGGCTCTGATGTTCAGCGTGTTTGAAACTGTTTTCACCATGTTTATGACGTCGTTTTCGCTGCAGTTTGCAATGTCTGCAACGTCTCTAGCTGTTATTGGCACTCCGCCTGCTCTGCATGCAACTATTATGGCTGTTGCTATGTGGCACCTGCTTATGTTTGTTATCGGTATAACTCTGTTTTCAACACCTCTTCTGAGAATCATTGCGGCATCTTCAAACACTTTGTTTGGCAGGTTCAACGTGTTTGCAAATCTCATAAGCATGTATATTGCTTCAAGGAATTTCTTCTCCCTTTCCCCGAACCTAGTCCTCTTGTTAAGCTTTCTAAGCCTCTTAACGGTCCTCTCATCGCTGCTCCAGCCTATGTCTGTAGCCATGTTAGAGTCAGGAAACCACAGGTCAATCTTTTTACCAGGTCTATCAGGCAGCCTGTCACGCCTCCTGCGCCCAGGCCTAAAATCTATTATTATATCTATAACCTCCCCAGTATCTGCACAGACAACATAGCCATTCTTATAGTCAAACACAACATTTTCACACACACAAAACACCCCGATAAACATAGCTCCAGAGAAAAAAATGTTTAAAATCAGACAAAATAATTCATCACAGCTCAGAAACCATCATCGCTCAGAGGGGTTCCCAACATCACAGCGGATTATCTGGCTCGCACATACACGATGTGCTTCACACCCATTGCGGCTCGCATACACCAAGTGGTCTTCAGATGTATATCGGCTCGCATGGTTTTGACGGGCTCAATTTACATTCTGGCTCGCATTAGCCAATCAGGTTCCACTTTTCATATGGCTCGCATGTAGCCTACGGGGTTCAGTTCTTGATTGGCTCGCAAACCCAATACGGTGTTCAATTTTCGCTAAGGCTTGCAACCAGTGTTCGGGTTTCATATATATTGTGACTCGCACAATATATCTGGACTTCACTAGGTTATTGGCTCACAGTATCCAGTGGATTTCAGTTAAATAGAGAGGCTAATAAATCTTAGAGATGTTTGCAACTATCCACAGGTGTTTATCTGCGGGGCTCAGCTCTCATATAAGTTCATGTGGTTTTTATGTTTTGTTCTTTTGTCTGTATATCTTTAGCTCTGTTATCCAGTCGTAGTACTCTCTTTCGCTCCACCATCCGAGGGGTTTCAGCACCAGGTCGTAGAAGCTCTGCAGAACTGCTGGGTCTTCTGTGTCCAGCACTGGCGGTATGCATTGATGTGGCTGTTTTTCGCATATATACGGCTTCCTAACAGGTAGACCCTGGAGCGCTCTTCCAACTGTGTGCCAGTGTGCTAGGAACAGCTTTACTGTTACTCTCCTTGCGTGTGCTAGGTGGTGTGCCTTTGTCCAGTCTGCGTGCTTCTTTGTGCTCTCTTCGAAGAGCTTGTGGTACATCATTTTGTAGAAGCCTCCCCTCATCCTAAAGCTCTCACCCAATCTCCACATCATTGTCCTTGCAACAGGGTTCCAGTTTGTTGCCTGCCCAGAGACCCTCCTAGGAGCTTTTCCGTTCTCTACGTGGAGACCTGAGTACTTCCACAGCTTGCTCACAGTATCAAACCTCGCAGGGTTCAGCACAGTTATTAGATAGGCTGACATAGCCGCTCCGACACCGTCAACATGCTGAAGGTATTGGATATACAGCGGGTGGCCCTCAACCCTATGCTCAAGCTCTCTGTAAAGCTTCTTCTCAATCGATTCAAGCTCTTTCAGTACACTGGTTAAGACCTCTGGCGATTCAACATAGACAACAGCTGTAGGTGCTCCGCATAATGGACACTTATCTCTCTCACCCTTTGCAAGCGGAATCATGTGTCTGCTTGGGCACAGGCTGAACTTTGTTATCTTAACCCTTAGCTCTGTTGCCTGCCTCAGCTTCTGAATGTCGTAATATGTTTTCAGGACTCTTAGAATCTCCATCTCTGTTTTTGAATTTGGGTTTATCTGTGTTGACATGGATTTACCCCGAAAAAATTTGATGTTTATTACTGTTGCTCGCCTCCTAGAATCATCTTAATTATTGCAACTATTTGTTTGATTTGCTCAAGGGACTTTGTCTCTGCATCTGTAGTCTTTCTGATGTTGTTTATTATTGTCTCTATTTCTTCTGGCTTTAGGTTGCATGCAATGTCTATAAGGTCTCCGACTGTCTCAAGCTCTCTTGACAGCGGTATTACGTCGTATACATGCTTGCCGCTGTATATATAGTGTATGGCCAGATTCTCGTTCTCTGTTTTGATGTTTATTCTGTTGAATGTATATGGAGAGTTTACGCATGTCACGCCCTTCTCGCTGTCTATAACTGCATATCTTGCTCTCCTCTCCTCCACAGGTATTGTAACATCTATTAGCCCTGTTGGTGCGTGTAGAGATATTCTTATGTTTATCAGGAATGCAATCTCCTTACTCACATCAATCTCTCTTCCAACAGCATCAATCAGCTCTATAAGTGTGTGCAGAGCTTTCTTAATGTCGCTTATGCTCATTGTTGCTCGCCTCCTAGAATCATCTTAATTATTGCAACTATTTGTTTGAAGTGTTAATCGGTTCTGGTCACGCTTATAGCTGTGTATATGGCTTTTAAAGTGTTTGTAGCGCTTTCAAGTTTTTTAATCTCCTCCTCCACAGCTGTTGCGCACTTGTTTATTGTGCTCGCATACATATTCTCAAACTCTTCAACATCTGTCTTGCTTGGATTTTCAAATACTCCTCTGTCAATGCTCCACATTCTCATATCTTCAGCGCCTATGTCTACAGCTTTCAAAGCCTTTTTTTCTACTGGGTCTATCACCATGATTATGCATCTCTCCCCTCTCCTGCACATCATGGTCACATCGCTGTACACACATATTATGTAGCCCTTCAGCAACTCCTCAAATCTGTTTAGAGTAGACTCTATGTCATCTAGAAGGTTTTTGACATCATGTGCAAGTGTAAGCATTTTCCTGACATCTTCAATAGTCATGTCCATCCCCGAAAAATAGGGGCTGAGCAAAACTTTTGCTAACCTCTCACTGTTTTAAATCTCTTCTTAGGTAAGGAATTCTTCTCATTGATACTACAAACCCTAACTTTCGGCTCGCTATTGAAAATGCGGAACTGTTCTATAAGTAAGTAGACTAAACTGAATCTGGAGACAGCTCATCATCATCATCGAATAGGTCTGCATAAGTGTCTGGCGCTCTCCAAATCTCCTCAAATCTCACAGCTGTCTTGGTGTCTATATGGAGCCTTGCCTCGTACACTCTGTCATCACATCTAATTGATAGAATTATGTCATCATCATCATCTGTCATCAGTCCGACCTTCTTGCATATCTGTTTGAGCACAGGCTCTATAAGTGCTTCAACAGTGTACTCATTGTCAACATCTCCTATAATCTCTAAAAGCCTTCCAATTAGCTCTAGGTATGCGTCAGTCGTTTTGATTCACCTCAGCTCAGAACCATTCTCACCAGTGCTAATAGTTGTTTAAGCTTCTCAATAGTCTCGCTGTAGCTGTTCAAAGTGTATTTGGCTGCCTCGATAAGCCTGTCAATATCCTCTTCCCTCATGTTGCATGCCAGTCCCAGAATGTCTTTCAGCGTTGAGAAGCAATATGTCCTGCCTGATGCTCTGCCTGAACGCTCTAGTGCTATGCAGTAGCCCCTCGGTATTGTGTAGAACTTGATTGTGTTATAGCTGTAGTTCTTCAGCTCTTCGCACACAGGCTTCCCATCATCGATGCTAATCTCCTTAAGAGTCCTTTCACCCACAAAAATCTCTGCACATCTAAGCATATTTGATGTTGGTGGCGACTCGCTGAAAACATTCTGGCTCAGCAACGTCTCAAGCTCTGTATAAGCATGGTTTATAGTGTTTCCGAGCATCAGCAGTTGCTTCAGCTTGTTCAGAAGACCTTCATTAATCATGTCCATCCCCGAAAAATGTTTAATCTAGAGTCATCTTAAGAAGTGTTAGTAGCTGTTTTAGCCTGTCTATCTCCTGCCTCAGCCTGTCCATAGCCTCATCGGTTACGCTGAAGCAGCTCAAGACCCTATCAATAAAAGCCTTTACTTCTGGTAGCTGTAGCATATTATTCAACTGCGTGCTGAGCGTTTTTTGAACGAAGTCTGGGTCTGTGTAGAAGCGCTCGTTTGGCCGTATTATTATTGTTATGTTTGACCTGTTCGATATGTAGCAATGGTTTATTAGTGGTTGGCAGGAGACGTCAATGTCGGTACAGCTCCCCCTCACATCTTCAAGCACCTTCTCAGCCATGACAATTGCTTGTGATATTACATTGTATACAAGGTCTCTAACCTCGTCGGCAACTGTTAGCACCTCACGTATCAGTGCAACTGCTTTCAGAATCTTTATGTACCTCTCTGTTTCTGCACTCATAATTCCTCCTCCAGATATGGAACTAGGTCTAGGAAGTGCGCTACTGTGAACCTCTGAGCCTCTTCAAGAAACTCCTCAACTGTTGCTGGCCTCAGCAATAGGCACATGCCGTAGCCTCTCCTAACTCTCCAGCAGAACGCCCCAATCCTCCTCGGTGCAGGCTTGTCAGGTGCAACGTTGTATAGGTAGTGCTCAACAGCGTCGCTGAATATCTCGTCTGCCGTGTCATAGTACTTCCTCTTCCCATGTGCTCTTGAGATGAACATGAACAGAGGCTCCAATAATTAATAGTCGCGACAACTCCCAC
>Ga0080004_1128135_pt1 | contig 14195 bp, 22 predicted proteins | sample WasSprMetagenome_FD_69207 | JGI IMG/M metagenome (GOLD analysis project Ga0080004, IMG submission 69207) | Sulfidic aquatic microbial communities from Washburn Spring, Yellowstone National Park, USA - WS (SPADES assembly) (version 2) | ecosystem: Environmental > Aquatic > Thermal springs > Hot... | reverse complement strand
CCTTCTTCACACGGTCCGCGTTTGAGCTTGGCGCCCAATCCAAATCCAACACAAAGACGGGTCTCAATCCCTTCTTCATCAGGTCCGCGTTTGAACATGACGTACTACAAAGTAGTCCGCAGGGACGAGTCTCAATCCCTTCTTCATCAGGTCCGCGTTTGAACCTTCGCTAAGGTGAATGGCGCCCTGTGCATCGTCTCAATCCCTTCTTCATCAGGTCCGCGTTTGAACCCATGCTCAGGCAGCTCGAAGAGTAGAAAAAGGGGTGTCTCAATCCCTTCTTCATCAGGTCCGCGTTTGAACATGCTCGTCGCCCAGTATATTGGCCCGCGCCTCCGTCTCAATCCCTTCTTCATCAGGTCCGCGTTTGAACTGCATTGACGGAAGGTTCGTGACCGTTCGCACGGTCTCAATCCCTTCTTCATCAGGTCCGCGTTTGAACCCTCCGCGCCATGATAAAGGTCATGGCGCGGGTCCTCGTCTCAATCCCTTCTTCATCAGGTCCGCGTTTGAACAACAAAGAGGTACGTATAAGGAGGACGCATGCACATCGTCTCAATCCCTTCTTCATCAGGTCCGCGTTTGAACTTGGACAAGTAACAACATGAGGGCCGGCCTCGTCTCAATCCCTTCTTCATCAGGTCCGCGTTTGAACACGCGATTCGCAACTCCCGAGCCGGCTATGTGGTCTCAATCCCTTCTTCATCAGGTCCGCGTTTGAACGCCGGCGGACCGGCGGTCCATTACCCTGGGCGACGAGTCTCAATCCCTTCTTCATCAGGTCCGCGTTTGAACCCGTGTCCGCCATTGGGCATGCGGACACCGCCCGGATCGTCGTCTCAATCCCTTCTTCATCAGGTCCGCGTTTGAACGAAAAGAGAAATGAAAAGAGAAATAGAAAAGCGTCTCAATCCCTTCTTCATCAGGTCCGCGTTTGAACAACGGTCACTCCGGATTTGACTTCCCGGCGAAGCCGTCTCAATCCCTTCTTCATCAGGTCCGCGTTTGAACCGGTCTGTACGTTTCCATTGACGGCAAATACGTCTCAATCCCTTCTTCATCAGGTCCGCGTTTGAACGGGCGGGCGGCCGCATCGTCAGCGGCATCCCCGCCCGTCTCAATGCCTTCTTCATCAGGTCCGCGTTTGAACGGCCCAGGAAAATGGGGCCGGACGGCTGGCAATTGGTCTCAATCCCTTCTTCATCAGGTCCGCGTTTGAACAAGACATGGAGCGTGATCCGCGGCGGCAAGATCGCCGTCTCAATCCCTTCTTCATCAGGTCCGCGTTTGAACGACATGGAGCGTGATCCGCGGTGGCAAGATCGCCGTCTCAATCCCTTCTTCATCAGGTCCGCGTTTGAACTGTCCAGATCATTCAGGATTTTCAGTTTGCGTCTCAATCCCTTCTTCATCAGGTCCGCGTTTGAACTGACGCTGGGCTCGTTATTGACAGCCGGACGGAGTCTCAATCCCTTCTTCATCAGGTCCGCGTTTGAACTGCCCCATCACGGCAGTGACCCGGATCTGGAGTCTCAATCCCTTCTTCATCAGGTCCGCGTTTGAACTTGAGGACTAGGAAAAAGGGGGTAGGCTTTCGTCTCAATCCCTTCTTCATCAGGTCCGCGTTTGAACTACGGACTCGCCAGCAAAGTTGCCGATGCGCTAGTCTCAATCCCTTCTTCATCAGGTCCGCGTTTGAACGACAAAAACGGAAACACCTACCGCGTTGTCAAGGTCTCAATCCCTTCTTCATCAGGTCCGCGTTTGAACTGGAGAAGGAGGACCAGTGATCACGGTAGTCAGTCTCAATCCCTTCTTCATCAGGTCCGCGTTTGAACGAAGCGATCGCCGAGGCTCAGGTGATCGTCGAGCAGGTCTCAATCCCTTCTTCATCAGGTCCGCGTTTGAACGCTGGCGTCGGACAGGTCTCATTTCACGCTTCCGTCTCAATCCCTTCTTCATCAGGTCCGCGTTTGAACAGGCTATAAGCTAGTTACAATTGACACTCGCCCAGCGGTCTCAATCCCTTCTTCATCAGGTCCGCGTTTGAACGGCAGGGATCACTGAAAAGCGACGTTCAAAGTTCTCTCAATCCCTTCTTCATCAGGTCCGCGTTTGAACGGCCAAACTCCTGCAAAGCATTCTGGAACAAGGGTCTCAATCCCTTCTTCATCAGCTCCGCGTTTGAACGGACTTCCTTAAGTTGATGCCGGGGGAGTTCGTCTCAATCCCTTCTTCATCAGGTCCGCGTTTGAACGGGCTCAACTGAAGCAAACATGCAATACGCTGGCGTCTCAATCCCTTCTTCATCAGGTCCGCGTTTGAACGGAGTTGGCGCGCTAACGCGCGGCAGATACGTCTCAATCCCTTCTTCATCAGGTCCGCGTTTGAACGGATGAACAAAGCTACAATAAATGAATTGGGAAGTCTCAATCCCTTCTTCATCAGGTCCGCGTTTGAACCGCGCTAGTGAAGCGCGGATGATTGCCGAATTTTGTCTCAATCCCTTCTTCATCAGGTCCGCGTTTGAACTCTGTCGGTGGGTACGTGTAACCGGGAAGCGCGTCTCAATCCCTTCTTCATCAGGTCCGCGTTTGAACGTTCTTTCCAAAGAACCCGCGCCAGCATTGGTATGTCTCAATCCCTTCTTCATCAGGTCCGCGTTTGAACTGTGCGGCCAAGACATTTTTGAGGTGACGTCTCAATCCCTTCTTCATCAGGTCCGCGTTTGAACGCGCCAGCACTGGTATGCGCGCGGATCGGAGCTCGTCTCAATCCCTTCTTCATCAGGTCCGCGTTTGAACGCCGGGCGCGGGGACATGGTTTTCTATCCGCGTCTCAATCCCTTCTTCATCAGGTCCGCGTTTCAACACTTTCAACCGCAAACGGCTGCCAGGCGAAAAGTCTCAATCCCTTCTTCATCAGGTCCGCGTTTGAACTGGTTGCGGCTGCATAGCGGCTGGCTAGCGGCGTCTCAATCCCTTCTTCATCAGGTCCGCGTTTGAACGGACACTGCCCGCTTGGTCGGGCAGCAGCTCGTCTCAATCCCTTCTTCATCAGGTCCGCGTTTGAACGACGTGTGCGGCCAGAATATTAACGAGTTCGTCGTCTCAATCCCTTCTTCATCAGGTCCGCGTTTGAACCTCTCCGAGGCTCAACGCCTCGTTCAGCAGGCGTCTCAATCCCTTCTTCATCAGGTCCGCGTTTGAACGATGCTCATCGCCCAGTATGTCGGGCCGCGGTTGTCTCAATCCCTTCTTCATCAGGTCCGCGTTTGAACGCCCTGACAGAGAAGCTCGAGGGATAAGTCGTCTCAATCCCTTCTTCATCAGGTCCGCGTTTGAACATCGTAGAGCAAAGCAAGGCAATACTCAATTCGTCTCAATCCCTTCTTGATCAGGTCCGCTTTTGAACGCCATAATTCGTAGATGCATTCGGTCATCGCCACGTCTCAATCCCTTCTTCATCAGGTCCACTTTTGAACGATTGTACTGGCAATTCTGCGCATTTGCATTGTCTCAATCCCTTCTTCATCAGGTCCGCTTTTGAACCCAACTATGCCAAGTGCAAGTGAACTACTTGGTCGTCTCAATCCCTTCTTCATCAGGTCCGCTTTTGAACGCTCTAAAAAGCAATCTTGTGCATCGAAAAACTGCGTCTCAATCCCTTCTTCATCAGGTCCGCTTTTGAACTTAGTAAAAGTGGAGATGCGGCCCGCGGAGGCGTGTCTCAATCCCTTCTTCATCAGGTCCGCTTTTGAACGCCCCGGGGGCGCTAATCCGGATGTGCTCCCCGTCTCAATCCCTTCTTCATCAGGTCCGCTTTTGAACCTGCACTGGGCGGAAATTGGCCAGGTCAGAATTGTCTCAATCCCTTCTTCATCAGGTCCGCTTTTGAACTGGAGGTTGTGGATGCCTACGGAAACAGGCACAGTCTCAATCCCTTCTTCATCAGGTCCGCTTTTGAACGATCTGGGGTGCTATTGGGATAGCACCCCAAAGGTCTCAATCCCTTCTTCATCAGGTCCGCTTTTGAACGACGCCTTGTTCTTCTTGAGGCGCGTCGCGCCGGTCTCAATCCCTTCTTCATCAGGTCCGCTTTTGAACCCCCGTAGCACCCCCAAAGACGCCTTGTTCTTGTCTCAATCCCTTCTTCATCAGGTCCGCTTTTGAACGACGACAATGAATAGTGCTCACAAAGTGCGAAGTCTCAATCCCTTCTTCATCAGGTCCGCTTTTGAACCGCTTGCGCGGACCAAGGTCACTGAAGGGACCGTCTCAATCCCTTCTTGATCAGGTCCGCTTTTGAACGTGTGGAGAGGGAGAGGGTGAGCCCGATGCTCGTCTCAATCCCTTCTTCATCAGGTCCGCTTTTGAACGGTTGAGGCCGTTGCGGCTGATTTTCGGAAACGTCTCAATCCCTTCTTCATCAGGTCCGCTTTTGAACGCCATCACGCTGGGTAACGAGCTCACGCTCGTTGCCCGTCTCAATCCCTTCTTCATCAGGTCCGCTTTTGAACGCCAGGAGTCCGGGTTCTGCGGGGGGTCCCGGGTCTCAATCCCTTCTTCATCAGGTCCGCTTTTGAACGGATAGGGTACAAAGAAGTGCATCTTGAGACCGAGTCTCAATCCCTTCTTCATCAGGTCCGCTTTTGAACAACGGAGGCTACAATGCCAATCGCCACCCGACAGCAAGGTCTCAATCCCTTCTTCATCAGGTCCGCTTTTGAACTCCCATTCCGGAGAGTTAACCATTTTCCGCCCGTAGTCTCAATCCCTTCTTCATCAGGTCCGCTTTTGAACGATCCCAATGTTCATTGGGATCACAAGGCAGTCTCAATCCCTTCTTCATCAGGTCCGCTTTTGAACGTCGGGGCCGGCCCGAGCCCGCTGCAGCCGGGGGTCTCAATCCCTTCTTCATCAGGTCCGCTTTTGAACCAATCGCCTCCGGGCCTGGGTCGGCGACCCGCCGTCTCAATCCCTTCTTCATCAGGTCCGCTTTTGAACATCTTCGTCGTCGAAACCATGCACCGTCCAAGCGAGTCTCAATCCCTTCTTCATCAGGTCCGCTTTTGAACAACCCCTGGCGACCAATCAACGTATACCACAAGTCTCAATCCCTTCTTCATCAGGTCCGCTTTTGAACGCCAGCGCAAGCGGTGAAACTGGCGCTGGATCATCGTCTCAATCCCTTCTTCATCAGGTCCGCTTTTGAACACGGTAGGCGCTCTAAATTATGCTTGGCGCTATGGTCTCAATCCCTTCTTCATCAGGTCCGCTTTTGAACTCCGTACTCGGCGAGAGGCCCTCGCCGAGGTCCAGGCGGTCTCAATCCCTTCTTCATCAGGTCCGCTTTTGAACCCTGGTAGGTGCGATCGCGCTGCCACTGGCAGGCTGGTCTCAATCCCTTCTTCATCAGGTCCGCTTTTGAACGGCGTCCTCGAATGCAAAACCGTGAACGCCTTCTCGGGTCTCAATCCCTTCTTCATCAGGTCCGCTTTTGAACTACGATCACCAGGGACATGGTCCGCGCGCTCCGATCGTCTCAATCCCTTCTTCATCAGGTCCGCTTTTGAACATGGCGCGCATCGCGCAGCCCAAACCGCCACTTGATGGTCTCAATCCCTTCTTCATCAGGTCCGCTTTTGAACTGAGTGGGCCGAGATTCGGGAGCGGATCAAGGCCGTCTCAATCCCTTCTTCATCAGGTCCGCTTTTGAACTGAAGAGAGCGGCCAATGAGTTGGCCCACAAGTTGTCTCAATCCCTTCTTCATCAGGTCCGCTTTTGAACAGAGATGCCAGTAAGCACTGGGATCACAGAGCAGTCTCAATCCCTTCTTCATCAGGTCCGCTTTTGAACCAGCTGTTGCTGTATTTTTCTAAAGTTCCCACCGTCTCAATCCCTTCTTCATCAGGTCCGCTTTTGAACACCCCCAGAGAAGCGGTCCGCCTTCTCCGGCGTCTCAATCCCTTCTTCATCAGGTCCGCTTTTGAACAAGCCCTCGCCGAGGCAAGGGAGCTAGCGCGCCGTCTCAATCCCTTCTTCATCAGGTCCGCTTTTGAACAAAAGCGAGGGCAATATTGATAGGCGAGGCCCTGTCTCAATCCCTTCTTCATCAGGTCCGCTTTTGAACAAGGAGGATCACATGAAGCTTGATAAAGAAAAAGTCTCAATCCCTTCTTCATCAGGTCCGCTTTTGAACCTAAGGACGCACTCTTTTTCCTCCGGCGGATGTCTCAATCCCTTCTTCATCAGGTCCGCTTTTGAACAACTGCAGACGGAAACATCGCGATCATCAGACTGTCTCAATCCCTTCTTCATCAGGTCCGCTTTTGAACCGACCCGCCGGCCCGGGGGCCATTTCGGACCCGGCGAGAGGTCTCAATCCCTTCTTCATCAGGTCCGCTTTTGAACGGAGGGAGAGAGAGGATGAGCAAGGCAAGGATGTCTCAATCCCTTCTTCATCAGGTCCGCTTTTGAACAAAGGAGGGAGAGAGAGGATGAGCAAGGCAAGGAGTCTCAATCCCTTCTTCATCAGGTCCGCTTTTGAACGAGGAGTGGGTGTTGACATTTGACTTCACCCATGGGGGTCTCAATCCCTTCTTCATCAGGTCCGCTTTTGAACGCTACGAGCGCGATCTTCATTCTCAAGAAGATCGCGTCTCAATCCCTTCTTCATCAGGTCCGCTTTTGAACGGATCTCGCGCTGGAGAAGTCCTGACGCCCAGGGGGGTCTCAATCCCTTCTTCATCAGGTCCGCTTTTGAACCCCAGGAGCGCGGTCTGCCTTCTCCGGCGGGCCGCTCCGTCTCAATCCCTTCTTCATCAGGTCCGCTTTTGAACGGCCCGGTGAGACAGTCCGAGATCATCATCGGAGTCTCAATCCCTTCTTCATCAGGTCCGCTTTTGAACGCGGTAAGCGCGATCTTCATTCTCAGGAAGAGTCTCAATCCCTTCTTCATCAGGTCCGCTTTTGAACCCCGTTGGAGAAGTACTAACCTCAGGGGGCGGGAGTCTCAATCCCTTCTTCATCAGGTCCGCTTTTGAACCACTCCGTGCTGAACGAATCTCACTCCCACGCGCCGTCTCAATCCCTTCTTCATCAGGTCCGCTTTTGAACGGCCGGACGGCTGGCAGCTAATCCAGGAATGGGGGTGCGTCTCAATCCCTTCTTCATCAGGTCCGCTTTTGAACTGAAGAAGTCAAGAACCTGGTCGGCCGTCCGTGACGTCTCAATCCCTTCTTCATCAGGTCCGCTTTTGAACGGGATCCCGGAGATCCCGCTGGAGCGGTCCTGACGTCTCAATCCCTTCTTCATCAGGTCCGCTTTTGAACGCACTCCGTGCTGAACGAATCCCACTCCCACGCGCCGTCTCAATCCCTTCTTCATCAGGTCCGCTTTTGAACTAAGGGAGGATATCATGAAAAGATCGCGGACCTGGTCTCAATCCCTTCTTCATCAGGTCCGCTTTTGAACCCCGCTGGAGAAGTACTAACCTCGGGGGCGGGAGTCTCAATCCCTTCTTCATCAGGTCCGCTTTTGAACCGGCTGGAACCTACTTCCAGACTGGGGGTGCTACGTCTCAATCCCTTCTTCATCAGGTCCGCTTTTGAACCACTAACTTTCTGATTTACGCTGGTTGCGGCCGTCTCAATCCCTTCTTCATCAGGTCCGCTTTTGAACCGGAGATCCCGCTTGAGAAGTCCTGACACTCAGGGGGTCTCAATCCCTTCTTCATCAGGTCCGCTTTTGAACGCCGGAGCGGGTGGCTCTTCCCGATCGAGGGGTGCTACGTCTCAATCCCTTCTTCATCAGGTCCGCTTTTGAACCAACAGCACCCCAGAGGAAGCGGTCCGCCTTCTCAGGTCTCAATCCCTTCTTCATCAGGTCCGCTTTTGAACGTCGAAACCCCAACATTTTGGGTTTCTTTGCCCAAGTCTCAATCCCTTCTTCATCAGGTCCGCTTTTGAACCGCCCCCGTTCTGTTAAATGAAGTCAGGAGGTACCGTCTCAATCCCTTCTTCATCAGGTCCGCTTTTGAACCAACCAGTGGGCAGAGATCCGGCAGCAAATCAAGTCTCAATCCCTTCTTCATCAGGTCCGCTTTTGAACCCGCAGGTCTGTAACCTTGGGCAACGAGTACGTCTCAATCCCTTCTTCATCAGGTCCGCTTTTGAACTACCTCCGGCGGCATCATCTTCCGCCGGTTGGGCCGTCTCAATCCCTTCTTCATCAGGTCCGCTTTTGAACGTTCGATGGGTCATATGGCTGCCGGGAGACCTGGCGTCTCAATCCCTTCTTCATCAGGTCCGCTTTTGAACGGCCAGCGGGCGGATCAGGGTGACTGCCCCGGCGAGGGTCTCAATCCCTTCTTCATCAGGTCCGCTTTTGAACCAATGAAGAAAGCAGAGGCGTTAAATATCCTACGGTCTCAATCCCTTCTTCATCAGGTCCGCTTTTGAACATTTCTTGGGAAGCTCAGATGCGTGCTGTGGCATGTCTCAATCCCTTCTTCATCAGGTCCGCTTTTGAACAGGGTTACGGAGGATACAGTGGCGAACGAAGCGTCTCAATCCCTTCTTCATCAGGTCCGCTTTTGAACCTCAAGGCAGCGCTGAAGGGTATCGAAGAATGGATGTCTCAATCCCTTCTTCATCAGGTCCGCTTTTGAACGAGGTAGAATTGATGGCATTGCAGACAATGCACGTCTCAATCCCTTCTTCATCAGGTCCGCTTTTGAACACCATTTACCGGCCGTATATTTGCGGGAATAGCGGTCTCAATCCCTTCTTCATCAGGTCCGCTTTTGAACTCAGGAAGATCGCGCCCGGGGCCCGGATTCAGCGTCTCAATCCCTTCTTCATCAGGTCCGCTTTTGAACTGATATAATGGAATTAGGAGGTACCATGAAGCCAAGTCTCAATCCCTTCTTCATCAGGTCCGCTTTTGAACCTACGATCATACCGCAAGAGTGGATGGAATTCGAGGGCGTCTCAATCCCTTCTTCATCAGGTCCGCTTTTGAACGCCGCGCTCGTGGACGCGGTGGGCAAACTTCCTGAAGTCTCAATCCCTTCTTCATCAGGTCCGCTTTTGAACCTGGAGCGCCCATTACCAGGCGTGGGTCGGCGAGTCTCAATCCCTTCTTCATCAGGTCCGCTTTTGAACGAGGCCCGGGAGCTCGTTCGCCAGTCCGAGCTGGCGTCTCAATCCCTTCTTCATCAGGTCCGCTTTTGAACTTTTTTCCCCTTGACAACACTTGCACCTGGTGCTATCGTGTCTCAATCCCTTCTTCATCAGGTCCGCTTTTGAACTGTAATTAGGAGGTACCATGAAGACAAGGACCGTCTCAATCCCTTCTTCATCAGGTCCGCTTTTGAACAGTATGAGCGCCAGCTCGTATGACTTGAGGGGGCGGGCTGTCTCAATCCCTTCTTCATCAGGTCCGCTTTTGAACGTGAGGAAAGAAGAGGCCCTAAAGATCCTGTCTCAATCCCTTCTTCATCAGGTCCGCTTTTGAACGCCCCTGGAATCTGTTAAGGAGGGAAAATGAAAGGTCTCAATCCCTTCTTCATCAGGTCCGCTTTTGAACCCCGTCCGCGGTCCTGGCGGCCGCGGGCGTGGTCCGTCTCAATCCCTTCTTCATCAGGTCCGCTTTTGAACGTTGTTGATCCACTTACAAATCAACGATCCGAACGTCTCAATCCCTTCTTCATCAGGTCCGCTTTTGAACGCCCCCTTTCTGTCAAGGAGGGAAAATGAAAAAGGTCTCAATCCCTTCTTCATCAGGTCCGCTTTTGAACGATCGTCATGCGCCCGCAGCAATGCGGGCCGGACGGTCTCAATCCCTTCTTCATCAGGTCCGCTTTTGAACATGGACCTGGTCGTCCCGGTATCGGGCCTGGGGTCTCAATCCCTTCTTCATCAGGTCCGCTTTTGAACGGTTACTCGCCCTGGGAGTTATTCGGCCCAAGTTCTGTCTCAATCCCTTCTTCATCAGGTCCGCTTTTGAACCGAGGGACGCCAACTTCGAGATCACGACCTGGGTCTCAATCCCTTCTTCATCAGGTCCGCTTTTGAACGCTGAACTTGCTTGCGCCCGCGGATCTACAGAAGATGTCTCAATCCCTTCTTCATCAGGTCCGCTTTTGAACGGGCGTGCCGCTCCAGATGGCGGCTCTCGCCGGTCTCAATCCCTTCTTCATCAGGTCCGCTTTTGAACTCCGCGTCGTATGCAACTTTGAGGCCTTCCAGGCCGTCTCAATCCCTTCTTCATCAGGTCCGCTTTTGAACACTGCTCCGCCCGCACTTCTGCGGGAATAGCGTCTCAATCCCTTCTTCATCAGGTCCGCTTTTGAACTGGGGGTGCTATCCCAATTGCACCCCCAGGAGGGCGGTCTCAATCCCTTCTTCATCAGGTCCGCTTTTGAACCCAGGAGGGCGGTCCAGATTCTCCGGAGGGCCGCTCCGTCTCAATCCCTTCTTCATCAGGTCCGCTTTTGAACCTTTCTGCTAAGGAGGATGTTATGGAAAAAAGATGTCTCAATCCCTTCTTCATCAGGTCCGCTTTTGAACGCCCTCGCCGAGGCTCAGGCGCTCGCGCGCCAGGCGTCTCAATCCCTTCTTCATCAGGTCCGCTTTTGAACAGGAGGTCCAATGAAAGAAATAGAGATCAAGTCTCAATCCCTTCTTCATCAGGTCCGCTTTTGAACGACTGTTACCCATCAGGCACCGAACCCGTTGTGGTCTCAATCCCTTCTTCATCAGGTCCGCTTTTGAACTCCAGCGGGCGGATCAGGGTGACGGCCCCGGCGAGTCTCAATCCCTTCTTCATCAGGTCCGCTTTTGAACACGACATGACGAACGCAGTACGGTGGCTCTGGAGTCTCAATCCCTTCTTCATCAGGTCCGCTTTTGAACCCCCCTGTTTTCAAGGAGGTAGCATGAGGTCAAGTCTCAATCCCTTCTTCATCAGGTCCGCTTTTGAACTCAGGACCAAGGGAGAGGCCCTCGCCGAGGCTGTCTCAATCCCTTCTTCATCAGGTCCGCTTTTGAACGCGATCATTGCGCAATCCGAGCTGGCGCGGCAGTAGTCTCAATCCCTTCTTCATCAGGTCCGCTTTTGAACTCTGTTCCGCCCGTATTTTTGCGGGAATAGCGGTCTCAATCCCTTCTTCATCAGGTCCGCTTTTGAACGAATGGCTATTCCCGGTTGAGGGGTGCTACCCCCGGTCTCAATCCCTTCTTCATCAGGTCCGCTTTTGAACGGAGGTCCGAGATGAAATCAAACATCGAACTTAGCGTCTCAATCCCTTCTTCATCAGGTCCGCTTTTGAACGGTTCCGACCGTCCGGTTTTACTCGTCTCTCACGTCTCAATCCCTTCTTCATCAGGTCCGCTTTTGAACGCAGTACGAGCGCCAGCTCGCCTAACTCCAGGTCTCAATCCCTTCTTCATCAGGTCCGCTTTTGAACGCCGGACTGCCTCTTGCCTCAGCGATCGTCTCTGGTCTCAATCCCTTCTTCATCAGGTCCGCTTTTGAACGCGAGTATGAGCGCCAGCTTGCATGACCCCCCAGGTCTCAATCCCTTCTTCATCAGGTCCGCTTTTGAACTCGCACTCGTCGAGAGGCTCTCGACGAGGTCCGGTCTCAATCCCTTCTTCATCAGGTCCGCTTTTGAACATATGGACCTGGTCGTCTCGCTACAGGGCTTGGGTCGTCTCAATCCCTTCTTCATCAGGTCCGCTTTTGAACAGATGGTGCCATATATATATAGTAGTTCATTAGTCTCAATCCCTTCTTCATCAGGTCCGCTTTTGAACGAGGTCAAACATCGAAGTGAACGATGCCTACGGGAGTCTCAATCCCTTCTTCATCAGGTCCGCTTTTGAACTCTGGACTTGGTCCAGCCGGTATAAGGCTTGGGTCGTCTCAATCCCTTCTTCATCAGGTCCGCTTTTGAACATAAGCGGTACGAGGTATGGAAGTGCGAGACGGGTCTCAATCCCTTCTTCATCAGGTCCGCTTTTGAACGGGAGGGGGTTGTGGTTCACAGCGGTCAGTTTCGTCTCAATCCCTTCTTCATCAGGTCCGCTTTTGAACGGAAAAGGAGGATAGAATGGAGAAAAGAGCGCGGAGTCTCAATCCCTTCTTCATCAGGTCCGCTTTTGAACAATGAAGTCGCGAACCTGGTCGGCCGTGAGAAAGTCTCAATCCCTTCTTCATCAGGTCCGCTTTTGAACGCCCCCTTTTTTAAGGAGGTTGCATGAGGTCGGTCTCAATCCCTTCTTCATCAGGTCCGCTTTTGAACCGGCGGGCAGCTCCGGGGTCCCGCATCGTCCGGTCTCAATCCCTTCTTCATCAGGTCCGCTTTTGAACTGGCATGAGGTCAAGAACGCGGACATGGTCGTCTCAATCCCTTCTTCATCAGGTCCGCTTTTGAACGTCAAGAACGCGGACATGGTCGGCCGTGAGAAACGGGTCTCAATCCCTTCTTCATCAGGTCCGCTTTTGAACCAATGAGATCGATCGAAATAAACGATGCGTACGGGGTCTCAATCCCTTCTTCATCAGGTCCGCTTTTGAACGAACTCGTCGAGAGGCCCTCGACGAGGCGCAGGTCTCAATCCCTTCTTCATCAGGTCCGCTTTTGAACCAGATGGGGAGCTCACCCTGCTCCGCCCGTATGTGTGTCTCAATCCCTTCTTCATCAGGTCCGCTTTTGAACTTTTAAGGAGGGAAGAATGGACAAAACACAGTCTCAATCCCTTCTTCATCAGGTCCGCTTTTGAACGTCCCGCCCCCTTTTTTTTAAGGAGGGAAGAAGTCTCAATCCCTTCTTCATCAGGTCCGCTTTTGAACAGGCATCGCATTATCCGTTGCTGCCGGGGCGGCTGGTCTCAATCCCTTCTTCATCAGGTCCGCTTTTGAACTGCACCCCCAGTCAGGCAATCCAGATTCTCGTCTCAATCCCTTCTTCATCAGGTCCGCTTTTGAACCACAGGCGTTGAAGATCTTAAGAGGGGTCGTCTGTCTCAATCCCTTCTTCATCAGGTCCGCTTTTGAACGATGCATACGGCAACAGGCACCGGGTTGTCCGTCTCAATCCCTTCTTCATCAGGTCCGCTTTTGAACGCCCAGTGGGCGGACGACCTCGACGCTGCGCGCAAGTCTCAATCCCTTCTTCATCAGGTCCGCTTTTGAACGAGGTCAGAGATCGAAGTTAGCGATGCCTATGGGGTCTCAATCCCTTCTTCATCAGGTCCGCTTTTGAACCGGGGGCCGTTTAGGACCCGGCGAGAAGCTCTCGTCTCAATCCCTTCTTCATCAGGTCCGCTTTTGAACGGTCCAGGCACGGGTGCGCCAGGCGGAGCTGGCGTCTCAATCCCTTCTTCATCAGGTCCGCTTTTGAACACGCGTGTAATTGAAGTGCGCGGGCCGGCAGGTGCAGTCTCAATCCCTTCTTCATCAGGTCCGCTTTTGAACCTGGATTTCATTACCAAGAGATCCCAATAAGCACTGTCTCAATCCCTTCTTCATCAGGTCCGCTTTTGAACTACTGGCGCCAGCAAAGTTGGCGCGCGCTGATGCGGTCTCAATCCCTTCTTCATCAGGTCCGCTTTTGAACTGCCATGGTGAAGTGATTATTATGCGCCCGCAGCGTCTCAATCCCTTCTTCATCAGGTCCGCTTTTGAACCTCGCCGAGGCAAGGGAGATCGCGCGCCAGTCCGGTCTCAATCCCTTCTTCATCAGGTCCGCTTTTGAACCCCTGGAGAAGTACTAGCTCCAGGGGCGGGCTCGGTCTCAATCCCTTCTTCATCAGGTCCGCTTTTGAACGCGAGGATGAGCGCCAGCTCGCATGATCCCCAAGTCTCAATCCCTTCTTCATCAGGTCCGCTTTTGAACTCCGCGAAGTGATCGAGTTGCTCGCGGCGATAAGGTCTCAATCCCTTCTTCATCAGGTCCGCTTTTGAACCAATGAGTGGTCTGAAATTAGAGAACAAGTAAGTCTCAATCCCTTCTTCATCAGGTCCGCTTTTGAACAAGAAGAGGAGAAAAATATATTCTGGACGCACTGGGCGTCTCAATCCCTTCTTCATCAGGTCCGCTTTTGAACGAGTATGAGCGCCAGCTCGCCTGACTCCCAGGGTGTCTCAATCCCTTCTTCATCAGGTCCGCTTTTGAACTCACCCCT
>Ga0080004_1117373_pt1 | contig 14198 bp, 14 predicted proteins | sample WasSprMetagenome_FD_69207 | JGI IMG/M metagenome (GOLD analysis project Ga0080004, IMG submission 69207) | Sulfidic aquatic microbial communities from Washburn Spring, Yellowstone National Park, USA - WS (SPADES assembly) (version 2) | ecosystem: Environmental > Aquatic > Thermal springs > Hot... | reverse complement strand
TTATCCAAAAATAGTAAGATTATACAAGTACACAAAATACAGCATAGGCAGACTAAACAAACACTATAAAACAAACCTAAAACTCGAACACAAAGGAACACTATACTATATCCAAACAACATTAGAAGTAAAAGATAGAAAAGAGACAGTCGAAAATGTTACAGCACACGTGAAAGCACTAGCAATATACCTAAAAAACTTCAACAACCTCCTAAAAAAACTAGCAGGATACACTAGATTCAAAACGTAACACTTCCACACTAAAAATTTAATTAAATACAAAAAGTGACGATTAAAAAAGGCGATTTGATGAAATAGTTAATAATATTATTAGCTTTTAAAAGACTAAATAACCTCGAATACGTCTGTCTTCTGAAATTGAAAGTAATGTATTTTTAATCCTGATAAAAAAATTAGAGGAGCTTTTTTTTGATAAATTCAGCTACTTTCTTAAATACTTCATTGTTACTTACATCAATTATAGAGCATGTTGTACCATCTTTAGTTGTTACCCTTGGTACATACTTTTCCATTGGTGCAAAGCACATGTAGTCCCAGTGTATCTTTCCATCCAAAATTTCCTTTATTATAATGTCATTGACTGGAGGGATTGAATTGAATAAAAGCACTATACCGTCTACCCATCTTAATGGTGGGGGAAAACCGATTGTGCCTGGTGGTAGAATACCATACTGTTTGGTTATAAGTTCTTCTACGTCAGAATATCTTGTATATTCATGTATGATTATTTCTTTTCTAGGTTCATAACGAACTTCTGTCATGCTACCTTGCACCTATGTATATAGAATTGGAACAATGATATCCCGGCATGATTAATGGAGATTTAAGGTAACTATGTTCCTGCATAGGTTTTAAACTTAGGTCATAACTACTTGTTAAAGGAAATTGATACTCTGGTGGTCCCTTTCCCATATATGTTTGTATTATTGCCTCAATCAGTTTTTTGGCTAAGTTGGTAGGTTCGTAGAAGGAATGATGTGGATAGTCTTTACCTTCTCGATAATATCTTCGTATTAGGCCTGCGCTCGCTAGTTTTTTTAGATGATAATTTAGTTTTCCCTTGATTATTGAAAATGTTTTTAGGAGTTCAGTATAACTGGCCTCTCCTTTTTCCAGAAGATACAATAGTATTTTTCTTGACTCATCATTCCCCAAAGTTTTTAACGCTTGCACAAATGCAAAAGGCAAATCTTCTATACTCTTTTCCATCATCTTCTCTATCACACGTAGGACAAAATATTTTGTCCATATATATACTTTTCTGTTTGGTTGAAGGAGGTTTTCTTGAATTGTTATGTTTAAGAGTTACAGCCAAATAAGATCAAAGATATATCTGGCTAAAATATAAAAAATTTGGGGAGGGGAGTGTGCTTGGAACTTGAGTGTTAGTTCAAATTTTGTTTCCCCATTATATGTGATTGTTACAGCAATTAATATTGCGTTCTCGTTAAGATGTCTGTTATGTAGTTCCTGAAGCGCTTGTGCTATCTTGTAATCGATTCTACGCCTATTTGTTACATACTTTACTTCAACGTAGGCTTTTTCACTATTTTTTAATACAGTGATATCGTCTCCGGGATGTCTTGAGCCCTCTTTATGTGTTCTAATTATTCGATAGTTTAATTTTCTAAGCACTTTTTCTGCCACTCTTTCTCCTAAGGTTCCTTTTGCATAATTTCTTTCTTTCCTAAATTCAGCCAATCCTGTGATTATATTATTAAAATCTTCTTTTGGAAATGTAGCTAATATACGCATTGAATTATTATCTATTTCTTCCTTCAATAGTTCTGGGTCTCCTAAGGGCATAGAATCCGGTTCTTCCTTTTTGTAAAATAGGTGTCTTCTTGTTCTATTTCCATGTTTTGTGATAAGCACTATTTTGTTTTTGCTTGTAAACGCTTCTGTTATCTGCTCGTATCCTGTTCCCGCGAGCCTGTACATTTTGAAGTTGTCTTCTTCTTTCAATATTCTATATTTTGTTGTACTGTTTTCAAGCCTGTGTTCGAATTCAAGGTAGGGTTTTCCACCGTATGTTTTGAAGTCATGTTTTTTAAGTCCTATTTTATGTTCTCCAATCTTCAGTTTTAGTTTATTGTTCTTCAGCTGCATACTTATGTTTTCTATTGGTTTCCTCTGATTGTATTCTGTAATAAATTCTTTGAGCGTGTACTCTTTTATCCCCTTAACCCTTACCTTTCCTTCTCTAGCATATTTTTTTGGCACTGGAATATTTAGAGGCCTTTCCCTCGCTCTTGCACATATCTCAAACCTCTCTTTCGATGTTTCTAGGGTTACCTTGACGGTCTTTTCTCCTATGATACCATAGTGTTTTTGCAGGCTTTTAGGAACTTCTATCCTCGCCCTCCTTATGTCTCCCTTCGGCAGAATTATTTTTGCCTCATAATCTATACTCTTGTCTCCTAGAATCCTCTTTTTTGTCCTGAACCCTATTTTCTTGAACCTTACTGGATGTATTTTGTAAAGTTTTCCTTCTTCAAAATTTTCTGATAAACGTTTTGGAATATGTATTTCAACGTACTTTTGGCTGAAACTTTGAACACATTCTATAGTATAGCATCCAATTTCGTATTCAACCTTATACGTTTCCCTTTATCGAAATTTACTGCAAATGCCTTTTCCAAATCTTTAACAGCAATGGTAAAATATTTACAGCCTCCCCTTGTAGATAATCTCCTCCAAATGAAGCCTTCACACGAACACCCCACACCGTCACTTGAATCAACTGCACCATCACCTTCTGAGCGTCTTCCAAGCCAACTCCCCACTAAAGCGCAGCCTTCTTCAAGAGAATATTTTTCCAAGATTTTTCACTTGCAAAAGGTTCTTAGCTTTTGATGCTGCGCCCCCTCTTTGGAGACCTCTAATATGCTGGATTTGCTTGGTTACCCCTCAGGCCCTGGTGTCGAATGTTTTGACCAAGCCTTCCAGCAGGTCCCCTTTTTCATCATTCTCTAAGCTTACGCTTAGGGAACTCATTTTAGGCCTTCGGGCTCTGCCTTCACCATAAAATTTTTCTGAAGCTATTTAATCGCCAACAGTCTCCTTGCAATCTTTGAACCTTGTTCTGTTAAAACCACCATGTCCCTTTCCACTTCTATAACATTGTACATGTGAGCTAGCTCCTTAAGCCTTCTTCTTGAAATGGGAAGTGCTTCTACTGCTACCCTTTCTCCAGAGCATGCTACTGCATAAAGTATTCTTTTAACATATGCTGGCAGCTGTTCACATATCTCCTCTACCTCATAATCCGCTTTTTCATCGACTTGAGCACTTTTCGATCTCGCTCTTATTATGTCATAATGTTCAGGCAACCCCATCTTTACTTTTAAGGGTCTGCAACCGTATTCTGGAAGGTTCGCTTGTACGAAAGCTTCACCCACATCTAATGTTCTCATGTCATGTATGTAGGATTCCTGTTCAAGCTCGTTAACCATATAATTGAGCACGAGCTTAATGTCTTCATTTGATGTAAGTGAGTGGGCGATGATAAGGTTAGAGTTGGCTATAATGTTCTTGCTTATTAGAGTGGGCCTTGTGGAAATTGTAGTTAGGCTTATGCCATACTTTCTTAACTCTATCGCAATCTTTTCAAGTACACCAATATAGTTCGGTATATGCGGTGCAATATTATGTGCTTCGTCAACAAATATTGCTAGCTTCAGCCTATTAGATGGTTCAAGCCTTTTACCTATTCTGTAAATGCGATAGCATAAGATATTTGTTAGAAAATTTTTAGCTTCATCTGTCGGAAGGACACTTAAATTGACCAATGTTAAGCCACTGAAAAGGTTTTCAGCCAAACTGTCTGAACTTGAATCAAAAACTTTAGCTAAGACACCTCTGCTCAGAGGGTAAAGCCTTGAAACGAGAGCTTCGCACCCCTCAACCCAGCCTTTAACCCTTGAATACTTTGACTGAACAGCTCTAATTTCCTCAACAAGCTTAGAAACCTTCATAACTTCATCAAATCTGTAATAGTAGCCCTCAATAGTCTCCCTTAAAACCCTCGACTGTAGGGGTGTAAGTGGAGAAAAGTATGTAGTGTAAAAGAAGTGGTTGAACAAAGAAACAACATCCTCTACACCTGAGGCGACATCATCTCCTTCGAAAGCCAACGGTGCAACAGTAAAATTATATCCTGGAACAAGAACCCTTGCATTGTCGAAGACATTAAACTCTCCAACTCTGTCGAAAACTAGAGCAGAAACGCCATTCCTTAAAAGCTCATATAGCATAATTTTGGCGGTTGTACTCTTACCACTTCCAGTTCTACCGAAAATGCAAGCGTGTCTGCTCATGCATTCCACAGGAAGAGAGAAAACTTCATTAGAAGTGGAGTAAATGTTGTCCCTTAAACGGAAACCGAGTTTGACATTCAACCCAAAAATATTTTAATATAGAGCTTAAAAGGACAAATAAGCGTATTTATGCCTCCATCGACAGTTAAAACTGTTAGAGATTACATCTTGCGGCAGTATGTGAAGATCATTTCTGAATCATCCGACTTAAAATTGAGTTTCCTTACATTTGCTATGAAAAGTTTATAAGACCATTCTGATAATCTATATCTTTGAAGGAAATATGAGTCAAGAGCCTAAGAAGGTTGATAGGAGAAGCTTTCTTTACATCGGTCTTGGCGCTGTAGCATTAGTCGCCATAGGGGCTGCAGCATATGTTGCCATGAACCCTCCTGTAGTAACGCAGACGACTACCGTGTCAACCACCGTTCCAACCACATCTGTAGTCACCACAACAGTTCCCACTACAACGGTTATAACTACAACCACCTCTGCTACAACAACGATAACAACAACATCTACCTTCAAAAGAGCAGAAGAAATTGTGGTGGCAACGCACAAGTCTCCTTGGTTAAACGCTTTCAAGGCTATTGCTGAAATGTATACTAAAGCTACTGGAACAAAAGTAAATCTTGTAGCCTATACTTCTACTACGGAGTTGCAGGAAAAAATTTTTGCAGACGCAATGGCTAATGCTGGTGTCCATGATGTAATACTTTTACAGTATTTTTCAGCACCTTTCCTAATGAAGGGAAAATATTTATACAGAATTTTAGATTTGGAACCGGATTTCAAACTTGATCCAAACGTCATAGTACCAAATTATTGTTATTGGCCACCGGGTAGCAGAAAAATAGAAGACTTATACTCTCTCCCCTTCAATGCTAATAATGGCTTTGTATTTTACAGAGGAGACATATATAAGGAGGAGAATTGGAAGCCACCTGAAACATGGGAGGATCTAAGAACTTACGCCAAGAAAAGGCATGATCCTTCTAAACCATTCTATGGCTGGATACCTCGAGCTGACCAAGCTTGGTGGGAGTGGTATGGCTGTCTTAGAAGCTTTGGCGGCGACTACTTTGTAAATTGGGAACAGGGTGACTTCACTGTACGAGTTCATGACCAGAATGCTGTTGCAGCTTTAGAAATATGGGCTGATCTCGCTCTCTCTTACGGTCCACCGTCTCCAGCTTCAGTTACATTAAGTGATATTATTTCTTACATAGCTAGTGGTAAAGCTTTGCAGGCGCACTGCTCATTTGCAGCCTTTTCATGGTTTGACGATCCCCAATATTCAGTTGTTCCTATGAAAGTAGAATCGTGCCTTGTACCAAAGGGTACTACCTCTGGTTCGAAGCCTGGCGCACAAGAGGGTGGATTTACAACAGCTATTCCTAAAGGGTCAAAGAAAGTGGAAACTGCTTGGGACTTCATGAAGTTCGCTATTAGCTACGATGCACAGCTGATTTTTGCCCTCAATGGTGCTGCAACCTGTAGACTGGACGTCCTTGATAACCCGAGTATAACTACAAATCCACGATATCGTGTTTTCGCAACATTTAAAGAAGCATTGAAAAACATGTTTTACTTTCCAGCTATACCTGAAATGCCTGAAATTCAAGGAAGTATAATGAATCCTGCAATACAAGACGTTCTTACCAAGAAGAAAACTGCAAAAGAGGCCCTTAGCGAAGCTGCACAGAAAATCGTGAACTTCTTAAAAGACAAGGGATACAAAACAGGATTAGCATAAATTCTCATCCCCCTCTTTTTATTTTGGTGCTTTCAAAATGAAAACGGCTACAAAGTATCTGTTGGTAAGCCCAAGCATAATTTTATTATTTTTATTAATCGTTTACCCTTTATCACTCCTTTTCATAATGTCATTTTCGAATGTAGTTTTTGAGGTCGAAGGCGTAAAGTACAATTTTATTGGTTTAGAAAACTACAAAAAAATATTATATGATGAACTATTTTCTAGAAGCTTAAATGTAACATTACTATTTTCTATCGTATGTGTGATAGTAGAATTAATTTTAGGGCTTGTACTTGCTTTAGCTGTTATTGGAATAAGAGGTTCAATGGTCCTTCGTACAATATTTGTTATGGGCATGATGTTACCTCCAGTGACAGTTGCACTAATTTGGAGAACGCTTCTTAGTTCTGATTTTGGAATAGTCAATTATATACTTACTTTGTTAGGTTTCATGCCGGTTAACTGGTTAGGGGATTCGATCATGGCTGTAGTAAGCATAATTATTGTGGATATATGGCACTGGACAGGCTTCGTTTTTTTGATAATATTTGCGGGACTTGTAAGTCTCCCCATTGAACCCTTTGAAGCGGCGAAAGTAGACGGTGCCTCTTCTTGGCAGACTTTTAAATTTATCACGTTGCCATTGATGAGAAGCACTTTACTTGTAGCCGCTCTCTTTCGTATGATAGATATACTGCAAGCTTTTCCGGAAATATGGTTGCTCACATATGGAGGGCCATCATTTGCAACCACTATATTGAATATTCTTGTATACCTCATTAGTTTTCAGTGGTTTAATTGGGGTTATGCTTCCGCTGTTAGTTTAATACTATTGTTTCTTTCAATTGCATTGGCAATATTAAATTGGAGGATAAGCAAAAGGTGAAAAAAGATGAAAAGCGACTTCGATCTTTTAGTTTTCCTTAAATATGTTGTTATAGCATTGGCTTTGATTATAATAATTTTCCCTATAGTATCGATTTTCGTGAACTCATTCCGTCCAAACAGAGACATTATTGTTAATCCTATACCCTTTTCTTCAATAGAATTTACATTACGGAATTATGAAATAATCTTTTTCGATCCTGCATCAAAAATAACTAAAGGCTTGGTAAATAGTTTGATTGTTGTGCCATCTAGCGTTTTACTCGTTTCAATTTTTGCTTTATTTAGTGGTTATGGGTTATTAAGGTTTTCGTTTCATCGTGTAATTAAAGCCATAATGCTTGGACTAATTCTATTAACAAGAATACTACCAGGCGTTTCTGCTGCGGTACCATATTTTGTTATCGCTAAAATGCTCAATATATATGATACACACTTGATTTTAATATTAGTTTATTTTGCAAAAAACTTACCTTTCGCCATCTTTATGATGATGAGCTTTTTTGAAGAAGTACCAAAAGAGGTTGAGGAGTCTGCATCGATTGACGGTGCGTCCTTTTTAAATTTGTTTTTTAAAGTTGTTGTACCATTAACATTGCCTGGCTTACTTGCAACCGCGATATTTGTATACATTTTCTGCTGGAACGAATATCTTTTCGCTTTCTTTTTGACACAAGAAAAGGCTATAACACTTCCAATAGCAGTTTCTTGGTATATTGGCGAATTTGCCATAGAATGGGGTGAACTAAATGCTTCAGCCGTTATTTCAACAATTCCCGTAATAATTTTAACGTTGTCTATACAAAAGTACCTTATAAGGGGTTTGACATTAGGCGCAATAAAAGGATAGCCACTAAAATGGCTGTAATTTTCCAGGAGGAGTCTCTGAACTTTTATGGTTAAAGATTATTGGGATTAAATTTTAAAGTGTGTTACATTAAATTTCTAATCCATATCGGTGAAGACCATGCCATTTGCCCATTAGATTGTATAACTCTAACATAATAGTAATTTTCACCTTCTTGATTTTCATTGTCTATATAGTTAACTTTTGCATGATACCTTTCAAATGGTACTGCCTTACTAACTCTAATTTTCCACGCATTATGCCAAAATATGTCTGGGTTTTCGATTTCTTCAGGCCTAAGCCCAAAATTATCTTGTATAGCTAATTTTGCTTCATCTATTAAGGCAATTAGCCTTTCCCTTTCTATAGCCTCTTTTAAAGAAAATTCTACGGTTTTAGCGTTCACTTGGATTGTAATAGAACTTTCGGGATGTGCTTTTATTTCGAATATTGCTCCTTGTAGGTTTGTTCTGTGATGCTGGGTTGTAAGTGGATCGAGTGGTGTTCTTGGTTGAATTTTAAATTTAAAATTATACTCGTTTGGGGAAACAAATTTAACCTTTTGTCCGAAATATGTGTAGCATGGTTCAACTGAAATTATTTCTCCGTCGGATACTTTAAATGATCCGCTCAATTCTTTAACCCGAAGGTTTTTAAAGCCGTAAAAGCTTGTAGGCCCCCAACCACACTGTAATCTAATTTTTACCCTAATTTCCCCTTTTGGTTCGAACTTTTTTTCATAATGGAAGTACGTGTAAATAACTTTACCGTTTTTAATAATTTGAATGGTATCTATGGCATCACTTCCTGTAACTTCTACATTTATATCTGCCTTATTTCGAGAGTTAAAAGCCTCTCCCATGATATGGCCGTTTATCGAAAAGTAGAGTTGTATTCTATCACCGGTGACACCATAAGCTCGTCTTTTCTTTATGGCATCCCATATAGCCTCTTTAGTTAATTCTTTGGCGAAGACTGCTACTAGACCATTCCCCCAAACTCCCGGAAAATCTCTATGATTATCACCTGAAGCGATAATGCCAAATTTGTACCCTCTATTAAGTCCATCTAGAATAGTTCCTCCAGAGGTCCCTGGACCCATATTAATATTTGAATCCAGAAACCTTGGTGCACTAACTCCTTCAGATGAACCGTGGCTTGAATATATTTCAGCTACTGGCGATAGTTCTTCGTCGAAATAGTTCCAGTCCTTACCTCTTTCCCCAACTTGGTAGCCAGTATGGTGAGGTATAGCTATACCGTTATTTTTCCTTATATTGGCATAAAGTTCCTCGATTGTCTTAGAGTAATCAAGAGGTCCGTCGTCTAAGTAGTATACATTATGATCTCCATACCTTCTCCTGTCACCATGCCATTCGTAGCCTAGAAAGGTTACAAACTTTCCAGGCTTATTAGCCTTTTTTATAGCCTCTCTGACAAGGTTCCATTCACTTTCAAATCTTTCCCTGTGTCCACAGGATTCTATTATAAGCCCATTTATTGAATACCACTCAAATGGATAGTAGGCTATTGCAAAAAAATCTAAATGTTCTTCAGCTGCATCCATAACCATCTTAAGCCTATCGAGTGTTAAGGGTGGGAAAAAAATATCCTTGCCATGAACATTAGTATGCATATCTCCCCAAAAGATATGAAATCCACTATATTCTTTAAGCGACATTGCTTCTCCTTTATCTAACATAATTCCTTACTTTATATATGTTAAAGGGAAACCATATTTATGATTGTATATTAATTATAGAGTTAAAAATTCTGTTTTAACACCAGTTTTCTCTATAACAAGTGAAATGCCTTTTATCCCATTAGGTCTATAAGCATTATGCCATTCATTAACAATATAAACAATGTTCTTTTCCATAGGTACCTCAACAATTTTCTTACCATCTTCGCTTAGAACTAGTGTGATATTCCCATCAATTAGATAAAATAGCTCGGGTCCATCATGCTTTTCCATACGCTTAATCTGGCTCCTGTCACTATTTTCTGGAACATATATACCACACTGCCACCTTTCATCATCTTTGAAAATTACATTCCATCTCAGATCATCTCTTATTATTATTTTAGAAACCATACATTCTCACAAAAATTTTATAAGGAAAAACCTATTTAACCTTTTCTCGGTTTTGCTAAAGGTATAATAATAAGCTGCATACCAAAAATATTTAAATTCAACTTATTGGCATTTGGAATCATGTCGTTAGAAGAAGTTAAAATTCTGTTAGAATGTTTTGAAAACAATGATGTACTAATTCATTTCAATAGTGAGGTTATGCCAGACATTCTTTTAAAAAAGTCAAAGGTTTCGCGGGAAAAATTGGGTGGGGAAGCACGTGCACTATTAGCAGCATCTGTTACAGAATGTCTGATAAGTTGGCTTACATTTCTTTTAAATAAGGCAAGGATTAAAGTAAAATCTTTACAGGCAACCGCAACAGTAACCACTGGACTAGATGAGAGTGAACAAAATGTTGTAAAAGAGATAAATATAAAAGTAGATGTTAAAATTGACGGAGGAAAAGATTCTTGTCAGAGATTTGAAAGAATAAAAAGTCTTCTTTCAAGGCAAGGTTGTCTAATTAGTAGGAGTCTAGAGAAAGGTATAAAAGTTAACTTTAAGTTCTCTACAGGAGAGTGAAGTAAAAATGAACGTTATAGTTATAATGTTAGACACTTTGCGATATGACCATTTAGGATGCTACAACAATACTTGGATTAAGACGCCCAATATTGATAATTTTGCTAAGGAAGCCTTCTTGTTTAATAGGGCTTACGCTGAGGGTTTGCCAACACTCCCTGTTAGGACAGCACTATTTACTGGCATGTACACTTTGCCTTTTAGAGGCTGGCAGAGGCTTGAACCTGATGATATCACTTTAGCAGAAATTTTGTGGGATAAAGGTATTACCACCGCACTAATTACTGACACATACCATATGCATAAGCCTCAAATGGCCTATGAAAGAGGCTTCGACTACGTTAGGTTCATACGAGGTCAAGAATTAGATCCCCACATAGTAGACAATATTCAAGTTGATTTGTCAAAATGGCATGAAAAAAACTATTCTTCCTCACAATATGCCACCTTTGCTGCAGATACTGGAGGTCCCCATCCAAAGTTTGGAACAGAAATGCAGAGGAAAGAATATTTTATACAATATCTTAAAAACATTTCAAACTGGAGAGGTGAAGAGGACCAATTTGTCGCACAGGTTATGAAGGCTGGAATGGAATGGCTTGAAAATCAGGTAAATTCTGGCAAAAAAGATCGATTATTCCTCTGGCTTGACTCCTTCGATCCACATGAGCCCTGGAATCCTCCAGAAGAGTACTATAAATTGTATGCTCCAAAAGAATATGATGGCAAGCCTATAATATTCGGTGGTGGAAACGCTGAAGAATTCACTGACCTAGAAATCCGCCACATCAGAGCACAGTACGCAGGCAAAGTTACCTTGGTGGACAAATGGGTCGGCATCTTCCTTGAAAAGGTCAAAAAATTAGGCCTTTGGGAAAATTCCATGATAATATTGTTAAGTGACCACGGCTGCCCTATCGGAGAACATGGTATAATTAAGAAAGTTAGACCTTGGCCTTACGAGGAACTTGCAAGAATTCCGTTGCTAATTAAGTATCCTAATATGAATGGGAAGAAGATTGAGGCTTTTGTAGAAACTGTAGACATAATGCCAACAATATTGGACGCATTTAACGTAAAATATGATGGGCTATTGGATGGAGAAAGCCTCCTACCAACAATAAAAGGTGAAAAAGAAAGGATAAGAAGTTTCGCCATAAGCGGTTTCTACGAACGCTCATGGAGTATGAGAGAGGAAGAGTACACACTATATCTGTGGCTTGAAGGTAAAAAAATAACTTCAGGAGAACTATATGAAACAGGAAGAAACTATATACCACCTAAGCCAGAAGAATACGATTATAAAAAGGATGTCGCAGAAAGAGAAAACATAATCCACGAAAAAAGTGAAATAGCGAAAGAATTACAGAAGAAGCTAAAGGACAAAATTCTTTCAATAAAAAAGAAAAGGTTAAAACGTTAACCGAAGAAAACCTACTCCTCTTCATACTTTTTAAAACGTTTACAGGCAGTACTATCCAAGTACATGGATTTACCTGTAAGCTTACATCGTACAATCGGTGGACACTGCAGTTCAGCATAAGCGCAATCTCCACAGGTGTATATTGTTTCCTTCACTTTAGTTTTCTTTTTGCTCATTCTAATTCTCTTCTTTCCGCTTTAGTTAACTATCTATTAAATCTTTTTCATTTTAATTATCATCTTAATTATTTTAAAAGGTTGTATAAAAAATTGAATTGATGTTAAATCTCAGGATATTTCTTCTTCAAGGAACTTTCCGCATTTCTTACAGCGTAGAATCCTTTTACCGCCACCTGATGGAAAAAGTTCTTCTTTAATTTTTACTAACTCGTGTTCACCACCCTTTGGACAACTCTTCTCCATATTTATCACCCAATCTCAATTTTTTCCCATTTTTTTGTTTTAATAGATTTATATCCTGCGTCAAGTATAAGATTTACAATATACCCGTCTTCAAAGGTTTCTCGAGGCATAACTCCTTTTTTAATACATTCTGTAAAATGTTTCATTGCATTAAAGTATCCCAGTGTTCTTGGTTCATCGGTAGCAGGGTACAGCCATCCACTATCAACTTCAGACTTTTCTAGAACATATCCTGCATTTTTTAATGTAAACAACTGTATCGCAGAAGTTTTAGTTAAATTGATGAAGAGTGTGCCCTCTGAACCATAGATTTCATCTCTTAAATCTAGGCCGCCGTGAGCTGACCAGCTTGTCTCAGAAAGTGATACTTTTTTGCCTTCGTATCTTACTATAAGTAAGGCATTATCTTCGCTTTCAACTGGATGAACAAGCGTTTCTCCAAGGGCGATAGCCTCTAAAGGTTTTACCTTCTTCCCAAAGAAATATCTTGCAGCCTCAACTGTATGGCAACCCATATCTAGCATGGTGCCGCCCCCTGATAATTTTGGATCCCAAAACCATGCAGAATGAGGTCCGAAATGTCCTTCTCTAGAACGTATCCAATAAACATCTCCAATAATACCTTTTTCAACTATTTCATGCGCCCTCATCACATAAGGTGAAAAAACTCTAGTTTCCGCATAACCATGTAAGACTCCCGCCTTCTTAACACTGTCCAACATTTCCTTTGCTTCACTAGCATTAGTAGCTAGTGGTTTTGTGCATACTACATTTTTACCATTTTTTGCAGCGAGCACAGCCGCCTCTTTATGCAAAAAGTTCGGGAGTCCAATGATAATAAGTTCGACATCTTTATCTTCTACAACTTTTGTCATATCTGTCGTCCACTTTGGGATCTTCCATTTTTCTGCGAAGGCTTTAGCGTCTTTTTCGGTACGAGAATAAACGTAAATCACTTCTTGGTCTGGGATTTCCTTTAGGCTTAGCATATAAAATGTAGATACAAAGCCCGCTCCTAATAATCCTATTTTAACCAATTTTCATCACAAGATAAATTCCTTTTTTTAATATTTAAATTTTATACTTCTAGTATTGGCCTAATGTATGAGTTTGTGGCTGTTTCTTTCATACCTTTACTATTCTTTCCCTCTCAAATGCATGTTATCGAGTTAATGCGATAAAATATTCAGTTTTTATCGTATTAGCACGATAAAATTAAATGTAAAAAATGGGGCTATCTAATGTTAAGTTCTTGATCTTTTTCAGCCTTGTTCGTGATAATTTGTTTCCAGACTCATGATCAAGAAATTTTTTGTTATATGAAAGCAAATTTGCAGTTGTATTAGACATGCTAAATGTTTGGTTTGTTTCTAATGTTTCTTTTAAGTGTTTAGTGGCGTTAAAATTTTATTCTCTTGATATTCTATTCGTTCGCATTAGTCTTTCCAGCATTTTACCTCGACTATTGGTGAAAGGATAAGATTTATCACGGCATAATTTTACTTCTTGTTATCACACTCTTTCTTTTAAGTTATTCAACTCTAATAATATAAGGGTTGTTCTAATACTTTGGATTAGTGTAAATGTTCTTTAGAAGCTCCTTTAGTAAACCTTATATTCTTATAATATGGTAGTCTATTTTAGTGGTTAAAATGGGTAAGTATGTTACTGTCTCCGTTAAGGTTCCTGTTGAACTTAAGGAGAAGATGGAAAAGTATGGGATAAAGCCTTCACTTGTTCTTAGGCGGGCTATAGAAGACTGTATAAGAGAGGAGGAAATTAAGAGATTGAAAGAGAAGATTGAGGAATTGAAGCCAACCTTGGAAAAGATTGGTATGGAGGATGTCGTTAAGTCGATAAGAG
>Ga0080004_1109370_pt1 | contig 14204 bp, 17 predicted proteins | sample WasSprMetagenome_FD_69207 | JGI IMG/M metagenome (GOLD analysis project Ga0080004, IMG submission 69207) | Sulfidic aquatic microbial communities from Washburn Spring, Yellowstone National Park, USA - WS (SPADES assembly) (version 2) | ecosystem: Environmental > Aquatic > Thermal springs > Hot... | reverse complement strand
ACCAGTAAAAGGTGGTGCAACAATTCCCTGGGTTAAATAAACAAGTTGTTTTATTTCATCCTTGCTCGCCTTTTTAAACATCTCAGCAAGAGCATCCATCATTCCTAGTCTAGAAGAGATTCCTTCGATTTTTTCATAAAAATTAGCAACTTCTTCGAATAGCATATTAATATAATGTTTTCTCATTTAATAATTTTTATTTTGGATTTGGATTTTTGAGAAGAAAAAGTATAAAAGAGAATATAAAAATAATAACATGCTTGTTTTTAACAACAGGGAAGAAGCAGGAAGACTTCTTGCACAAAAACTAAAACAAAAAATAAAAGGCAATGAGCTTGTTTTTGGAATAACAAATGGTGGTGTTTTAGTTGCAAAAGCAATTGCTGTTGAGCTTAATCTTAAGCTTTTTGCTATTGTTGTAAAGAAGATTCCATCTTCTATAGATGTTGAGCTTGGGATAGGTGCTGTAACAAGTAGTGGGGAAGTATACTTAAACAAAGAAGTAATACAAACTCTTTCAGAAGATGAAAAAAGAATAAAAGAAAGGATAGAAGAAAAGACAAAAGAGGCAAAAGAAAAGGAAAAGATTTTTGGAAAGATTCCAAATGTTAAAGGAAAGGTTGTTATTCTTGTAGATGATGGGGCTGCGACTGGTGCAAGCGTTTTTGCAGCATTAAAAGAATTAAAAAAGAAAGGAGCAAAAGTAATTGTTGCACTTCCAGTTTCTTCAAAAGAAGTTTATGAAAAATTAAAAAAGGAAGCAGATGATGTTGTTTGCTTAATCGTTGATGAAAACCTTTTTGCTGTTGGCGAGTATTATAGAAACTTTGAGCATGTCGATGATATTTTAGTTCTTCAGCTTCTAAAATCTTAGCTTTTCATTCTTTCTTCTAACTCATCGAGCTTTTTTGATAAAACTTTTGGGAAGTTTTGGAATATTGAAAAGAATTTTCTTGCATCACTAAATTCTTTTAACCAAGCTTCTTTATCTATTTCAAAAAGCTTTTCAAGCTTTTCTTTTTCCATTCCAAAATCAAATTCATCGTAGTTTGGAATAAAACCAATTGGTGTTTTTATTGCATTTACTTTTCCTTTACTTCTTTCAATAATCCATTTTATTACATACATATTCTTATTAAAACCTGGCCAAATGAAATTTCCTTTTTCATCCCTTCTAAACCAGTTTACAAAAAATATCCTTGGTTTTTCCTTTAATTTTTTTCCAAACTTAAGCCAATGTAAAAAGTATTTTGCCATATTATAGCCCAAGAAAGGTCTCATTGCCATTGGATCATTCTTGAGTTGTTTATAGTTTTCAATTACCGCAGCTGTTGTTTCACTTCTAAGCATTGCTCCAAAAAGCACTCCTTCTTCCCATGAAAATGTTTCAAAAACCAATGGAAAAAGCTCTTTTCTTCTGCTTCCAAAAAGGATTGCATCGATTTTTAGTCCAAATGGATCAAAGAAATACTTAGATAAATTTTGATACTTTAGAATTGAAACAGTAAACCTAGAATTTGGGTTTGCTTTTTCTAAAATTTTGCTTTTCGTTTCTAGCCCATCCCACCATGGTTCAAGATTTTTTGTTAAACCAACATTTGTAAAAATAGTATCTTGTTTTATAGTTTTCATTATGTTACTGTTTGTTTTCTCATTTGTCCCATTTGCAACTCCAAACATTCCATACTCTGGGTTTATCGCATACGCTTTTCCTTCTTTTTCGTGAATCCAAATTATATCATCGCTCAAAAGCTTAACCTTCCAATTCTTGAATTCTTTCTCTGGTTTAATAGTAGCGAGGTTTGTTTTTCCACACATACTCGGAAAAGCAGCTGAAATACCAAAAGATTCCTTCTCTGGATTAATAACTTGAATTGCCATCATATGCTCAGCAAGCCATCCCTCTTTTCTTGCTTGAAAGCTTGCAATTCTTAAGCTATGGCATTTCTTTGTTAGAATTGCATTTCCACCATATTCTGTGTTAACACTTATTATTTCATTCTTTCCTGGAAAGTGAACGATGTAACGATTTTTTGGATCAAGTTTGCAGGTTGAGTGGATTCCAAAAACAAAATCTTCACCTTTTTTAATTCTTAATATCGCTTTTTTTGTTACCTTTGCAAGAATAAGTTCATTCAAAGCAACATATTCATTATCTGTAAGCATTACCCCAACTTTTGAATAAGGTGATTTTTCTGGACCAAGAATATAGGGAACAACATACATTGTTTTTCCTTTCATTGAGTTTTTTAAAATTTTGAACAGCTTTTTTCTAATCCTCTTTGGATCAAGCCAGTTGTTTGTTGGCCCAGCATCTTCTTTCTTTTTTGTTGCAATATATGTTGAAGCTTCACTTCTTGCAGCATCATAAGGTTTTGTTCTATACAAATAGCAATTTTTCCATTTTAGCTTTACAAGCCTTTTTTCTTTCAATAATTTTTCAATTAAAAATTCTTTTTCATTTCCAATAAGAATCTTTATCTCTTTTGGATTTGTAATCCTTGCAATATTTTCAATCTTTTTAGAAAGATTTTCTCCCAAAAGTTCGATTTGCTTTTTCGTTAACATCCCAAATTTTTTTGTAAGAAAATTTTAAATTTCTTTCTCCTTTTTCTTTCTTTTCGAAAAAGTTAAAAATAAGCTATGAAAAAGAAAAATATGAAAATTGCAAGGATTTTGCTTATTTTCTTCATTTTGATAATCTTAATCGCTTTGCTAATAATTATTAAAATTCCAAGCCTTGGACTTCCAAAAAATCTTACAAGAGAAGAAACAATTTCAATGATTAATAGCTCTCTTCAGCAAGCTTATAAGAATGCTAGGATTGAATTCGTTTCTATAAATTCTTCAAAGCTTCATCCTGGTTATTGGGAGGTTAATGTTGTTGTTTCAAAATATCCAAACTCTCCTTGTCCAGAAACTTTTGTTTTAGAATACGATACTTTCTATGGCTTGGATTGGAAAATTCAAAATAATCTAACAAGAGATTGCATTGTTTTTGGAGCACAAAATAATACTAACTACATTTATGGAAGAAGAGAAGAAGCTATGAGCAGAGCTTCTCAATTTGATTTGGTAAAAAGTTTTATTAAAAATTGTAATCAAAGCTTGTATGTTGATGCAGCACCAACACTAAAAAATTCAACAAATGCTTGGGATGTTATATATGTTTGTGGAGTAAAAGCTTTACACGTTTTCATTTCCCAAAAAGGTGGAGAGCTTATTTCAACTTCTTAGAACTTTTTATAATTGAAGCAATTTCAATTAATTCATTTGGTGAAAGGTTAAAAACCCTTTTTTTGAGTTGTTCCTCTTTTAAACTTTTTGTTAGCTCTATACCAAAAGCAATCTTTATTGCATTTTTTAATGTTTTTTTCTTTTGCTGCATTAGCATGTTTATTATTCTTTCTTCTTCTTTCTCTAGCTCAAAATATTTTGGTTTAAGCTGAATAAAAACAGAATCTACTTTTGGCACTGGGTTAAAATTTTCTTTTTTTATTTCAAATAGTTTTTTTATTTCAAAATGTAAGTTTGAGAAAACGCTTATTCTCGAATACTTTTTTCCAGATGTCGCAAGAAGATGTTCGACAAATTCTTTTTGCAATGAGTAATAAACTTCATTTATACCAACTTCTTTGCAGATTTCATAAGTTTTTATTAGAATTTTTGAAGAAACGTGATAAGGTGGGTTTGAGATTATTTTGTTTGTTCCAAGCTCTTTTAACCTTTTATAATCCTCTCCTCCAAGTTTCAAAAAATCCTTATTCCAAATTTCTAGATTCTTTATATTTTTCGCAAGCCTTAATGAAATTTCAAATAGTTTTTTATCTTTTTCTACCGCTACTACATATTTTGCTCTTTGGCATAGAAATTTTGTTAAGTTCAATTTACCGCTTCCAACTTCTAAAACAACATCTTCGCTATTTGCGAATTTTGCTTCCTCTTTTGCGATTTTTTCATTTATAAAAACTTGTGAGAGTTTCATTTTACTTTCTTACAAATAGATAGTAGCGTTGTTCTGTTGAAAGCTCTTCAATTATTCTTTCAACTATCATTCTTTTTGCATTTGGAAGGAGTGGAATCCTTTGATTTACTTCTTCTAAAGAAGAAAACTCTTTCTTTTCCCTTTCTTCTAGAATTTGTTTTAAATGTTTTTTTCCAATACCAGGAAGAAGCTCAAGAGAATGTTGTCGAATGTTTAAAGGACCAGCCTTATTAAAAATATCAACAAACCTTTTTTCATTTTCATTTATTATCTTTAAGATTGCATTTGGAAGTTCATTTCTTGCATTAAACGTTAAATCTTCATACTTTATTTTTCCTTTTATTTTATCTACCACATCTCTTCCTTCTTTACCAATGAAAACTTTATCACCAACTTTTACTTCTTTTTTTACACTTGCTTCAAGAAGGGTAAAGAATTTTTCACCAATAAGTTGAACTATTGGTGTTGGGCTAGGAGAAGAAGACTTTCCAGTAGGTAAATAATCTATTACTATTCCAAATTCCTCTAATTCCTTCTTTTTCTTCTCCTCCTCCATTTACATTACCCTTTTTTTGCTTCATTTATAAGCTCCATTATTTTTTTTATTTCGCTTTCATCCAAAGTATAAGGCTCATTTGCGATTATTTGTCTAAGAGTATCCTCATTTTTTGGAAGAACCTCAACGATCTTTATCTTTGCTTCTTCACTTAGCTTTTTTATTTCGCTTAGCTGTTGAATTAGCTTTTCAGCTTTTTCTTTTGAGATCTTTGAAAATTTCTTTGCGTGCTCATAAGCAAGTTCTTGTTCATAGCCAAGCTCACTTTCCTTTTTTCTATTCTCAAGGATTTCTAAAACTTCTTGAATTGAAACAATTCTTTTGTTAAGTATCGATTTTCCAATCATTTTTCCACCTTTTTCAAGTCTGCTGGTAAGGCGATGACTTTTTTCTTAACATTGTAATCGTTTATTTCAACAACATAAGCCTTTCCTCTTTTTTCAATTATTTTTCCAATCCTTCCATTAAATCTTGGATGAGGAATGTTCTTAGCATTTCTTCTTATATCTATTGCTACAACATCTCCGATTTCAAATTTTTGTAGCATCTGATTTATAGTAAGCTTTTCCCTTCCCTTTAGCTTTCTTGTCCTCTTTGAAAGCTTTCCTTTTGAGCGAATCATATTTATTTTTTGGAAAAAGGAATATTAAATATTTTGTTTGTTTTTGTTTTGTTTCTTAAAACTTTTTAAAAAATAAAAAAGTAAAAAAACTATGAAAAAATGTGTTTTTTGTGAAATTGTAAAAGGAAATATAGAGAGCTTTAAAATTGCTGAAAACAAAGAATTCATTGCGATATTGGATATAAAACCATTGGTTAGAGGACAAGCTTTAGTAATTCCAAAAAAGCATTACTCTAGCGATCCTATTAATTTGCCAGATAAGGTTTATGCGAAGGCTTTTTGTTTGGTAAAAAAGTAAGTAAAATACTACAAAAAACTTTGAAAGCAAAAAGGGTTTTTATAGTAGTTGAGGGAATGCAAATAGACCACTTTCATATAAAGCTTTATCCAGTTTATAGGATAAACAAAAAAGTAGAGGGAAAGAATGAACTGATAGAGAAATTTAGAAAATACACGATTCAAAATTGGTACTCTGGCTACATAACAACATTATATGGCCCACAAAACATAAAAAGTTTAAAAGCAACCCACAAGAGGATAATATCAAATTTCCTTTCGAAAAGATGAAACGCCTTGGGCGGGATTTGAACCCGCGTTACGGGCGTGACAGGCCCGCGTGCTAGGCCACTACACTACCAAGGCATTTCCCGACGGGGAGATTTGAACTCCCAACACACCGGTTACTATCTCAGGACTACAGCCGGTTGCTCTGCCAGATTGAGCTACGTCGGGTTGCAATATTATTATAATATTTTAAGCAATCTGTTTTTTATATTTAATCTTCTAAAATATTAATAGTATGGTGAAAAAGAAAAAAGAGAGAAAAATTTCCCCACTTAAATGGGATTATTATTCATTTAAACAAAGAGTTATTGAACTTTCCCATAAAGAAAATTTTGAGAGTAGCATTTTGATTTTTCTTGCGAGCTTAACTTCATCTTTAATGTTTCAATTCTATCCTATTCCAATAGCAATCATTCTAAGCCTTTTGATTTCTTATGTTACTTTTCATATTCCAACGATTGGCTTCATTCTTCTTCTTTTTGTTTTATTTCCAGCAATAGGTTACCAAAGTGCTGTTCTTGCTTGGCTTAGTTTATTTGTTTTTGGAAGTGCGTTGCTTTTTGTTTTTGAGCATCATAAACTTCTTTCTTTTGCACTTCTTTTAACTACTATCCCATTTACTCCTTTATGGTTTCTTGAACCGACAATTTTAATTTTGTTTTCTCTTAGGATTGGTTCTAAAAGAAGCCTTCTTTCAGTGATTCCAATTTTCTTCATTGTATATTCACTTACAACAACCCTTGGAATAGATAATAAAATCATTGTTTATAATCCACAAGAGTATTCAAGTTTCTATTCACACTTTTCATCAACGATAAAAGCTATTTCCTTTAACAAACCTTCAGATTTTGATAGAATGATTAATTTCTTTTTAAAGTTTCCAATTTTTGAAGGAATAAACGAAATACCGAACGCTATGAATGTTCTTTTGATTGCTCCATTTATTACAGTTTTTCAGTTTTTCATTCAACTAGTAGTTTGGGCAAATATATGCTATTTTGTTCCATTGCTTTCATCTTTAATAAAAGGGAAATACAGAAGTTTTTATTCCTCTCTTATTTCTTTTGAATTTTTGGTCTTTTACGTTATAACTTCTAAGTATGTTTTTGAACTTTCAACTTCTTCAGTGTTACCGATCATTACTATTTTACTCCTTGAAAGCTTTGGTTATGAGCCATCTCTAGAAATAGAAGTAGTAAAAAAAGATATGGGTAAAAAATTTGCACAGCTTGGAATAGAAGATTTAAGCTTTGGAAGTAAAGAAAAATTTAGCGATATTGGAAATTATGAAGAAACAAAAAAGGAAATTTATGAATCAATAGTTTTACCAATAGAAGAAAAGGCAATGGGGGGAGCTTATGGAATAAAACCAGTGAAGGGTATTCTTCTTTTTGGACCACCAGGAACTGGAAAAACATTGCTAATGAGAGCCTTAGCAAACGAGATTAAGGTTGGTTTATACTATGTAAAAGCTTCTAACCTTCTTTCACCTTATCAAGGGGTTACAGAAAAGAACATCTCCGAAGTTTTTGCTCTCGCAAAAAAGAATGCCCCATGCATTCTTTTCTTTGATGAAATCGATGCGATAGCTCCAAGAAGAGAAATGACTGAGAGTGAAGAAAATAGAAGGGTTCTTAGTGCGATTCTTCAGGAACTTGATGGTTTCACACCAGAAACGAACGTTATCTTTGTTGGTGCAACAAACGCACCAAACTTAATAGACCCCGCACTTCTTAGACCAGGAAGAATAGATAAAATAATCTATTTCCCGCTCCCTGATGAAAAAGCAAGAAAGCTTATATTCAAAGTTCATACGAAGAATTTGCCACTCAAAGATGTTGACTTTGATAAGCTTGCAAAGTTAACAGAAAGGTATAGTGGTGCTGATATCCAAAATGTTTGCAAAGAGGTAACAAGAAAAGCAGCTGCGAGAGCAGCTCAAACGAAGGCACTTGTTTATATAACAACAAAAGATTTTATAGATGTAATAAAAACGATGAAACCAAGTACAACAATAGAACAGCTTGAAATGTATGAACAATTCAAGAAAGACTTTGAAAGAAGAACGGAGCTAAGAAAAGAAATTGTAAAAGAGGAAAAGAGAATAACTTTTGATGATGTTGCGGACCTTGAAGATGTTAAAAAAGCATTGAGAGATGCACTTGAGCTTCCACTTTTGCATAAAGAATTGATGAAAAAGTATGGAGTAGAGCCAATAAAAGGAATCTTACTTTTTGGGCCCCCAGGATGTGGAAAAACTTATATAATGAAAGCTGCTGCAAACGAAATAAACGTAAACTTCTTTACGATTAGTGGTTCTCAAACAATGAAGCTCGGAAAAGAAAAAGCGGTTCTTATAATAAGAGAAATTTTCAACAGAGCAAAAGAGAATGCACCGGCCATTATATTTGTTGATGAAGTTGATGCGATTGTTCCAAGAAGAGAAAACGTAAGCGAAGATGAAATAATGGTTATAACAGAATTTCTTACTCAGCTTGATGGAATAAAAGAACTTGAAGATGTTGTTTTGGTTGGTGCTACAAATAGACCAAATGCTATCGATCCTGCGATGCTTAGGCCAGGAAGGTTTGATAAGATTGTTTTTGTTCCACTTCCATCAAAAGAATCAAGGAGATTTATATTCTCATTAAACCTACAAAATATTCAAACAAAAGACCTTGACCTTGATATGCTTGTTGAAAAAACAACGGGTTATACAGGAGCAGATATCGCAAACATTTGTAGAGAAGTAAAGACAAAAGCTTTAACAGAAAGCATAAAAACTGGAAAACCACCAATCGTTACTATGCAGGATTTGCTTGCTCAAATTGAAAAGACAAGACCTTCAGTTACAGAAGAAATGCTAGAAGACTACTTGATATTCTTAGCAAAATATGGAGAAAGAAAGTAAATTTATTCGAGAATCTTTTCAAATTCGACATTGTAGATTGGGCCGTTCTGTGTTAGCTTGCTACTCATCACACAAATCTTTTCTGCGACAAAATTACCGAATTCAACATCTTTTTTCTCTTCTATCTTTTTTTGGATTTTTTCGATTCTTTCTTTTGGTAATCTATTTACTCTAGCTATTGTTATATGTGGCGAGAATCTTTCATCAAATATTAAATTAAGGTTTTTTAGAGCTTTTACTACCTCTTCATGTAAAACTTCAAGCTCGTTTGACTTTGTTAAAGCATTAACGAAGATTACCCTTAAAAACCCGGGAAAAGTTGAAACTCCTTTAACAGAAACTTCAAACTTCTTGAAATTTATTTTTGAAATTTCTTTTTTTACCTCTTCAACTCTTTGCTCCTTTAGCTCTCCAAGAAAAGCAAGAGTTATATGAAGGTTTTCTTCCTCAACTGTTTTTATTCCCTCTTCTTCAAATTCTCTTGTTATCTTGTTGATCTTTTCTCTAATCTCTTTTGGTACAGGGATAGCAATAAAAGTTCTCATAAGAAAATTTGGAAAAACAGATTTAAATTTCTAATTCTCTAAAACATTATGCTAATTTTGATTACTGGCCTACCAGGTTCTGGAAAAACAACAGTAGCAAAAATCTTCAAAGAAAAAGGTTTTGAAGTGATAGAAATGGGAAACATTGCGAGAGCTTTAGCAAAAAAGCAAAAAATAAGCGTTGATGAGTTTGCTAAATTTGCTAGAAAAAAATATGGAAGAAACTTCTTTGCTAAAAAGGTTGTTGAGCTAATAAAAAAGAGAAAAAAAGAAAAGAGAAATTTTGTTATAAGTGGGCTAAGAAATTTGGAAGAGCTACAAGAATTTAAAAAGCTAGATAAGAATGCTAAACTAATAGCTGTAACAGCTCCAAAAGAGCTTAGAATGAAAAGATTGCTAGCAAGAAAAAGAAAAACTCAGAAAGAGATAGAAGCTAGGGATAAAAAAGAAATTGCTCTTGGAATGCTTAAGCTAATGAAAAATGCAGATTTTGTTATAGCGAATACTTCAACAAAAAAGGAGCTTAAAAAAGATATTGAAGAAATTTTAAAGAGGTTATGAGCTACAATTACATGAAGGAAATAGAGGGAATAGAAGTCAGGAAGTTGGCTCCAAGGTATATAGAAGGATTTAAGCAACTTATTGGGTCTTTAAAAAATGAAAAAGTAAAAATGGATCTAGAAAATGTTGATGTAGATAAATGGATTGCAAATAGTTTGAAATTTCAAGCTAAAGATTGAAAAAGTTTTTGTAGATATCCATAAAGATAACCTTGCATCTATTGCTTTTTTCAGAAAGAATGGGTTTAAAGAGATGTATGAGAAAGACAATAAACTTATTTATTATAAGGAGGTTTTGCAATAAAAATTTGAGTTTAAATGGTAAAGGAAAATAAAAAAATCTTAGAAGCGATTGAAAAATGGAAAAAGCACCCATATTTTTGTAATAGAAAAGTTCAAAAAAGATTGATAAAAATTGCAAAAGAACTTAAACCGATAAAGATATTAAATAGAAAGGTTTGGGTTGTAAAGCACTATTTGCTTAGAAATAAGCTTGCGATTAGACCTTTTGGATTGATCTTTATTTCTGAAAAGATTCCTAAGGAATTTCGCGACATCGTAGTTAAGCACGAGATCGCAGAGGAGAAATATGAGCGTTTACTTTCGAGAAAAGAAGCCCATAAAAGGGCAATTGAAGAAGAAATAAAGTATGCGAAGAAGAAAGGGAAATTGAAAAAGGGATTGGAGTTTTTAAAAAAGAGATACCCAGAAGCATATAAAGAAAGAATTAAAATATTGCAACAATCCAAGAACAAACAAAAGATTATTAATTTCTTTTCTTAAACCTTTTTATGGAAATAGAAGAGGTTTTAAAAGAGATTGGGTTTAGTGAATACAAAGCAAAAATTTATAAAACTCTTCTTTCTCTTATTACAGCAACCCCAAGAGAGGTCGCAAAAGAAGCAAATATCCCAGCTACAAGGGCTTATGGAATTCTTGAAGAACTTGCAAAAGAAGGATTTGTTGTTGTATTGCCTGGTAAGCCAGTAAGATATAGAGCTCTTCCACTCTCTTCAGCAATTTTACCAATTCTTGAAACAAAAGTTAATAAAATAAGAGAGCTTGAAGAAAAGGTTAAGAAAGCTGAAGAGGAAATTGCTCTTTCTCCCCTTCCAAAGAAGGAAATACTTTTCTTTCAAGGCTGGGATGTAATTAAAAAAGTAATAAAAAAAGATGTTGCGGATTCAAAAGAAGAGGTTTTGTTCTTTATAAAATTTGGAAAAATAGAAAAGGGGATATTCGAAGAACTTGAAAAAGCTGTAAAAAGAAAAATAAAAGTTAGGGTTCTTGGACCTTATACAAAAGAAAGAGAACTCTCAATGTATCAATACAAAAAAATTGGTTGTAAAGTAAAAGTGATAAATGGCTTAGGGTTGCCATTAACAGATTTTTCTTTATTTGATAAAAAGATCCTTGATTTTGATTTCTTTTCACATTTTCAAAAAAGAGAGGAACTTTTAGTAAGAATAGAAGATGAAATAACAGCGAAGCTTTTCAAGCAGATTTTTGAAAAACTTTGGGAATCTGCTGAAAATTTGAAGTAATAACTTTTAGTTATAAAAAAGCTTTATAAATAGAATATTTTTCAGTTAAAGTATGAGTTTTAAAGAAAAGTTAAGAGGAGAGGAGAATGATGAAAAGGTTTCAAATATCTCAGCTGTTATACTAGTTGGGGGAGAAGCTACTAGAATGAGTAATGTTGAAATCTTGGCTTTTTTGCCAAAGCCTTTTATTCAAATAAACAACACAACTCTTTGCCTTAAGAATTTTGATCATTTAAGGAAAGTGGGAATAAAAAATTTTTATATTGTAACCCAAAAAGAAAGCAAAGCGGAGGAAATAAAAGAATATTTTGAAAGAGTAGCAAGAAACAGAGGAGAAAGCTACAACATCCAAGTTCTGACAAAGCAAAATTTGTTTGAGAAAAGGGAAAGCGAAAGAATAAACATATTTATTATAGCAAACAAAGCGACAATAATTCAACAACTCGTTTTCTTAAAGCAATTGCTTTCTGACCCATTTTTGGTTATAGCGGGTGATGTGTATTTTGATTTTGAGGATGAAGAAGAACTTAAAAGAGTTATAAAGAATGGTTTAAAGATGCTAGAAGAAGGAAAAGGAGTAATGTTTGATGTATTGCTACAAAAAGAAAAACAACTTGGAAAAATAGATTGGGGAGAAAGATATTTTAAACTTGATGAAAATAAAAAAATAATTCCTTGCTCCAACGAAGAAAGTTTGGTTTTCGCTTCTATTTCGTTGATTTCCTTTAGATTTTTTGAATTTTTAAATAAAGTTAATGCTTCAACCCTTCATGATAAACAACTTCTTGATTTTCATGCAAAAGAAAAAATATGGTGCGGAGACATAATGAATGTAAGAAGGGCAGTAAACGTGAATTACGATGAAGACCTAGAGAAAGTAAAAGAGATAGAAAAAGAGAAAAGCAAAAGTACAAAAAATTTGATAAAAGAATAAAAATTTATACCTTGTTTTTGAAATAAAAATATGAAAGCTATTCTCGCAATAGCAATTCTTCCTTTGCTTTTTGCAAACTATATTACTATAGTTTCACCAGTTGAGCAAATTGTTCAAGATAATTCAACGATATTTCTTGGAAATGCTGCTCCTGGAGAAAGCATTTACATAGAAGCTTATTCAAAAACAATTTTTAACAATACTGTTTATGATATCGGATGGAGCCAGATGAAAGCAATTGCTTTGCCAGAAGGATGGGAATCAACACCAACAAAACTTTATGAAAACCCAATAATGAAGCTTCAAATAAAAATTCCAACAAATGCAAAGCTTGGAATGAATGCTCTAAAAATATTTGCTTATAATGCTTACAACAAACAAAACATTACCTTCTTTGCATTTGTAAACGTTACAAATGATATATTTGATGCAAGAGTTCAAAACTATTCAAGCTCCGGAGTAATGCAACCTTTGCAGTATTCGATAGAGATAAGGAATAAAGGAATAAGCGATGACCCCTTTGTTATAAATTGCTCTCTTCCAATTGGTTGCTCTTCTATTCCAGTAGTTGTTCTTCACAACACTACAAGAAAAGTAACTTATGAGCTTATTTTGCCTGATGCAAAAAAGTATAATTTCAATATAAGCATAAGCCTTCTTTATAACCCAAAACTAATAAAAAATTTTGGAGTTGTTGGTGATGTAAAGCAAGAAATTAAATATGATTTTATTGCAACATCGCAAGGAGCTCTTATTTCACCGATTGTTGAAGCACCAATTTATAACCTCCTTGCTTTAATCTTTAAGATATTCAAAATATGAAAGTCAAAAACTTAAAATTTGAATTTGAAGCTAATAGCTTAGTAGATTTTGCTAGACTTTGTTGTTTTGAAACAAACCCTTTGCTTATTTTTGCATTAAAGGAAAATAAAGGTTATAAGCTATTTTGCAATTTTAAGGGAATTCACTTTTTTATAAAAACAAATCAAATTTCCTCTTTTCTCGAATACTCCAGCATAGAGGAAGAAAAAGCAGAATTTAAGAAAAAGATTGAAAATGTAAGGAATTCTTATTCTCCAATTGTTTTGCTCAAAACAAAACCAAAAGAGAAAAAGAAAAAAATTGAGATTTTTGAAGTTGAAGATTTTCAATCCTTGCAAAAGATTGCTTTGCACGAGCTAAACAACGAGCTTCAAAGTGCGATATTTGTTGATTCAAAGGCATGGACTATTGTAAACGAAAATGATAACATAATAATTTTCTTTACAAACTCTTTTCCAAAAGAAATTTCTAGCTTTACAGATGGAGAAAACTTTTCCAAATTGCCTAAGCTTGGATTTGTAAAAATTATTTCCCTTAAAAGAAGCTAAAGTTTTGCGTAAGGACCTTGTATTAATCCAGCTTCTTTTGCAAATATAGAATAAAGATTAAAAGAAAATCTTAGGAATTCACTTAGAAGTTCAATCTTTGCTTCTTTGTTTCCACTTTCGGTTTTGAGATATTTTTCCTTAAGGTCTTTTACAAGATCTAGAAACACATATGGTTCTTTGTATTCTTGCAAAACCCCAATCTTAAAATTTGTTGAAATATTGACCAAATTTGTTGATTCTTTTCTTATCAAATTTTGTAGTTTTTTGATGTCTTTATTTTTTATTTGAATTTTATCTATACCTGCTTCTATAAAATTTTTGGAAAAAAGCGAAGAAATTTGAAGAAGTGAAATTGCCATATTCTTTTTGTATTCTTTTAAATCTATTTCAAAGTCTTCAATAATTTTTTCTGGTTGAATTTTATTGTAATCGAGAGGAAAAACTTCTTTAATTTCCCCCTTTATACTAGAAAGGTCGTTAATCTCTTCAATACTTGAAAGGTCTTCAATTCTTTTTATTTTTTTAATCACTCCTGCTAGATTATTAAATTCTAACCAAGTTACAAGAGAAGCATAATAAAAAAGCTTTATCCTTTCATTTCTTTTTCTATACG
>Ga0080004_1163871_pt1 | contig 14212 bp, 17 predicted proteins | sample WasSprMetagenome_FD_69207 | JGI IMG/M metagenome (GOLD analysis project Ga0080004, IMG submission 69207) | Sulfidic aquatic microbial communities from Washburn Spring, Yellowstone National Park, USA - WS (SPADES assembly) (version 2) | ecosystem: Environmental > Aquatic > Thermal springs > Hot... | reverse complement strand
ACTAAGAAGTGGCACTTTCAATTCTCCTTTGAGATTCTACGATTTCCCCATCCTCACCTTTTGGGGGGCTTCTGGAAACAATCTTTCAATTCTCCTTTGAGATTCTACGTGATAATAGTTAGCTATCGCCTCTCTCTAGAAGAAGCAAGCTTTCAATTCTCCTTTGAGATTCTACCAGGAGGAGGTTCAGGAGCCACAGCTACCTTAAACAGTTCATAGCTTTCAACTCTCCTTTGAGATTCTACGCGGAGAATGCGGAGCAGTGTTTCAAGTCGCTGAAGGATCTTTCAATTCTCCTTTGAGATTCTACTTCATCGTATGGATCTAAGCCGCACTATACCTTAGTTACTTTCAATTCTCCTTTGAGATTCTACTGCACCACGAGCGGGGCATAGTTGGGAAACTTTCTGGAGAACTTTCAATTCTCCTTTGAGATTCTACCAATGCGAAAATAACCGCAGGAACTGACGGTACGTACTACTTTCAATTCTCCTTTGAGATTCTACCGCAAATTGAGATGAGGCAACCGTGGCCAGGCAGAGCGTCTTTCAATTCTCCTTTGAGATTCTACCTATACTTAATCTCTCCATGCTCGTCTTTCTCTTCCCTTTCAATTCTCCTTTGAGATTCTACTTGGCGTCTGAGAAGGTGAAGAGGAGATGAGCGGGACACTCTTTCAATTCTCCTTTGAGATTCTACATGGCAGAATTAGAAAAGAAAGAGTATCCTGTTAAAATCTTTCAATTCTCCTTTGAGATTCTACCTTTCCTAGTATCTATGATATATTCTTGACCATCATGCTCTTTCAATTCTCCTTTGAGATTCTACACTGCGATAAGACCAGTTACACCGCCATCTTGAAGCACTTTCAATTCTCCTTTGAGATTCTACGATATTATTGTCGATTTAAACGTTATGGTTGTTTCTAATATTCTTTCAATTCTCCTTTGAGATTCTACCCCATGCAATTTCATCTACGATTTCTCGCTTTTCCTCTGGCGTGCTTTCAATTCTCCTTTGAGATTCTACAAGACGCTACATCGCTTAACGATGTGCCTTCTAAGCTTATCTTTCAATTCTCCTTTGAGATTCTACTTGAAAGGGTTGCCGCGCCTCCTGCTGCGGCTAAAGTCTTTCAATTCTCCTTTGAGATTCTACATTACGGATCTGCTCGTTCGCCTCGCCCCACCAGCCTCTTTCCACTTTCAATTCTCCTTTGAGATTCTACCAAAAGCGAGAATCGTGTTGGAGCAGGCGGAATTAATCGCCTTTCAATTCTCCTTTGAGATTCTACTTCCAGACGCAACTATGGGTAGCGATCAACCAATATTTCTTTCAATTCTCCTTTGAGATTCTACGGTTATGGCGTAACGATCTGACGCTCCGGATAAGCGCTACTTTCAATTCTCCTTTGAGATTCTACTTCTACCTAATACCTGGTATGATATAGCCATCAGCATATTCCACTTTCAATTCTCCTTTGAGATTCTACACGTCAAAAAAGTTAGAGCCATAAAAGCACTAACCCCTCACTTTCAATTCTCCTTTGAGATTCTACATGAAACATGCCATTAAAACCCCCGCTCAGTGTTCCCGAGCTTTCAATTCTCCTTTGAGATTCTACTACAAAAATATGTAGTAATGTTAGCAGGTGCTAACAGGAACTTTCAATTCTCCTTTGAGATTCTACAAAGACGCTACCGGAAAGGTCATTAAAACCGGAGGCCTAATAATCTTTCAATTCTCCTTTGAGATTCTACAAGGTGATCCCTGTCGTGCTGAAGCCAAGCCCTAGTCCAGAACTTTCAATTCTCCTTTGAGATTCTACGTGTATACAACGAGCAGAGCAACGCGATATTCAAGGAAATCTTTCAATTCTCCTTTGAGATTCTACGGGCTCAGGCTTTCCGAGGCTCTAAGCATAAGAGTTAACTTTCAATTCTCCTTTGAGATTCTACAGCCAAATTTAAAGTGCTGTGGCGCGCCCATGCTAAGCGCCTTTCAATTCTCCTTTGAGATTCTACTGTCTTAATCAACTTATCTAGCAAACTGCCCGCTTTCACTTTCAATTCTCCTTTGAGATTCTACTTAGGGTTCACAGCCCGAAGCCCTGCAAAAATCGCATCTTTCAATTCTCCTTTGAGATTCTACGGTCATGACAGGGCGAGGGGGTTGCCTTTGTGGGACAAAGCCTTTCAATTCTCCTTTGAGATTCTACTGTTTGGGTTGGCGACAGGGTTGAAGCGGTTTATGACCTCTTTCAATTCTCCTTTGAGATTCTACACGATAAGGGTTGAGGCATACCGCCTGCTGAACGGCATGACTTTCAATTCTCCTTTGAGATTCTACAAAGGGAGGTCTCGGAACCGTTGGGCTTTAAGGAGGCTTGCTTTCAATTCTCCTTTGAGATTCTACGGGATTGTAGGCGAGCTGGGGAAAGCGTTCGGGTCAACAACCTTTCAATTCTCCTTTGAGATTCTACTTGATGCGTTTATTGGAGAATAAACGCAATGAAAAACACCTTTCAATTCTCCTTTGAGATTCTACGGTCTAAGGTTTCGAGCAACCCTCCAAAAGGAGAAGAGCTTTCAATTCTCCTTTGAGATTCTACATATTGATAAAACTGTATGACACCAACGAAAGCCCACTTTCTTTCAATTCTCCTTTGAGATTCTACCTTCAGGGCTGTCGCAGCAACGGAGTATTGCAGGTTAATCTTTCAATTCTCCTTTGAGATTCTACAACCCCAAGCTCTCCGTCAAAAATGCTTTTGCCTTTGCCTTTCAATTCTCCTTTGAGATTCTACATGGGATTGGTATGAAGGGGAGACGGAGGAATATAAGGACTTTCAATTCTCCTTTGAGATTCTACAGCTAAGAAGGTTTTGCCACATCCCGGAGGCCCGTATCTTTCAATTCTCCTTTGAGATTCTACTGAACTCCATAACCTTCGACATTAACCCTGAGCTTAAGCTTTCAATTCTCCTTTGAGATTCTACCCAGAGTACCACCGCATCCCTATTGGCGGAGTGGACTCCTTTCAATTCTCCTTTGAGATTCTACAGCTTGTCGAGGCAGGCATCATAAGCAGGGAGTTTTACTTTCAATTCTCCTTTGAGATTCTACTAAGGCTGGAATAGCGCCTTTGGTAGTTGAAAAGTTGCTTTCAATTCTCCTTTGAGATTCTACAGTGGTGAAGGATGAAAACCACCACACAGGAAAAGAAAGACTTTCAATTCTCCTTTGAGATTCTACTGCATATTTCCTCTACGTCCTCGTTGCCCTTCCCCTTCAACTTTCAATTCTCCTTTGAGATTCTACATGGCTTAAGAGAGCAGGCAGAAGAATGCCGAGGCGGAGACTTTCAATTCTCCTTTGAGATTCTACGCATGACGCCTGATCTGCAACTGTGGGTTGTTAATAGAATCTTTCAATTCTCCTTTGAGATTCTACACCTTAACCGGAGGAGGCGGAGGAGGCTTAACAACAGGCCTTTCAATTCTCCTTTGAGATTCTACGGATTGGGCGTCAGCACTTATTGTGCCAGTATTATACAGCTTTCAATTCTCCTTTGAGATTCTACCCAGCCCATGAGGAGACCCAAAATAATAAAACTGCATAACACCAACTTTCAATTCTCCTTTGAGATTCTACCGAAACCGTGATAATGTTGGCGCAGTCCGATGGTCCTACCCTTTCAATTCTCCTTTGAGATTCTACATGGCTAAAAATAAAAGGGGGATTCCGTAAAATAATACTTTCAATTCTCCTTTGAGATTCTACAGGTAGAAAAGCATGGCTGACTGGTTTACGAGGCGGAAACTTTCAATTCTCCTTTGAGATTCTACCGAGTGGCTTAACGGCATGGCAGACCTTGCTAATGGCGACTTTCAATTCTCCTTTGAGATTCTACGTAGGCAGCGGCTGCCTCACAATCGTAACACCAGGTATCCTTTCAATTCTCCTTTGAGATTCTACGGAAGAAATATTTGAAGACTTATGGGAAGCGACTGAGGACTTTCAATTCTCCTTTGAGATTCTACTGCTTGTTTTTCCCCTCCCGCGCTATTTAAGCGTTTTCCACTTTCAATTCTCCTTTGAGATTCTACTCACGGAGGGGCTGAACGTGTACGAGTCTAAGAAGGCTTTCAATTCTCCTTTGAGATTCTACCCTTTGGTTATCGGGTATGCGTTGGAGAGGTTCAAGGTCCCTTTCAATTCTCCTTTGAGATTCTACGGAAAGATAAATCCGAAGTATAGAGGAATAGCTTATGGAGCTCTTTCAATTCTCCTTTGAGATTCTACTCTGTTAGAGAGCGACCCCTCTGTAATATCGATATGGAACTTTCAATTCTCCTTTGAGATTCTACCCAGTAGGATGATGATACGGGAAACGGGTACAGAACCGGAACTTTCAATTCTCCTTTGAGATTCTACTTACATGCGCGATCTTGAACGTGTTTGTTTCAGCATCATCTTTCAATTCTCCTTTGAGATTCTACGCGGGAGGGGCAACCGTTAATAAGCCCCGGTTGAGGTGGCTTTCAATTCTCCTTTGAGATTCTACAAATATAGCTTAGTTATGAGCATAGGCGATTATGCTCTTCTTTCAATTCTCCTTTGAGATTCTACCACGGGAGAAATTATCGACTTGCCAGAGCTTACGAAAGACTTTCAATTCTCCTTTGAGATTCTACAAAAAAATAGATAATTTATTCTGGTTCGGCGTTTATATGGGCTTTCAATTCTCCTTTGAGATTCTACTGCCTGTAGCAATCTGGTAGTCAAACCACCACTCATCTCTTTCAATTCTCCTTTGAGATTCTACTAGGGTGGTACAGAATGGATGAAGAGCGAGTTTCCAACCTTTCAATTCTCCTTTGAGATTCTACGATACGTAAATTCGGCGGGGATAAGCAAACCAATGCCTTTCAATTCTCCTTTGAGATTCTACGCCAGTCCTCTTTTTCGTTGGCTTGGTAAAGGAAATAAACTTTCAATTCTCCTTTGAGATTCTACTGCCTGTAGCAATCTGGTAGTCAAACCACCACTCATCTCTTTCAATTCTCCTTTGAGATTCTACATTACGGAAAAGCGGGAGGGGCAACCGCATTAAGCCCCCTTTCAATTCTCCTTTGAGATTCTACTTACCTTATAGTTATGGGAGCGATGCAACCAGGGGGCTTTCAATTCTCCTTTGAGATTCTACGCTAAGGCTACCAAACCCGTAGGCGTCCCGCTAATGTTTCTTTCAATTCTCCTTTGAGATTCTACCGCCTGCTTGTTCATCAAAATGCCACCATGCAATTATACTTTCAATTCTCCTTTGAGATTCTACTGGGCAAACCAGCAAGCAAGAAGGCTAGTAGGAAACATATCTTTCAATTCTCCTTTGAGATTCTACTTTAGCTAAAGGATACTTCGGTCAGAGTGTCGACGAGATCCCTTTCAATTCTCCTTTGAGATTCTACCTTCTAACTATACCGGTGGAGGTGGTGGGGGCGGGGGACTTTCAATTCTCCTTTGAGATTCTACGTGTTTAGCTTTGAGGGAGAAGGGTTTAGATAAGATGACTTTCAATTCTCCTTTGAGATTCTACCGTGAGAATACTGAAACCTTCCTCAGGCAGAGGCCTACTGTCTTTCAATTCTCCTTTGAGATTCTACACTTTTTTTGATGATCTCCAGGAAATAAGAGAATTTCTCTTTCAATTCTCCTTTGAGATTCTACAACCAACATGAACCCCATAAATATGAGAATATTTAATATTGCTTTCAATTCTCCTTTGAGATTCTACAGAAATGGTTAAAAGGAGGAATAGATTAAGGGAGTGATATCTTTCAATTCTCCTTTGAGATTCTACGGGGATATCATGTTGTTTTAAAAGCTGTTTTAACTGAGAACTTTCAATTCTCCTTTGAGATTCTACTAGGTATTTTCTTCAGCTACTCGAGAGAGGCTGGTGGGGCTTTCAATTCTCCTTTGAGATTCTACACAGGTCGCCAAACTTTAGGTACTATGGGTGTGAAGAAGCCTTTCAATTCTCCTTTGAGATTCTACGGAACGTTTCCTTAACTGGTTGAAAAAGATTGTTGAAATCTACTTTCAATTCTCCTTTGAGATTCTACTGCCTGACAGAACAGGTCTAGATTTAACAGAAGAGGAGCTTTCAATTCTCCTTTGAGATTCTACGAATTGACGAAAATAGGTGTTTACTATGATCCCGAAAGCGGTCTTTCAATTCTCCTTTGAGATTCTACAGCCCATTGTGGCAGCTCTCTAGGCGAGAGCTAAACGACATCTTTCAATTCTCCTTTGAGATTCTACACATCTCAAGACAGGTGGCTAAACTGGTGGGCGAGGTCAGCTTTCAATTCTCCTTTGAGATTCTACAAAGGGAAGAGCGCAAGAGGAGGCTGGCAGGTCTATGAGCTTTCAATTCTCCTTTGAGATTCTACTTGGGGCTTTTACTCCGGCCTCGTAGTATGGCGCCCTGCCTCTTTCAATTCTCCTTTGAGATTCTACCAGGTCAACGTTAACACCGTCGGTCCTCGAATTCGTGAACTCTTTCAATTCTCCTTTGAGATTCTACCATGGGCGAGGCTGCTGCCCATATCCAAACAGGGTTATTCTTTCAATTCTCCTTTGAGATTCTACGACTTTTTGATTTGGCTACTAAAACCACCAATAATGGGGACTTTCAATTCTCCTTTGAGATTCTACGAGCGTAACTAGATTTGAGGAAGATGCTAGAAAAGTAACTTTCAATTCTCCTTTGAGATTCTACGGAGGAAGGAAAGGGAGGATGACTGCTGAAATGATTGAGAACTTTCAATTCTCCTTTGAGATTCTACTCATAACCGTGGGATACTTCATCTGGGACAGAATTCCGTTCTTTCAATTCTCCTTTGAGATTCTACGAGGGGGTTTAGAAAATGGCGGACAACGAGCTGATAATAACTTTCAATTCTCCTTTGAGATTCTACTTAAAAGTTGTCCGCACGTAAACGGGATATGTATCGCCTCTTTCAATTCTCCTTTGAGATTCTACGTGCGCTACTGCTCACTTCCAACCTCCTCCAATAGCCTTCCTTTCAATTCTCCTTTGAGATTCTACATCCAGACTGGCTCGATAAGGTTGTCGAAGCTGAGGTTACTTTCAATTCTCCTTTGAGATTCTACAGCAGAGGTGGATGCTTCGCTGGGGAATCATAGACCACTTTCAATTCTCCTTTGAGATTCTACACGATAGTCATGCTGAAAACAAAGCAGGAGAAGATTCTCGACTTTCAATTCTCCTTTGAGATTCTACTTAGCCTTCTTAGCCAACTTTCCTCCTCTCCCTCTTCAACTTTCAATTCTCCTTTGAGATTCTACCATGTTAAATGGAACTATGCGACGGATGGGGTAGTTAACTTTCAATTCTCCTTTGAGATTCTACGACCTGGATAACAACCAATGTTGCAGACCTGTTTCCACCCTTTCAATTCTCCTTTGAGATTCTACTTTAGAACCCAAGTAAACAGGCTCAATATCCAAGTATAGACTTTCAATTCTCCTTTGAGATTCTACGGATTTGAATATTGAGGTGGGGATTTACGAGACGATTTTCCTTGCTTTCAATTCTCCTTTGAGATTCTACAGCGTAGCCTTGAAGGTCTACGATAGCCTGGGTGGCTACAGCTTTCAATTCTCCTTTGAGATTCTACCTTTATTCGGGAATGGTTTAAGAGGTGGCTCAGGTAATCTTTCAATTCTCCTTTGAGATTCTACCCCAACTTCAGGTTCAGACTTTTGGAGAGGTGGCTTTAGATACTTTCAATTCTCCTTTGAGATTCTACAGCCATGCACTGAAGACCTGCTTCAAGGGGACAGCTAGGGCTTTCAATTCTCCTTTGAGATTCTACATAGCGAATGGCTCAGCTTTATATGTACGCGTTTAGAAATCTTTCAATTCTCCTTTGAGATTCTACTGATAAAGAGGGGAAAGTGGACTACCTCTATATTGGTGGCTTTCAATTCTCCTTTGAGATTCTACAAACTATAAGGTTGAGCCGGTTGGCGGAGGAGAAGGGAACTTTCAATTCTCCTTTGAGATTCTACTAGAACAGGAAAGCCCGAAGAATTTAATCTGATAATCTTTCAATTCTCCTTTGAGATTCTACAAGAGGAAGCTAAGAAGGAGGAAGCAGAAACAAAATTCTTTCAATTCTCCTTTGAGATTCTACGGGAGCGTTTACACTCCCAGTCCCAATCGACAATAGCGTTCTTTCAATTCTCCTTTGAGATTCTACAGTAGGACGATGATGCGGGGCACGGGCGCAGAGCCGGAAGGGGCGCTCACAGCCTTGCTAATGTAGCATGGGGCGTTAAGCAGCCCAGCAATCTTGCCGGCTGCGAAGACTGCGAACGAGTAAACCTTAAAGGTGATGCCATAGTTGTCGCACGCAAGGCCAATATACCTGAACGACGCCTTAGCAACGTCCTCAAAGCCCGCCGCGGCCGTTGAAAACAATGTAGTCCAGTTGGTGCCGTCGTTAGAGGTTTGAACACTGTGCGGATAAGTAGCGTTGCCGTCCATGTGAACATAGACAAACCTCTCAGCAACACTGCCGAAATCCCACTTGACATAAAGGCCCGTGCCGGCAGCATTAACATAGGCGTAGGAAGCAGGGTCTTCATCGTACATGTTGCCCTCATTAGTAATATTTCTGATAACCGTCTTGGCAGCGCTTCCGAGAAGGCTGTCAGCCATAGGCGACGCCAGACCGTACTTACACGCAGGCGTATCCGTGTAAACAACTTTAGCATGGACATAAATATCGCCGCTGGCGCTCAAAGCGGGCCTGTTGAGAAGCGTCTTAGCAGAAACACTAGCGTAGCCCGCGATCTTCTCAACAAGCATCTCACCCCTAGGCACATACCTTCCAAACTCAGGCATTCCTAAACACCTTCCTAAATATTCCAATAGATAAGAATACGCTTAAAAGCATAAGCGCGAGGCCGATATAGCCGCCGTGGATGCGCCACGGCGTTCCGGATTTGCATATCTCAACCCACAAATCGTGCGCAGTCAAGCCCCAGCCAATGCCGAAAAGGATAGCGGCTAGGGAGTGCCAGCGCTTGAATTGCCAGCCGAAGCTTCCGAAGACCCATAGCGCAAGCCGCCTGAAAATGCATTTCGAGCTAGGTCTTTCGGCATCATAAACAACCAAATGGTCGCGGTCATGCTGTAGCCAAACTTTAGTCCAGAAAGATTTAGCTATTTCAATAAGTCTATTGAATTTGTCAATCATCGCCTCCTTAATCTTCTTGAAATCTCGTAGTCCTCTGGCCCAGAGCTCAAAGCCGAAGCCTGCAGCTTCACCGAACAATTCGGGCTCGTCTTCGGTAAAGCCGAAAACATCGTCGTAGCCGATAAATTTACAACCCTGTTGCCATGCTTTAACGCCATACTTTCTGCCTGCCAAGCATGCAAGGGTGTAAATAAATTTACCTTTAACTAAGTCTATGTTTTTTTCATCCAAAACGTAGCCTTCTCCGTCCTGTGCGACGAGACCGTTTTCGTCGCCGTGGTTGTAGAAAACTACGGCTTCATAACTGGGGCCCTGTGTAAGCATTCTTTCTACGTTTTCACGGGTGGCCCCGGTGCCTTCAAGGTAACCGTGTTGCACGAATTTGCTTGTTGAGCTAACGAGTAGATCGCACCATTCTTTGCTGTAGTGTGTGGCGGTGTCGAATTCCGGCGCGATGAACAATACCCATGGCGGGGAGGTGCTACTCACCGCGCACTTCCTCCATTAGCCGGTTTATTACTGCCTGCTTGACCTTCTTCCTAAACTCTTTGTCTGTTTTAAGCTTATCTATGGTTTCCTTAGCGCTTAGGCGCGTGCCTCCGAAAAACCAGCCCCAGCTAGCGTCTTTGTTTTTGAGGTAATTGATAATGAGCTCATCAACTTCATCCATGCTTTTACCCCCATGCAGGTATAATTACCCATAAATATATTGATATGAAGATAACAAGTACTAGCGCAATTATACACATGTATTCAATTGTTTCAAGTATTTCGGAAGCAATGTCCGAAAATGGTGCCCCGCTAAGCTTTTCAAGTTCTTTCTTGATAAAGTAATACGTGATAATTGGCTCGGTAGCGGCGATAAACGCTAAAACATATTGCGGTGCGAATATTGCCAGTATGACGCATGCGGCAATGTACGCAATCGCGATTATTACCCTTTCATCCATTTTGCACCGGCTTATTTGGATGTTTCAGGCATATTTAAACTTATTGTTGTCTACTACGTAGAGAAAAAGAAAATTTAAATATAGGTAAGTGATATACTTTCTTATGCCTACGATAAGTAAGGTTGAGGAGCTTCAGGAAGCTGTGAAGGCTAGGCCATGGTGCAGGCACTATTTGCGTGCGTTGAGGCATGAGACAGAGCAGGAAAAGCGTTTTCAGATCGTGCTTGAGTTATGTTTCGCACTCAGAAGAAACTTTATCTACGTAACCTATGAATTCTTCACTTACCTTGTTGCAGCATATCCGTTTCTGTCCGAGGAAGAAGTCAGAAAACTTCAAATAGCCGAGCAGGCAGGTAATTAGGCATGGAAAGCCCGAGGCGCAAGGCGCTTAAGCGCCTACAGGCTGAGCTAGCGCGCCAAGGCGTAAAGCTCAGCATTAATAGATTAGATGAAATACTTAAACGTTTCGGTGCATTAGCCGTTAAAGCCATTCGCAAAACCCCGCACGGAAGGCCAAACGCGCTTTATGTCCTGGCCGAGTATCCCGAAAATATTGAAACATTGGCAGTAGCGCTAACGCCGCTCATTCTGCAAAAGCATAAAGTTAGAGGGAGGCGGTTTGTAACTTTATGGGATGCGCGTACGAAACGCGGAAGCTTCAGGTTACTTTACCGCGGGAAGCAATTGGCACTAGGTTATGGTGATTACGTGCGTAGCGACGTTTACTTTTTAAGCATAGATGAAGTTAAACAGTTAATTAAGTTGATGAATTCTTATAGAAAGTCTTATACAAAAGGGACTAGTCTTAGTCTATATAGGGGGGCAAAAGGGGTAAAATGAAGAAACCTATCGATGAAAAACAGCTTAAATTGGCGCAGGCAATAGCGGAGGTGAAGGATAAGCTTAGGGCTGAAGGCTGGATTTATCAGGTTTCGCTGTATGGAACTTTAGCGCGCAGACAGCGCCCTGAGATCAAAAAGGAGAAACGCATAGAAATATTTATGCGCTTTCCGCTAACGCCTGAAAAAGTGCGTTTTCTGAATACCGTTTTTGCTTATGCGCTCCCAGTAAGCGACTATGCAATTTTCACGCTTGACGAAAACTTCGAGCTTAAGGAGGTGACGCCACAGGTATGAGCTGGGAGGACATAGCAATACTTGAAGAGATATTTAGCAATTTATGGGAAGCGACGGAGGAAGAGCGCGAAAGGTATACGCGTGAATGGGTTGAAACGTTGTTCGATGCGGGTACGATAAACTTTGAAGCAGAGCGAGAAGCATCTGAGGAAGCCGAAAGTTGGGCGTGGGAAGCGTACCGGGAGGAATATCCGGGGCCATGAATAAATATATTATATGGGGATATTCAACCAATCAACATTTGCTTATTGATGCCGACAATAAAACGCTTAAACAGGCAATCTGGCTCGGCAGGTTTGTCCAGAACACTTGGCCGGTAGGCGACTGCTTAGTGCTGAAATCGTCTGAGCGTAAAGAAGACTTTATATATTTCTATAATGCTGAGGATAACGTGTTCGGAATTGCGCATGTGAGACCTGAAAGTTATCACCTTGTTTTTGACGCGATAATTGGCTGGAGTGAGATAAAAAGAATTATTTATGAACTTGTTGAAATGGGTATCATAAGCAGGGAGTTTTATGAATTCAGGCTATGGCGTAACGATCTGACGCTCCGGATAAGCGGCAAAGTTTGCGATAACGGTAAGGTATGCGCTCCACCTAGACCTGTGGCATATTTGGAAGTATCTTATGGCTATAAAAGAGGCGGGATAGAAATGTACGTAAATACTCTGCAGGCTTTACTAAATGGTAAAACTTATATACCTCCTGTTCCTGTACAATGCCGGTGACATGAGATGGAAACCGCCACACAGGAAAAGAAAGAAGACGTTAAGCAACACTTGAACGATGCATATGTCCAGTTAAAGTATGCCATGGGCGATATAGCGCTAGCGTTCTATGATCTAATCGCGCTTGAGAAATATGTTGCAGTGCGTACCTTGAATTCTGTCATACCTGACATAACGAGCATAATCGAGCTGGTCAAGGATGTTGCCGACAAGTTTGAGAAGGAGGGTGGGTAAAACATGGTCAAGCTGGACGATTTGCCCGAAGAAAAGGAGCGCATAAGCCTTGCAGAGTTGCCGGAAGAAATGATTCTCAAGGCTGTCGGAGAGGCGTGGAAGGAAGACGTCAAGGATGCTACGGGTCGTGTCGTGAAAACTGGCGGTCTGGTGATTGAGTTTATAACAAGGGACGGCAAAAGCATTACCCAGAAATATTCAAAAATTCATATGCGTGTATTGAAGGATGCACTCAAGAAGCTGAAGATTGAGGACACGTCAGAGCTTCAAAAATACTGGTGCAGGTACAAGCGCACAAACTTCCGGACAGGCTTCCCGCGCCTAATACCTGTCGAAAGAGTGAAATAAGCAATAGGCAGCGTTGAACGGCCGCCGGCGGACCTCACCGCCGTAACCCCTTTTTTTCCCATTTCAATAATGTTTAAATACTGGTTACCACGTAGTATACTTGTAAAATGGAAACGGAAGACAAGCTCGTGTTTCCGATTCGCCAAACGGGAATGGGAGCGTTTACACTCCCAGTCCCAATTGACAATAGCGTTAGAGTGCGCGAATACTGGGGACGGACACACGGAGAAGCGGTTGTTACCGGCAATGGTCGCTTTTTGCTTGTGGACGTCAGCAACTTAGGAAACCACAATTGCATCCTGTACAGCAAAAAAGGTAAAGAGCTAACAGTACTGGACAAGGTTCAGCACGCTAAATGGTGCAGGCTTTGCGACCAGTTCGGCATGCACCAGTAAATGTAAACGGCCGCCGGCGGGCCTCACCGCCGTAACCCCTTTTTTTATTTTTTCTGTAACTCGTTAATTTTACTGATTAACGCAATCCACGCCTTCCCTCTGGTACCTAATCCTAATAAGATTTTCAATATATAAATGTTGTCAATTTTGTTTATGACCCATAGTTGCAGGTCAGGGGGGAACTGCATCCATAACCTACGCGCATTATTGAAATGTTTAACGTTTTCTGCACCGGCTGTAGTAGCACATGCTCTAAGTTCTTCCAAAAATTCGTTTATCATTGTTTGTACCTGATCCAGAGCCATGAGTAAAAAGGTAAGAGGGCAAGATATAAACTTTGTTTAAAAAGACCGGTACCTGAATCCCCGTCAGGTATTGGTATTTTAAAAGTAAGAGCGAAAGATGCAATCTTACACTCTTGCATAGAAACCTTTAAATATAACCATGTAGCTTTCAAAAGTAGGGTGATGTGAAAATGCCCATAAAAACAAAACCGCTCGACAAGGCAGCGGAAAGGTACGTAACTAATGCTAGTGCTGCTAGTGCTGACTGGCTAGCAGGCTTCACAGGCTCGAATGTCGTGGACAGGCTCAAGAGTGCTGAGGCATTAAAGAATTACCAAACGCAGTTAGCTGATGCGCCCAGGAGGTGGAGTGCCGCAGTAGCTAAGCTTACCGCGGATGATGTGTTCAAGCCTGCACGCGATAAAGGCGAGGCAAACTACAGGACTGGTGTAGCGGCTAGTGCTGACAAATACAAGCGCGGGATGAGCGAAACCGTTTACGCCGCAGCTAGCGAGATGCCTGAGCCGCCCAGAAAGCCGCCTATGTCGCCCGAAAACTTGAAGTATTGGCAAGACTGGGTAACGAAAGTGCATCAAAAGGCGCTTGCGAGGAAAGGCATAACAAAGTAAGGAAAAAGGTGATGACATAAAATGCCTGCGCGAAAAATAGTGCCGCTGACGGCTAAGACACAAATTAGTGCTACAGGTGCAGGTTGGACACCTAATAGCGTTCTCGATTTCTCAAGCGTGCTACCTGCCTTTCAATTCTCCTTTGAGATTCTACTGAAGCCTTAAATATCCCTATTCTGATTTTAGATTTTCTCCGGCGTTTTTAAGATTT
>Ga0080004_1144497_pt1 | contig 14218 bp, 12 predicted proteins | sample WasSprMetagenome_FD_69207 | JGI IMG/M metagenome (GOLD analysis project Ga0080004, IMG submission 69207) | Sulfidic aquatic microbial communities from Washburn Spring, Yellowstone National Park, USA - WS (SPADES assembly) (version 2) | ecosystem: Environmental > Aquatic > Thermal springs > Hot... | reverse complement strand
AGGGGCTTTGGAGTTGAAAGCGAGCAGGTTGCATTAGCTGTAAAGAAGGGGCTCAGGGTTGTGGAGATCCCGATAAGAGTCAGGTATAAGGGTTTGACAAAAACTTCCAAGAAGGCACCTCTATTGCATGGAGGGGAGATAGTTGCCTCCCTGCTCAGGCTGGTTGTGGAGGAAAGGCCTTTGCTTTTTCTGGGCGTTCCGGGGATGGTGCTTATGCTCATCACCATGGCACTGGGAGCATATCTGCTGTTGCTGTTCAATGCAACCAGATACTTCAGCCTGCCAATAGCCATAATAGCCCTTGGGGCAGGTCTGGCAGGGATGACTTTAATCATTGCAGCACTCACGTTATATGGACTTAACAGGGTTGTAAGCAGGTTTAGATGAAAAGGATTAGCGGCTTAATAAGAGAAACCGGAAAGAATTTTTAGTATAGATTCAAAATGAGAACTAGGGTTTTGATATACACTCCAACATATGATAAATCAAAAGGTTTGCAATATCGCCTTGCAATGCTCACTAAGACCTTACAAGAGAATAATTATGATGTTACCTTATATAAAGATGAACAGGAAAGTATCTTAAGAGTTTTATATACTTATACTACAAATTTTTTTATGCAAATTAGAGGTACATGGACATATTTAGGTAATAGGATAGGAAATAAAGTGCTTAAGACTAAACCATATCCGGATATAGTTTTTCTAACAACAGACGTTTGTAGTGGAGCAATAAAAACAATAAAATCACATGGAATAAAAGTTGTATTGCTTTTAGAAGATCTTTCAGTCGACTGGCTGAATATACATGGTTTTGCAAGGAAAAAAATACTTGATAATCTGGCCTCTTTTGCTTCAGATGCTGATGTCATAATCACTCCAAGTGAAAGTTTTTCAAAAAGAATTAGCGAGGAATTGGGACTGAATACTGTTCCAGTTCCTCCAGGACTTGAACTTCAAACAACTGAAGATGAAGCAAAAACACGCATACATGTCCATAGATCTAATAAACCGCACATACTTCATGCAAGGCAGCTGGCCACTAGACAAGAGGCGGAGCTATTAACTATACTTGCTAGAAAATTAAGTGACTTTACTGAAATTTATGCCTTAAAAGCTGGGAAATATCAAAATAAAGTTGAAAAAAGAAGCAATATTATTTGGTATCATTATCAATCAGCGGATGATGCGATAAAATATTTAAAACATTGCCATATGGGCCTAATAGTTACACCCCGAAATGCCCCTACATTCACCTCGCAATGGTTCTATTTCTCACTTTTACAACCAGTAATAGCTATCACAAATAATTATATAGACGACACACTATGGATATCAATTGAAGATTTTCTAGACAACCCACAAAGACTTCAAAGTGAAATTGCCGATCTGATGGCTACTTACGAGCAGAATGTTAAAAAGCTAGTGGAAGTAATAAAATCAAAGTACATAAGACATAAGGCTCATGAATTTTTCGTGAAAATACTTAATGAGCTTTAATAATTCAACTGTTATGTACACTATAGTAACTACTATTAAAAGTTGAATGGTTGTAATTATGCCAAAAATTAGCATTATCTCGATTGCGAAAAAAGATTCTGACTTTGAAAGACTACGTAAAGCCTTAGATGAACAAACTTTTCGTGATTTTGAGCTTATTACCTCCACTAAAGGGACAATACCTGAGGCATGGAATGATGCCATTTCAAGGGCTAAGGGTGAGATTTTAGTTTTCATTGAGTCTGATGCTTTTCCGCTAAGCAATAATTGGCTAGAAGAAATAGTGAAACATGCTAGGAAGAATGCGGTTTTGAAGGGCCTAGAGATAAATCCAACTGATTTAAACCTTTGCAACTTGGTTTGTGATGCTTCCATCTTCAAGAAGGTTAGATTTGACGAGAGCTTTAAGATTCGTGAGGACACAGAGCTCTTTGCCCGCCTGAGAAAAATGGGTATTGAAGTGGGATTCGTAAATGCTTTTCCGGTCGTTCACGTTCCAACAAGAACGTGGAGAAAAACCCTCTCACGAGCACTTAGAAGTGGCATGTACTACATGAAAATTATCTACATGCATGGCAGAAAGAACATCGATGATGTCAATACTCAAAACTTCCAAAGCAACTACATACACCCGATAAGCAACAGATTGCGTATAATAGTTGAAAACCTACTAATTCTGCTGGGATTGCCTATTGGAGCAATTATTTATCTGCCACTATTGATAAAACGAAAATTAGCTGAAAGGAGGCGTTAAAAATGGAATGTCTCAGAGTTTTTGTCCCAACTTATGACTTCCCAGATATTACTGTACGCATTTTATACCTAAAGTGGTAACTGAGGAATTGCGGTAAGTTACCCGTGTAATACCCCCTTGAGGATACTTATATTCTCTGAGTTGCTTTATCCGCATGGCGGTGGAGCTGAATTAGCTACATGGCTATATTCAAAACTTCTGGCTGAAAAGGGGTTCAAAATAACAATTGTTACCAGCAGATTCCCAAATGAATCTTCACATGAGTTATTGAATGGTGGAATAGAGATATTCAGATTGCCTATGAAGAAAATAATGTTTGGAACTAGATATTACACATTAGTTAACATGGGAGTTCTAGCAAGTAATTTCGTGAATAAGCTAATCAAGCAAAGCGAGGTTATCTACGTGCCATGCGGCTGGTACAGCATAATTCCTATTGCGAAAATCTACAGAAAACCCGTAGTAGTACACTTACACAACTATTCACTAGTATGTCCTACATCACTAATGTACGACTTTATAAGACAGAATGTAGGACCCTCCTCTCTTAAATCGTTCATAGTTCACGGAATGGTCGAGAAAAGACTAAAAACTGCTTTAGTTGTGTCCTCTGCTATAATGAACGAATTCTTAGGCAAATATTACAACATGTTAGCTACCTTTGCGGATGCACTGATCTTTGTAAGTAAGGCTCAAGCTAATTTGGTGCTTTCAAAAGTTCCGCATTTGAAAGAGAAAAGCCATGTCATATATAATCCAATTCCAGAACTACCTTTTATTAAAGCGGAAAGTAAAGGTATAGGCTACTTTGGTGGGAGAAGCTTTATCAAAGGCTTTTATGTTATGATGCAGGCACTCAAATATCTTGGAGTCAATAATATCACGGCTTATTTGACGATGACTTCAGAAAAACCTCAAACAGTTAAATCTAAATGCAAAACTACAATAAACTTCTTGCCGAAGGTTAATCCTGCTGATATCATGAAAAAAATCACAATTGTAACTATTCCATCATTATGTCCAGAACCATCACCATATATGTTAATTGAATCGATGCTATATGGCAAATTAATTGTTGCGTCGAATGTGGGCGGAATACCTGAAATAGTCGCAGGAGCACATCATTTTGGTGTTAGGCTGGTTAAAGCGGGGGATTACAAGGAAATTGCAGATATTCTTGATTCATTTTTAACTCTTGAATTAGAAGAAGTTAATGAAATTGCACTTAAGAACAGAGAATTTATCTTGCAAAGGTTTAAAAATGAAGAAACTGCTAAATTGTTTATAAGCATTTTAGAAAAACAGCGATGAAAGAGAAAATGTTATATAGCATGCCTCTCCTTAGTTCCTCGATTCCTTATAATATATCCAAGTATGCAAAGTATTTTTGTCGATAAGTTTGATGATTAAGAGATCACTTAAAATAGCCTTTGTCCATAACTATTATATACATTATAGAGTTCCTTTATTTGAATTATTAGCCGAGAAGTATAATGTTACATTCTTTTTTGATTCCATACATTCCTACATATCAAGGATATCTAGAAAAATTAAATTTAAAATTCCATTCAATATTCATGTCAAAGGAGAAGCAATTCCGCTTTCACTATGGTATCACCTCATTAAAGGGAAGTTTAATATGGTGATAGCTGGAGATGCTATAAATTTGAGTACAATTATGGCTTTTTTCATTGCAAAACTTCTTAGAAAACCATTCATATTATGGGAGGAACGATGGTTTTGGACAAACAGCCTAATTAACAACCTAAGGTGGCCGTTTGTTCGTATAATATCGCTTAAAGCCGATGCATTAATAGTTCCAGGAAGCAGATCAGAAAAACTATATGAAAAAATAGGCGTGAACAAGAACAAAATATTTATAGCTCCAAATGCAAGCTATATTGAAATTTCAAATTACCATAAAAAAGTTGCAGACAAACTTAAAGAAGACCTTAAATTAGAGGGAAAAATTGTAATTTTATATCTAGGCAGAATTATAAAAACAAAAGGTGTACATATTCTTTTAAAGGCTTTTAGAGAGCTTCTTAAAGATCGAAAAAACTTATTCCTAATTATTGCAGGCGAAGCAAATCCGGAGTATTTAATAGAACTTTATAATATTTCCAATGAACTTGGTCTTAACACTAGTAACCTTTACATTCTCGGTTTTATTCCTCCCGAGAAAAGAGGAATATACTTTGAGTTATCAGATATAGTTGTTTATCCTTCAATTTCCTATGATGCATGGGGGTTAGTTATTAATGAAGCAATGTGTTTAGGTAAACCGGTTATAGCTACACTAAAGTGTGGAGGAGCTTACGATTTAATTTTAGACGGTGTTAATGGATTTAAAGTTCCTGCTGGAGATGTAAAAGCCTTATATGAGACGCTTAAAAAGCTTATAGACGACCCAGAATTGATAGAAATATTTGGAAGCAATTCTAGGAAAATTATTTTGCAAAAATTTACATATAAACACATGCTCAGGGGATTTACTGAAGCAATAAACTCTACACTTTTTAAAGAATAAACGTGCACACATTTCTAGGTTACACCTCTGAAACTTTTAGCAAAGCTATAGATTATATAAAGAGAACTCCCTAACAAAACAGGCAAGTTACAATATTATTTAAAAATGCTTTAGTACTCCAGCCATTGCCTTTGCAGGTACCTTCTTGGGGAAAGATAAATGCACACGCAAGGTGTAGATGATGAAGGATCTCCATAATATTATTGTATTTTTAATGATAACTTTGCTCTTTACGCTTATTTCTGGATTATTTTTATTCCTTTTAGAACCCCCTCTGAGCTATGCGTCCTTTATTTTAGCCATCTTTTTCATGATTTTCCTTTATCTAGTTATAGAAAGTAGAGATTATATATTGGTTCTAAAATTTGATTTTACTGGTGTAAAAATACATAGTATTCTATTGATTTCTTTTTCAAGTCTATTACTATTATCCGACTTGGGATTAGTGCATCTAGATTCTCTTTTTCTTCTTATCATATCCATTTTTACAGTTTACTATATCAGTGGATATGTAATATCTTCGATAGCTGGATTCTCCCGTTATTTTTCAATTCTTGAAAATGTTGTTTTTTCTTATTTGCTTGGTTTTGCATTCTCGGCATTATTAGCATATTTATTTCATTTCCTAATGAATATACATGAATGGAGCACTTTAGTGCTTATGGTGTACATTTGTTTAGGGGTACTGCTTTTATTCATAGAATGCAAACAAGGAAGCTCGATGGAAAATAAGCTTTTTCTTCAAACCATTAGTCTCTCAGTAGATGAGTTAGCTTTGTTCATTTTAATCTTATCCTTTTTTGTCGCAGCTGTTCTAAGTACATGGCAAGTTATATATATAGCGTCTACGGATATGATTCGTCATTATGCAAATAGTTTAATTCTGCTAAGAGATCCCTCGACATATACTGCTTTCCCATATCTATTCTTTCATTTATCTCAGGCTTTAGTACTTAAACTTTCATTTGCACAACTAATTCCGTTTCTGATAACTATGAATATGTTAAACTTCTTACTTCCAATATCATTCTTCGTGATGAGCAAAAAGTATTTCGAAAAGTTAGATAAACGAGCACCTATCATTTCCACATTATTTTTCTTCTTATTCTATGGCTTTGCATGGATTTATCTAATTAAAAATAAGCTTGCAAGACCAGAAGTTTCGGAATATCGACTTTTATCACAAGTATATGGGCAAACATTTAGCATGACAGGATATGCCGCGGCTTTTTATTACCTAGGATATCTCCCGATATCTGTAGGACTGACAATTTTTATTATGCTCCTTTATTTGTTAAGGCGTTCAGACATACCTAAACAACAATTCCTTGGGTTATGTTTCTTACTAGTTTATTTAGGGTATATGGTTCATATTGCAGAAATGGTCATTTTTTCAGTAGTCATCGCAGCCTTTTCTTTGCTAAGTTCGGAGAAAAATAGACCCTTAGAATGGATATTGCTCTCATTACCATTAGCTTCTTTCGCCTCTTTAATTACATTTTTAACGCTTATATGGAAATGCTCATTTACATTTTTCACACCATCATCACTAATCTCTTATAGCATAGCCGGCGTTTTGGGATTAATGGCTTATTTCTTACACATAAAGATTGCTATAAATAAATCATTTACTCATACGTATTTAACTCAATTCTTTAGGATATATGGTTTTTCTATATTTTTGCTTCTTGCAGTTATATATACTTTAGGGCTTCTCGCATGGTGGTCTGTTGCGGAAGAGTTCGACGTCTCTTTGGTACAGGAAACTTTTCAGGTTCCATGGTTCTTCTACCCCGTTATCTTGGGAATTAAAGGCATATTCGCATTGGTTGGCGTCTACTTCGTTCTAAGACATCCTGAAAAATACGGATGCTTATGGATTATAGTTGTTATGGCATTTGTTTCCTTCATATTTGGGCGCATGGTATCCTTTGTAAATGTTAATCTATTTAATACCGGATATTTTGAGCTACGCTTCTTGACTTTTATCGGAATGGCGGCGTCCATGCTTGGGGTTATTCCACTTATACATAGCCAGCCATCCAACAAGGAAACAAACGAAAGGAGGGGATCGCTTGGTGTGGAAGCGAGTAGAAATATAAGTAAATTTAAAGTTAGACGAAGCATTACAGTTTCGCCATTAATAGCCTTACTTGTGGTTTGTGGACTTACGTCAACAGTACTAGGGGTTCAATATTGGAGCTTCAATGCACAAAACAAAGATCTAAAGATAGATCAAAATGAGCTTTCTGTTATGGGGTTTCTTTCAGAACTATTTAAAAACGATTCGCGTTCTAGAGTGCTGACTCCAACATCAGTCTCACGAGAAAGACTTTCGTTTTCTGCACCAGCATTAGTGCCCCAATCTAGTAGCCAAGTCTTATTTAATGCAGAAAGTCCGGAAGTAGCCCTTTATCTTGCAACAGGTGGTACTCAAGACTTCAGTAATTACATTTATCTTCATCAAAGAGACTTAAAATTTCTTTCGGAAAAATGTTCAGAAAGCTACTTTGTAAAACATATGGTCAAGACATTACCCATGATTTATAATACTTCTTTTGCCAAAGTTTATAAAGTTCCAAGACAAAGTTTCCCGCTTTCAGACTCTACTACAGTATTAGTACTTCCAGGTGAATATTATCCTCTACAAAAAGAAGATATCTTCTTTATATATGATTTACTCTCAAGAGCCTTATGGAACTATACTGTAAGCTATGCCACGGAAGATATTTCCAATTACAAGCTAGTAATTCTTCCATTTGACCCTTATATCATGGAGAGCACGCGTAACATTACATTCCAAGACTTACTTCAATATATTAGTACTAGATATTTTGATTATGTCAGGTCAGGAGGAAAACTTTTAATAATAAACACTAACGGTTACGGGTTATTTTATGTATCCGAGAAATGTATCAATGCCATAAAGATCCATGGAAATGGTGAACTTCCCATACCTGAAACGAAGGTTCCCATCTTTAATATAAGTATACCCAACGTGTATGTATATAGTTTCTATTCAGACATTAAGGGGAACAAAGTTCCCCTGTCTCTACGTTATAATATAGGAGAGGGAGAAATTATGTACTTAAACATTTACCCATTACTTTCCACTCTTAAAGAAAATAAGGAAGGTTCAGGACAAGCAGTTTATTCGACTGTAGAGAAGTTGCTAGACGTAGCGGGAATTACGAATTTGTCGCCGTTTAGGAATTTTTCTTATAATTTTAAAGCTTTATTCAAGGAGTTAATAGCTTCCGGAAATATCTCCCTGATAACATCTTCTTTATATATTCCTTCAGGAATAAGCACTAACTATATGTCGATAATAGCTGAACAACAAAACATTACTTTGGCAAATGTAACTTTGATATCAATAAGCAATTATGGAAAATTAATGTTAACTATCAATAATATGACGATTAGGTCCCCTGGACGTGGCCTTTATTCCAGCCTTTTAGTTAACGGTAAACTAATGTTTACTTTGCAGAAAACGGGAATTTCACCATTTGAAATAATTTATGTGAGTGAAAACAAATTCAAAATAGTAAAAGTAAACGAATCAACAGTCACTATCAGTATGTACATTCCATCCCCAAGTGAGATTCTTGTTAAAAATCCGAGTATTATGGTTAATGGTAATGCTTTCATTAAGAACATCTGGATCTATGATCTCCTTTTACTTTGGCATCTGCGTCTATATGGACAAAACCTTAAAGTTAAGGGCTTTCTTGTGACTGAAATTAAATATTCTGATGTATATAGTCTAGCCTGTGAAATTTTGATAAACGGTACAACTTTAAGAGACCCGCCTATTACATCATACGATGAATGGAAAACCCTTCCAACGACTATATTTTGCTTCATAATCCTCGTGCCGGTGCTACTTCTAATACCTCTTTTACGTAAGAAGACGATTCGTACCCGTAAATGCATAAAAATAAAAATAAAAATAAAAATAAAACGGTGGGATTAATAAAAATATATGAGATATTTGTGTATAGGCTCTTTTTTTGGTTACATATATTGAAGAATGTTGTCCCCCTAAGTTGGCGTACTGCTGTGGGTATAGTAATTTCCTTTTTATATGATATACCCATATATCTTATTCGTAGACAGAATTTAGTGATGTTAATTGGAGGTATAATTTTCTTAAGGAAGTATAAGTCATATTTTTACGTACGTTCCATGACAGAGGATTTCTATTATATTATTCCACATAGAGAAGGAGTAATTGAGAATTTCATATTAAATACTCTAGGCGATAAGGACATATTTATAGATGTAGGAGCAAACATAGGTTACTACACTGTCCTAGCCGCTAAAAAAGTGGGAACTAAGGGTGCAGTTTTCGCGATTGAACCCATTGCCGAAACTGCAAGAATTTTAAAAATTAATTTGAAATTAAATAACATAAAAAATGTAATTGTAATCAATAAAGCTGCATGGCATAGACCTGAAAAGATTAGAATCCATACGCCAATATTACATGGTATGCGATTTTATGGTCTAAGTACTGCACTGAATCCTGCCACTACAAGTATCGACGAAGCTGTTGAAGGAGTTACTCTTGATTCTCTGGTACAGGATTCTGATCATATAAAGTTAATAAAAATCGATGCCGAAGGAGTAGAGGATAAAGTGTTACTTGGTGCCTATAATTTACTTGATAAAACGTCATATATTTATATCGAATGTAGCAAGAAAAATAAAGCAAAGGTATTAAGAATATTAGATGAAAAAGGTTTTTTGTGCAAAATAATTAATGTCCCTCACGCTGTACATCTATTGTGCAAAAGAACTCTTTAATTGAATGAATATGCAAGAGAGTAAGAAAATCGTTATGATCTATCGTGAACCAAGCTCGTGGGTATTGAAGGATATTGCAATTCTCGAAGAAAAATATAGCATTAAGCCCATAAATTTCACAAAGCTCGGTAATACTGCTAAAAGTTTACTGGATATTTTGAAAAGCATATCAGATGCAGATTTAGTATACGTATGGTTTGCTGGTGATCACTCTTTTTTTGCAAGAATTTTTTCAAAGATTTTCTCTAAGCCAATGATTCTAGCAGTTGGAGGTGGCGACGTTACAAAGATCGATTTTCTCGGGTATGGTGGTCTTTTCTCAAGCCCTTGGCGATGGTATGTAACCGGTAGTGTTAAAAACAGCGATCTTATACTCTGTCCGTCATATTTTACTTGTAATGAAATAATATCAAAGATAGGTAGAAAGGAAAATCTCATTGTTCTTTATCATGGATTTGATCCTTACAAATTTCAACCCAGCGGCATTAAAGAAAACCTTGTCGTGACTGTAGCTAATATAGATAGAATTACCCTATTTAGGAAGGGATTAATATATTTCGTTAAAGCTGCACGCTACCTACCAGATGCTAAGTTTTATTTAGTAGGGAAAGCAGCCAATAATTCAATAATTTATTTTCTAAAATCTATAGCTCCTCGGAACGTCACATTTACTGGTCATCTGCCTGAAGAAGAATTAATAAAAACTTTACAGAGGGCTAAAGTCTATGTTCAGGCATCCTTACACGAGGGGTTCGGATGTGCTTTAGCAGAAGCAATGTTAACAGAATGTATTCCAGTAGTCACGAAAAGAGGAGCTTTACCAGAAGTAGTAGGTCCATATGGTTTTTATGTTCCATATGGAGACCCTAAGCTTTTGGCTAATGCAATACGTCTGGCAATGGAATCACCTGATATAGGGAAAAAGGCTAGAGATAGGATAAAGACATTATTTTCCTTAGAAAAACGTAAGAGGAATTTATTAAAGATAATAGAAAGATACATTTAATTTTACACATAATACTCAGTAGTACAAACCAAGCATGCAAATCTCAAAAAATAAGTATATAAAAGAAAAAATAGCTAGAAAACGTTTATATATCGGCAACTACTAGTACATTGATTTTAGGGATGAAGTAGAATGGATGTTGAGAATTTGATCCTTGTTTCTCAATATTTTCCACCGGCTAAAGGAGGAGTCGCTAGACATGTTTATGAATTAGCTAATTCATTGACGGAAAAGGGCGTTTCGGTCGCTATCGTAACTATTAGCAATACTTTTAAACTTCATTATCAAATTATAAATAATAAATTAGAAATTTTTAGATTATCTATTCCAAGGGTTAGTCTTCCGATAATTGGTTACTATTCTTCAACATTATGTTTTAGTGCTCTGGTAGATAAGTTTATTTCCAACATATTAAAAAAGAGAGATATCGACGGTATCCAGTTCAGCAACATAAGTGGATTTGTGACTTTACTTAAGAGGGAAATGAACGTTCCTCTAGTTACTAAAGTTCACGGTACATGGATTTTAAATAGAAACATAGTAAAAATGATGACTTCCACGAGCGATCTTCTTTTAAGACCCACAATCTTATTTAACTATTTAGGTGCATTGACTATCGACAAAATTTGTTATCATCACTCAGATAAAATAATAACTATACGTGAAAAAGATAAAAGTTATTTAATTCAAAGATTGAAAATCCCACCAGAAAAGGTTTCAGTCATTTATAATGGTGTCAACCATAAAATGTTTAATCCGTACATTAGTGGAGAGCGTACTCGAAGAGAACTAAAGATAGATAATTCTTCTCTAGTAGTACTTTATTTAGGTGATTTCAGCCCACTCAAGGGATTTCATCTTCTTCCATATATTGTAAGAGAAATAAGCAAGAAACTTAAAAATGTTATATTTATTATAGCTGGCTCTTATGATGAAACAAAAATACTTAAAGTACAAAACATCTTTAAAAAGTTAGGTTTATCAGATAAAGTTCGAATAATCGGATTTATTCCTTATGAAAAGACTCCAGAGTTCTATGCAGCATCTGATGTCGTTATAATACCCGAATTAACTTATACCATCACAAACGTACATAGAGAAGCACTCGCTTGCGGAAAACCAATAGTGACCTTTGAATGCGATGGAATTGAAAATTCGTACGATAAGAAAATAGGTTTTATAATTAAGCCAGGTGATATAAGAAATTTCATCGAATCTACAGCAATTCTTCTAGAAGATGAAACACTTAGGAAAAATATTGGCAAAAATGCCCATAAGTACTCACTTAAATGGTCATGGGAAAAAGTTGCCGAAGAAACTTTACAAATATTTCTTAATGTTAAAAAGTAGCATATTATATTAAATAATATTTTTTTTGTGTAACCATGAATGAAAATAAAGTAAATGTTCAGTTGCATGCATCCAAGCCAAACATGCACACGCGGAAGTAATGTTTATGGCCATGCTATCGCTGACCTTCGATGATAGCTACCTTGCATACTATGAAGCCGCCAAGAAGCTCCACCGCATGGACGTTCAAGCGACGTTCTTCATAATCACAGGCCTCGAAACGTACTCCGAGAGGAGGCTTCTAACCACAAGGCCTGAGCTCATAAAGGAGATAGTCGATATGGGCCACGGAATAGGGTCTCACACCGGTTGACGCTGAGGAGTTTATCAAGTTCCTATTATAAACTTTAAGATAGTTTTAGCGCCAGAATCCCATAAAACACATGTGTTTAATGATGAACATTACTGGGAAATAGGGAAAAAGGTTTTTCATATCGTACTGTAAAAGAAGCAATTGAGAAATATTTCTTTATTTTGAAGAGCTACAATATATTTGAGAATCCATATCACAGAGTCATAGTAGGGATAAAGAAAAGAGAAATTGAGAGAAAACATTAGTGCATACATCTAGAAATGGAGAAGAAAAATATTTAAAGATCAAGGTAATCGAGTACACCTTATGAAAATCTGTGTATTAGGTCTCGGTGAAGTTGGTCTTCCAACGGCTAAGTACATTTTGAATAGAGGCTTTGAAGTTTATGGCTATGACATATCTCCTGCTGCTATCAAAAGGGCTAGAGAAGAAGGAGTACTGAAAGCTACAAATGTCTGGGATGAAGTGCCACCCGTAGATGTCTATGTCATATGTGTCTCCACCTTGCTGAAAGATGATACGCCCGACCTATCACCAGTTTTTGATGTCTGCGAAAAGATATCCAAGAAAGCCAGTTCACATTCCTTAGTTTCCATAGAGAGCACGATAATTCCCGGAACCTCCAGAAAAATCTACGAAAATATATTTAATAAAAACATAAACCTGATTCACGTGCCACACAGGTATTGGGCCGGCGATCCTGTAAAGCATGGTGTGAATCAGTTGAGGGTTATCGGAGGCATAGATCAGAAAAGCCTAGAAGCCGGTATAAAGTTTTATAAAGGTATGCTTGGAATACCGTTATATACTTGTTCATCTATCGAAATTGCTGAGATGTGCAAAATTGCTGAAAACGCCTATAGATATGTGCAGATAGCCTTCGCCGAAGAGCTTAGAATGATATGTGAGACGCTAGGTCTCGACTTTAATAAAGTGAGGGAAGCATGCAATACTAAATGGAATGTAGAGATACCTGAAGCGAGGGAAGGAATAGGAGGTCACTGCCTACCGAAGGACATCAGATACCTATCATCCTTAACAATCCACGATATATTATTAAAAAGCGCCATAAAGGCCGATGAAGAATATAGAAAGTGGTTATCTGAGAAAAGACGGAAGTCATGATCTCTTACTTGGCTATATCGGGATACAAAGGTCACTATTAGAATTTATGAGTATATTACCAAGGATCGCATGCACCAATAAGGGAAAATTGAGGAGCTCAAGAACAGAGATGTTGAGAGGGATGTTGAGGCAGTGAAAAAAGTGAGCAAAAGGCTTACACCAGCCTGGTATTTCGAGTAGCAGGAGGAGATATTGCTCTCTTTTTTAAACTTATCACTGACAACTTTAATATTTTTGACGCCTTGATCGCGCAGAAGCTATGCGATTCATTTAAGGGGTATAAGGAAGTTGAAATTATTAATCAAATTTATAACAAATTTAACAGGCTTAGTCAGGATTTGTATAATACTAAGCGCATAGAAAATGCTCTTGGACGTGATGTTATGGCTTCTTTTGATGTCAGAACCGCAAAAACGCATGCCAGAACGATAGAAGCAGTGTCTACAATATCGGCAGGGACTTCTGTAACAATCAATGAACTTGCAAATATCATGCTTAAAATCATGGGTAGGGAATTGAAACCTGTGCACACTGCCCCAAGGCCTGGGGACATTAGACATTCATATGCAAGCATAGAGCGTGCAAAACGGATAGGTTATTCTCCCACAATTAGCCTTGAGGATGGCATCAAAGAGTTAATAGGAAGTAATGCTTCATCATAAGAAATATTTTTAATATACACCCTTCATCCTGAGGGATTAAAAATGAGCAAGAATCAGGTCATAGGGGCCGGAATTCTTCTCATATCGGCTGTGATAATAATAGCATATCTGTATCTCGTGTTTCTTACCGCGTTTTCTCTTCTACTCCTGCCGACAACGGCTGCTGTTGC
>Ga0080004_1058290_pt1 | contig 14227 bp, 15 predicted proteins | sample WasSprMetagenome_FD_69207 | JGI IMG/M metagenome (GOLD analysis project Ga0080004, IMG submission 69207) | Sulfidic aquatic microbial communities from Washburn Spring, Yellowstone National Park, USA - WS (SPADES assembly) (version 2) | ecosystem: Environmental > Aquatic > Thermal springs > Hot... | reverse complement strand
CGAAGGCGGCCAGGGTGAAATAGGGTAGGAGGAAGGAGCAAAGAGGCTCGGAGACCCAGGCGCCCAGGCTGTCGGCGTAAATCGGGGTGGAGGGGGCGAGGAGGGTACTGAAGAGAGTGTAGGCAACCAATACTAGAAGCACCGCAAGTACCGCCTTTTTCTTGCTTGCCTCCCCTCCCATCGATTTTTTATGTTCTTAAGTGTTATTATCTTTAATGGGTAACTAATTTTATTCGGATTTTTTCGAAGATTTTAAAAATAGGAAGGGATAAAAAATTTTTCTTACGCGCGAATTTGTGAAATGAGGGTTCATCGGCCCGAGGTTCGGAAGCCCGAACCAGCGCCCCTCTCCCGTTAAGCAGCAAAGAGACGAATTCTACAGGCCCCATCATCACTTTCGGCTGCCGCGATGGGAATCGCGTGAGCCCTGCCGCTGGCGTGGCTAGACGATGCCGCTCCGGAGCGCACGAAGCAGGAAGGGATCCGAGACGAAATAGGCCTCGTCCAGCCTGCACCAGTCGGGCAGCACGGTGAGGCTCGGACCCATCACCAAGGAGGGAAGCAGGATGCTGAGGTGAATCTGGATCCTGATCCAGTGTGCCTGGATGCACCTTACCAAGAGGAGTCAAGCTCACGGATTTCTACTGGAGGCTTGCTAGGCGGAAGGGGAAGAAGCGGGCCATCGTGGCCATGGCGAGGAAGCTGCTTGTGGCGGTCTACTGGATGCTCGTCCGGGGCGAGCCCCTCAAGGGGTAGGGGGCGGATTTGGGACTGCGGCTCTGACCCCTCAAGCGCAAGAGCATGGTGCGGCTGGACCGCGAATAGGTGTCCGCGCTCATCGCCCCCTTGTAAGCTCGCCGGATGAGGAAAAAGGAGGCGGCAAGAACGGAGTCAGCATAGGGGGAGCGGGCACGACAGCCTAGGGCCGCCCTCCAGCATGGGTATCTCCTCATTGGATATACGAGCTCGAAGGGGGCTGGGAGGGAGGACGGCCGGTGGTCAAGATAAACGAGTCGGGGGAAATCCTCTGGGAGAACACCTTCGGGGGAATGGGAAGACAGGCTTTACGGGGGAATCGCGATTCAGGGAGGGTTCGTCCTGGTCGGTACACCTCCTCGCCAGACTCGGGAAGGGATGTTTATGTCCTTTAGTGGACGAGAAAGGGAGGGAGCTCTGGAGCAGGGAGTTTGAAGGGCCCAGGGCGAGGAAGGGTGGGCCCTCGGGAGGGATGGGGGAGGTTTCCTTGCTGCAGGGTGGACGGGTTCCTACGGGGACGGGCTCTCGGATACCTACCTGCTCGGCTCACGGGGAGGGCCGGCTGAAGTGGAGCCGCACGGTCGGGGCGGGGAGGACTACGCGTACGATGTTGAGGTTGCGGGGGAGGTACGACCTGGCTGGGAGCACGAGTTCCTGGGGGGGGAGGGGGAAGGGGATGCGATGCTCGCCTTCACCGAGCGCCCCTCAAGGCCCCTCTGGTTCCTTCCGCCTCAGGCGGGATTGGCGGCGGTCGTCCTGGCGGTCCTAGCAGCAAGGGGAATCTTGGAAGAGGAGCAGGAAATCCTGAACTTTTCCTAGACCGCCAAGGAGGCCTCGACCTTCCTAAGTTCCCTCGAAACGGGGTCGACCTCCAATTGAAGCCCCTCCATGGCATGAACCCCAAGCACCTCTTTGTCCCCCTCCTTCGCGAAAACGACCACGGTTGTGGCTTTCTCCCCGTTCCACTCCACAATGGCCTCGCCAATCTCCCTCTTAATTACTCTCCCGTCTATAGTCTTGAACTTCCACGTTTTCCCGGGTTTGACACCTATCTCCTTCAGAATTTTATCCGATACCCAGGTGTAAGTCGACCCGGTATCGACCAAGAGCTCGACCTCTTTCGATCCCGCTGAACCGCAGATTTTCATTCTCACGCTCGTGTGCCCCATTCTTTTTATTACGGTGGATGGTTTATAGTGTCCAGTTCTGCAAATCGCTTGAAGGTTTGCGCACCTCTTAGGTTGGGAGGTCTCTGGTGAGGCCAAAGAAGCCTTCCTATCCTCCTTCCTCTCCGACCTGGCAAAGCTGAGTAGGAGCAAGGGACTGGCGAAGAGGGTATTGAAGGCCGTAATCGAGAAGCTCCCCCTCCCATCAGCCTCAACGCCGTGGCCACCGAATTTGAGATCAGCTCCCACAAGACGGTTTTCTACTTCCTAGAGCTTCGAGAAGATGTTCGTTGCCAAAAACTCCACTTCCTCGACCCGGCAAGCTGGAGCTGCAGGTTTACAGGAAGGAGAGGAAGGTCCCCATCCTCTCCTGTATGCCCCGAGATCAAATGGGGGGCCGAAGCAAGGAAGTCGGAAAGATAAGGGAGACCGTCACGCTGAAAAAGAACGAATTCAGAGAACCCCCGGCCGTTCCACTCGCTCTTTCCTGGCATCGCTGAGACTCACGTTCCCTTGAAAAGATGGTGACTAAGGTGTGCACTAGCCGTTCACCGGGAAGAGCAGCCGACCTGTTTACTTCTACCTCGAGGACGGCAAAAAGGAGATCCGTTTTTACATTCGTGCAAATTTTGGCACGAAAGTTTTAAATATTCGTTCCCAAATTTGAATGAAAGTCGAGGAAGCGCTCGTCCTCCTGAACGAGTGGTGGGAAAGCGGCAGGGTGGCCCCCGACAGGCTGAGGGAGTACAAGAGGGAGAGCTATCAGAGGGTAAAGGAGCTCCTTCCCTACAGGCAGGCGACCATCCTAACGGGTCTGAGAAGGGTGGGGAAAACCACCCTCATGCTCCAGCTCATCGATGAACTGCTCAGGGAAGTGGAGCCCACCAAAATCCTCTACTACACCTTCGATGAGGGGGCGGAGGACATCCTTTGTGTGCTCAAGGCCTTCCAAAAGCTCACCAAAACCGACTGGAGGAAGGAGAAGGTCTTCATCTTCTTCGACGAGATACAGAAGCTCAGGAACTGGAGCTCAAGGGTCAAGATAATCTACGATGCCTTCCCCAAGGTGAAGTTTGTGCTCTCCGGCTCCGCCTCCCTCATGCTTGAGAGGGAGGCCATCGAGAACCTGGCCGGGAGGTACTTCTTGGAGGAGATACCTCCCCTGTCGATAAAGGAGTACTTCGAGCTGAAAAGGGGAATCAGGCTCGAGAACTTTGAGCTCTACAGGGGGGAGCTGGAGCTCGAGGTTGAGGACTACCTGAAGAGGCCCTTCCCGGAGATAGTGAGCTGGAGGGAGGAGAGGAGAGTTTTTGAGTACATAAAGGAGGCCATCCTGTCCAAAATCCTAAAAATCGATGTCCCAGAGGTCTTCGAAAAGGTCAACGTTTCCCTATTGGGAAGGCTGGTGGAGCTATTCTTCAGCGAGCCGGGGATGACCCTCAACCTAGATTCTCTCTCAAGGAACCTTGGTGTCCACAAGAGAACCCTCCTCCAGCACCTCTACTACCTGGAGTTCTCGAAGCTCGTGAGGATCCTTAAGAACTTCAGGGTCTCCGCGCTGGCCGAGTCCAGGAAGCTCAGAAAGGTATACCCCTACGATGCCTCCCTCATCTTCCCCATCAATCCGGGGGTGGAAAGAGGCAGGGTTCTAGAATGCGCCGTGGCATCCAGGATCGGTGCTAGAAATTACTGGAGGGAGGGGGCGAAGGAGGTGGACTTCATCCTGAGGCAGCCGAACCTGCGGGCGGTGGAGGTGAAGTCAAAGGAGGAGCTGGGCGAGGAAGACTTGAAGACTGTCCGGGAGCTATCCAGCAAGGGAGTGGAGGGACTAGTAATATACCCCGGCGAAACAAAAACCGTGGGCGGGGTAAGGGCCCTGAACTTCCTCGAATTTCTATACTGGGGCCTGCCCGGCGGACCGGGGTAACTTGTGAGAACCCTAAAATGCATATCCATGGTAATCGACCGCTACAGGGAGGCCTCTTTGCACCTTCGCCGAATTTTAGAATTAAAGATGTCTGGCGACCTCCCTGTCTCCGTATCTTCTTGAGATCCCCAAAAGGGAGAGACCACCTAGTAGACCAAATCGAACAGCTTCTGGGCCATCCTCCTTATCTCCCGGAATCCTCGTGCAGCCTCAGCCTGAAGAAGTGCCTAGCTCGAGCGCGTTAGCCGTCCAGTTATATCTCGGTTGCATTGGTCAGAACAAACTCGCGTCTTCCTCGCCGCCGTCAGGATGAAAAATCCAAACCAGTTTTTCTTGAACTCCCGAAAAGCGCAAGTTTAGCGGAAATGGTTTCACAGGCGAATAGTGGAAAAAGGCTCCTATCTTAAACTTCCGGAGAGGAGTCTGAGCTTGGTTACCTTTGGATCCACGACTACATCTTCGCGCTCGAAGTCCAGTTTCATACGTCACTTCTGGAGTGTGGCCGCGCCTATTACGACTGGCTTCGAGAGCCCCGGGATGAGCATGAACTCATCGGAGAGTCTCAGACCGTTGAGGTGAAAATCAAGGACTACGCGCTCACTTGCCTTCAGGGTTTCTCCGCTCTTGGCGGTTCCCAGCTCTATCGGCGCCGGCAGTTTGAGCACCATCTCAAGCCTGTTTGCGAGTTCGGGTCGGATGCAGGAATACGTGGAACCGGAGTCGAATATTGCGTCAACCTCCTCAGCACCTTTCGTGCCAACCAATTTAACGCGTTTCTGGATGACCGTCATTCTTCCTCGCGCACTTTGCAATGATTTAATAACCGTACCTTCGCCAAGCCAATTCCTCTTTCCCGAGAACAAAATGCCGAAATCTTCTCTCTCCTTTTTGGGTTCATTCTCGGCTATACAATCGACTGTAACCTAACCCGACATAATTCAGCTCTCCCTCCAAAGCAGTAGCCATCCTGAGCGACCTTTCCCCACAAGTTGGAGCCCTGAGTTTGGAATGGTCCCCTCCACGATGCTCTTCACGAACCTCCCTAAAGGGGATAGGGCTGCAAGAGCCTGTACTGGTTCCCTTAACGACGAGCCTAAGGAGGTTGTAGGCCTCCAATCTCAATACGCCTGAGCTGCTCAGCGTGAGATTCTCCCCCTCCCTGTAAAAGCCAGCCCTCTACACGTAACGGAGGAGAAGAGAGGGATGGTCGAGGTCCGCTAAATGTGCTCTGGAGAAGAACGCACCCCGCCGAGCAGAACTCCGCAGACTGGGACATCCTTGGCATCTGGGCTAGATCTGTGAATCAACGAGTACCCTACTCAGCAAATAGCAGTCCAGGTGCGAGATCCTGTCAGATGGGCAACCGGAAGGAAGAGAACAGGCGCACAAAAGCCTCAGCCAACCGGGGCAGAAGCTGAGCAACCATTTTTGACAGTACATCTGCCAGTATGCCACCCAATCCGCCTCCCTGCTGACCTCGCTCCCCTGAGGCCGACTGGGGTGAGGAGGCGTTGCTCGAGCCCTTCCCTGAGGTGGAGGAAGCGGGCTCCAAACGGGGCCCAGCAATCACCACATCCCCCTCACCGAAGTTGTAGACCGAGCGATGTAGGACGGAAAGGCATTCTGTCCCGTCAGGCGTGTAAAGGGTACGTGTCAGCTTTTGTACCGCGTCCCCGTCTCCCTTTATCCAGTAGTCAAACCAGGCCGAGGCGTAGTGCTCCCAGGTGTAGTGCTGCCAAGGAGGATTGGGGTAGTAGGACTCCTGCGAGTTTGTGAATCCAGCGTGGATTCCGCCCTTGATCACGATCAGTTCCTTCGGCGGCTCGGCTACATAGTATGCCGGAATAGCGACGAGCTGGTCGTTCACCACGATGTCGAAGTCTCCCGTTATGATCATGAGGGGTACCTGCTTGAACAGCCCGGCAAGGGGTGTGGCGTCGGAGAGGGCAATCACGGCCTTCACCCGGTTATCCACAACGCGGACCCTGCTGACGGTGAAGCCTCCCATGGAATGCCCCTCGATTCCTATCCTGTTCGGATCCACCGAGTCCTTGACGGGGCTCTGCTCGGTCAGGTAAGTTATGGCATCCTGCACATCCTGAACCCACTTGGGCGTCACCGCAGACAGGACCATGGAGGAGACAAGGGTGTGCTCAAGGGTGGGCTCGAAAAGCATCGCGACATATCCGTGGTAGGCAAGCATCCTTGGCATGATGGTGTACCCCTCAAGGCACCCCATCCAGCCCCCGCAGCAAATCACTGCAGGGTACTTGCCCGAGGAGTCGAAGCCTGGAGGGAGGTATATTAGGGCCCGGTGGCGGATCCCGTAGCGGTCGGTGAAAGTCACCTCGAGATTCTCGAGTGGAACCGTAACGTAGGAGCCGTCGGGGTTTGAATAGTAAGGGCTATCCTGACCCAGAGCAATGGGGAGCGAAGAAAGCAAAAGTACCAGTACAAGCACGACCTTCCAATTCATGGGTCGAAATGCTCGATAGACCACCATCTAAATTTAACAAATGACAGCATTTAGGAGGTTCAGAAACTCAAAAAGGACCCATCTTTTCCGAAAGCCCTCCAGTTCGCTAGGGCCTTCCTGTCTCTCTAAGCTTCTTGAGGTCCTCGAAAAGGGGAGGGGCTACCTCGTAAACCAGATCGAACATCTTCTGGGCCATCCTCCTTATCTCCCACTGTGCGTCCTCGGCCAGTCTGAGCCTGAAGAAATGTCTGAGTTCCCTAGCGTTTGCCGTCCAGTACATCTTGGTCTCGGTGGCGTTCGTCAGCACGTACCTGGCGTCCTCCTTCCTCACCCCGGCACCAACCAGTTCCTTGTAGAGTTCAAAGGATTTTTTGACGAATTCCTCCATTTTCTTCCTTTGCTCCTCCCTCTTCCCCTCGGGGAGGTAATCCAAGGGCGGCAAAACATATCTCCCCTTACTCTCGTCCACCCTCCTCTGGCTCCGCTGCGTAAAGGAACAGATTCTATGCCTCACCCACTGATGGCTGAGAGCTCTAGAAATCCCCTCCACCCTGAAGGTGAAGGAAGCATGCTCCAAGACGCTCTCGTGACCCAGTGCTATGATTCTTTTGATGAAGCTCCCATAGTCCTCCTTTTCCTCCCTGTCGTAGGAAACCCCTGCTGCCCTCCCACAGACCTCCACCGGATTTGGTGTATAGGCCACTAACTCAACCTTGAGTTCTGCCTCCTCCATGCTTCCTAGCCTCAAGCAACCTTTTCTTATAGTTTTCCGTATCCTCCCTTACCCAGTCCTCCACATCCCACTTCACAAGGCTGCCATCGGCTCTCTTGGTCACCACCCTTTTTATCCCGGCGTTTATCAAAATCCGCTTGCACCTGTCGCACGGTCTTCCCTCCACCAAGCTCCCGTCCTTGTAGTTTTGACCGTAAAGATAGAGAGTTCCCCCAAGTACGCTTGCCCCATGCCTAGCAGCGTTGACGACCGCGTTCTCTTCGGCATGAACCCCTATACACCATTCATACCCGGTGTAATGTGGCACGTTCATTTCATCCTTCAGGCATCCCACCTCCATACAATTAACCACCCCCCTTGCAGGTCCATTGTAGCCGGTAGAAACCACCACATCTTCCCGAACCACTATGGCACCAAACTGCCTCCTGATGCAGGGCGATCTTTGTGCCACCGCCTTTGCTATTCCGAGGTAATACTCGTCCTTGCTGGGGCGAGTGTCAATCATCCTCCCACAAAGAAGTTTACCTTCCCTGTTTATTTCTCCACGTCTGATTCTCTCGGAGGAAATGGGACGTCCATCCTCAGCAAGCACCCAAGGAATCACCTCCACCTCGAGGGGACGGAGACTCTTTTCCTCCCTATGCTTGTTTATCTCCCTAACCGTTGGTTCCGTCTCGGGACTGACTACAATCGCCTCCAGCTCCGGGTCGTCTCCCGCTGGACCCGCCGGATCCTCAATTACCGTAATAAGAGCTCTCTCCTCCCAGCCTCTCAGCCTAAGGAAATTTTTCACGCTGCTCATCCTGACCTCCAAGGGTTGAACCGCCCCTTTCCTGCCCGCGAGCTTTTCCCCCGAAATACCCAAAACTACAATCTCACCCAATTCAAAGGCTCTCGAAAGAAGCGCCTCATGCCCCAAATGGAAGTGGTCAAAGGTCCCCCCCACTGCCACCTTTCTATACTTGGCGCACAAGCTCTCCCGCCCTCTCATAAGCCCTTCTGATGGTTCTCCTCAGAATCTCCGCGTTCCCCAGTTCCCTCAAGCCTGCCTCAGTGGTACCGCCCGGAGAGACCACGCTCTGGACTATTTCTTCCGGGTCCACTCCCTCTAGCACCTCCTCACCAACTCCCCGCATGGTCTGGGCCGCCAGCTTTAGAGCCTGTTCCCTAGGCAGGCCTAAACTTACTGCCTCCTCGACGGCCGCCTCGAGCAGGCGGGCAAAAAAGGCCGGACCGCTTCCGCTCAGGGCTGTTACCGCATCCATATTCCGCTCAGGCACCTCCACCACCACCCCCAGCCGTGAGAGGAGCCCTCTCACCTTCTGAACTGAGGTTTCATCCACCTTACCGTAGCAGAGGGCCATGGCACCCTTTCCCCTTCTGCACAGGATGTTTGGCATCAGCCTGAAGACCTTGGCCTCCGCCAGCCGTTCAAAGGTTTTCAAGGGAACACCAGCGGCTACCGAAACCAAGATGTTTTTGAATCCTGAAAGTTGCTCCAACACCTCCACCACCTCCTTTGGTTTCACGGCCAGAAAAACCATCTCACAATTCAGAATCTCATCCTTCGAGGCAATCCTCACCCCCAAAATCCTCATCTGCTCCAGCTTTGAGGGATCTTTATCATTCACCCAGAGATCTCCGGGTCTAATTCCTGCCTTCAGAAATCCCTGAACCAAGGCTGAACCTATCCTTCCCACACCCACTATCCCTATCCTCAAGAGAGGAACCTCCGCTTGACCTCCTCCCAGCTTGTACTCAAGGGTTGATGAACGAACCTCCTTCTACCCTCTATATAGTCCGCCACCACCTGACCGCTCCCCACCAAGTAATACTTAGTGGTGGTGAGGCCCTCCAGTCCCACCGGCCCCCTCGCATGTAACTTTCCGGTGCTTATACCCACCTCCGCACCGAGCCCATATCTGTAACCATCGCTGAAGCGAGTGGAAGCATTCCACATCACGGAGGAGGAGTCAACGCGTTCGAGAAACTCTATGGCTGCCTTGGGGTCCTCCGTTACGATTGCGTCGGTGTGCTTGGATCCGTGGCGATTTATATGTTCTATCGCCTCTTCCAAGCTCTCCACCACCTTCACGGTTACTATTAGATCTAAGTATTCGGTATCCCAGTCCGCAGCCTTCGCCTTCTTAGCCCTGATAATCCTGAGGGTTTTGGGACATCCCCTTATTTCGACCCCTGCCGCCCCGAGCTTCTCCGCCAGCATGGGGAGGAATTTTTCGGCGATGGCAGAATGAACGAGTATCTTCTCGACCGCATTGCAGACAGCCGGATATTGCACCTTCGCATCGTAGCATATGTCAAGAGCTTTCTGGAAGTCTGCCCGGGCATCCACGTAGATATGGCAGATTCCCTCCGCATGACCTAGGACCGGAATCCTCGTATGGGCCTGTATGTACTTGATAAATTCTTTGCTCCCCCGCGGAACTAGAAGATCTATGTACTCGTCAAGCTTCAGCAGCTCTCTTACCTCTCTTCTCTCCTCTATCAGCTGAATCCAACCTTCCGGCACACTCTCGGATTCCGTCGCCTCCTTCATGATGGAGTAGAGTATCCTGTTTGACTCGGATGCCTCCCTCCCCCCCTTGAGCACCACAGCATTTCCAGATTTGAGGCAGAGAGAGGAAATCTGAGGTAGGACATCTGGTCTCGATTCGAAAATGGCCCCTATCACTCCTATGGGACAGGTGACCTTGTATAATTCCATTCCTTCGTCCAGCTTCATGGCATACACCGTCCTTCCTAGAGGGTCGGGTAGAGAGGCAACGCTCCTCAAGCTCTCTACCATGGAATCGACCTTTTTCTCTGAGAGCTTCAGTCTCTCGAGCAACGGCTTGGAGAGTTTTCCCATCTTCACCAAACGCTCGGCCTTGGACACGTCTCTTTGGTTGGCCTCCAAGATTTCCTTTTTCTTTTCCTCCACCTCGCGCGCGGCCCGAAGCAGAGCACGGTTCCTGACTTCTAGAGGTAAAGTTGCCATGCACAGGGCCGCCTCTCTGGCCTCCTTTACCTTATCCAGTACGCTCATTTTTGCGGCAGGAAGAGAGTCCCAATTTCCTCCCCAGCTAGAATTCTCTTCAAAACGTCTCTTTCAGCTGAGTTGGCCAAGACCGTGAAGATTCCGTAAGAGGTTGCCATCTTGGCCGCGATAACTTTGGTATACATCCCCCCAAACCTCTTAGAACTCTTGCTGACTGCCTCCTCCAACTCAGGTGAGACCCTTTCCACCCTTCTCAACAGGCGTGCGTTGGTGTTGCTTCTGGGATCCTCCGTGTAAAGACCGTCCACATCTGATAAGATGACAAGCATCTGCGATTGGCTATGAATGGCAACATGTGCTGCCAGAAGGTCGTTGTCTCCAATTTTTATCTCCTCGGTTGCCACCGTATCATTTTCGTTGATGATGGGTATCACCCCCCAAGAGAGGAGATTTTGAAGGGTGGCTTTAAGATTGCTCAACCTTTTGGAATCTGAGAAGTCCTCGGCAGTCAGGAGCAGCTGGGCTACGGGTTGTCCGTAATCGGAGAAGAATTTCTCGTAGGTCTGCATGAGAATTCCCTGACCGACCGCAGCCACAGCTTGAAGCATGTCTAACTTGGTTGGCCTGCCCTTCATGTTCAACTTTCCTATGCCTGCCCCTATGGCACCTGAAGTCACGATGAGGATTTCTCTCCCCTCCCTTATTCCCATCACATCGTGAACGAATTTCCCAACCTTCCGCTCATCGAGTCGTGAATTCTCATCGGTTAGACTGCTGGTTCCTATCTTGACCACCAACCTTCGCACTCCCGAGAAATCTCGCCGCTCCATCATAGCTTCCGAGGCTAGCTTTTAGTTGCAACTATGAAGACGTCCTCATAACGCTCCTCGTCTATTCCCTCTACTACCGAGAAACCGGCTCCTCTCACAAGTTCCAGCAAAACCGCAAGCGGGTGCTTTTTTCTCAAGGAGCTTAGGACCATTCTTCCCCCTTTACACATAACTCTCCACATCTCCCTCAGTGCCGCCAGTGGATTTGGAAAGTTCTGCAGGGCGGTGATTGAGAGTACCTGATCGAAGACCTCGTCCTTAAAGGGGAGGAACTCAGCATCCGCCAGCACTAAAATTCCCTTGGCTCTCCTCAGCATTCCCTCAGATAAATCCACTCCCACCACCATCTCTGCCAACTTCTCGAGCTCCCCTAGATAGAACCCCATGCCACATCCGACCTCCAGCATCCTCTTGCACGGCACTAGGTAATGTCTCGCGAACCTATACTTTTCCAGCTGGATTTCTCTATATCTCCGGTCGTAAACGTCCACCGTTTCGGTGTACAGTCGTGATAGTTCCCTCTTTCTCTCCACGATTTACCCTTAGAACCGCCTCAATTTAATGATTCGACAAAGATTGAGAAGGCTGAGGGAGAAAATCGCGGCAGAAAAACTCGACGCCTTCCTCGTCAATAGGAGCATCAGATACTTCGGTCTTCCCTCTGGCAGCCTGCTGGTCCCCCTTGACGGTGCACCAATCGTTCTGTCGGGAAGGATTGACTTTGAGCTTCTGAAAGGAAGTCCGTTCAAGGAGATTAGGGTCTTCTGCGAGGCCGAAGTTCCCACCAGAAAGGACGAGAAGCTCTTTATAGGAGAATTCTGGAAGTTTCTTCTTTCCATCCTTCAGGAAGTGGGCATTAGAAGAATAGGGATGGAGAAGGTCTCGTTGACCCTCCTCAGGAAATTGGGAGCGGAGGGGATCGACTGCCTAGAGCTTCCTCTGGTGGAGGAGCTCAGGATGATAAAATCTAGAGAGGAAATCGAGATCCTGAAAAAGAGCGCCAAAATCGCAAGCGAGGGGATGAAGGTTGCAGCTCAGCTCATAGAGCCTGGAAGAACCGAGAGGGAAATTGCCGCGGAGGTCGAATACACCATGAGGAAACTCGGATCCGACGGTACGCCCTTTCCTACCATTGTCGCCTCCGGACCTAACTCTTGGATTCCACACGCCTCTTCAACGGATAGAGTCCTGCAAAAGGGTGAACACGTGGTGGTGGATTTGGGTGCCACTTATAGGGGGTACGCCTCCGACATGACCCGAACCTTCAGGGTTAAGAAAGGCGACTCGGGCTTAATCAAAAAGGTGCGAAACGTACAGAAGGAAATCATGAAGGAGGTGAGGGAGGGGGTGAAAGCTTGCGAACTGGACTCACTGGCAAGGAAGAAATTAGGAAGGGATGCCAAGTTCTTCGTCCACGGGCTTGGCCATGGAGTAGGCCTCGAGATACATGAGCGTCCTAGCCTGAGTCCGTCCTCTAAAGATGTCCTTCAGGCTGGGATGGTGATAACCATCGAACCCGGACTCTACCTTCCGGGTAAGGGTGGAGCTAGGTGGGAGGACATGGTGATGGTGAAGAAGGAGGGATGCGAGGTGATAACCACATGAAGGACTTCACCGAATGGTTTGAGCGCGTCCTAACGGAGGCAGAGTTGGTGGACACGAGATACCCCGTGAAGGGGATGTACGTTTGGCTACCGTATGGTATGAAGCTGAGGTCGCTCGTTTTGCGCCTGTTAAGGGAGCTCCTTGATCAAACTGGACATCAAGAGGTTCTCTTCCCCCTTTTGATCCCGGAAGACCAGCTGGGCAAGGAAGCCGAGCATATAAGAGGATTCGAAAATCAGGTCTTTTGGGTTACGAGAGGAGGCGGTGCTGACTTGGACGTAAAGCTCGCCCTGCGCCCCACCAGCGAGACTGCCATGTACCCTATGTTCTCCCTCTGGGTTCGCTCCCACACCGACCTGCCGCTCAAGGTCTATCAGGTAGTCAGCGTCTTCAGGTGCGAGACTAAGATGACCAAACCTCTCATCAGGGTGAGGGAGGTCACCACCTTCAAGGAGGCACACACCGTTCATGCTACTGCAGAGGAAGCCCAAAAGCAGGTGAGGGAAGCCGTGGAGATATACAAAAGGTTCTTTGATGCCCTTGGAATTCCTTATTTCATCACCCGCAGACCTCCGTGGGACACTTTCGCGGGGGCGGAGTACTCAATCGCGTTCGACACCCTCTCCCCCGAAGGGAAGAGTTTGCAGATAGGGACCGTTCATTACCTCGGACAGAAGTTTTCCAAGGTCTTCGGGATAGAGTACTTGGATAGGGACGGCTCACACAAATTTGCCTATCAGACCTGCTACGGCATCTCTGAAAGAGTGATTGCTTCCCTGATCTTTACACATGGGGATGAGCTTGGGCCCTGCTTCCCACCCTCCGTGGCACCGATACAGGTGGTGATAATCCCCATACCGTTCGAGGGTCGCGACCCACTTCCCTTCTCGAGGGAGGTGGAAGAAAGACTGAGAAAAGCGGGATTGAGGGTGGAGCTCGATGCCGGTGAACAAAGGCCGGGCGAGAAATATTACAAGTGGGACAGGAAAGGTGTTCCTCTCAGGATAGAGATAGGTCCGAGAGAGATGGAAAGCCGAAGGGTCACATTGGTGGCGCGGGATAATAGAGAGAAAATAGAGGCAAGTTTGGAGGAGCTCGAGAGTAGAACACGAGAAATCCTCGATCGAATTGAGGAGAGACTAAAGCAGAGAGCTAGGGAGAGGATGAGGGAAAGGGTTGTGGAAGCTCGCTCCTTGGAGGATTTAACAGGAGAGGGGGAGATTTTCAGGCTCTTCTGGTGTGGAAAGAAGGAATGCGCCGAGCGACTTGAGACGCAAACCGGAATGAGCGTTCTGGGACAAGAAGTAGAGGGAGTCGAGGGGAACTGTCTTGTTTGTGGAGAAGAGGGAAAATCTTCCCTACTGGCGAAAAGCTATTAATTCGGATCTGAGGAAGTACACCCTGCCGACCAAGGATTTCCTAGGATTCGGACCGCAAATAAAATAGGTAGCATTTATGAGAAGAGCGTAAAAAACGAAAAATCGATGTTTAGATGAAAAAAGAACAAAAGCTTCGTGAATTCAGGAGGAAAGTGAGAGAAGTAAGAGAAAAGGATTTAAGAGCTGAGGCTTTGCGAGCCAGAAGCTTTAGTGGCGAAGAAACTTTTAGGCAGGGGTTGAATTTGACGACTTTTGCCGTAAAAATGCATAAAGCCGCTTGCGAGAAATAGAGGAAATAATCCGGCTTGTCTGCGATTTCCTCAACAGGGAAAAAATAGGCTATGTACTGGTCGGCGG
>Ga0080004_1149446_pt1 | contig 14229 bp, 13 predicted proteins | sample WasSprMetagenome_FD_69207 | JGI IMG/M metagenome (GOLD analysis project Ga0080004, IMG submission 69207) | Sulfidic aquatic microbial communities from Washburn Spring, Yellowstone National Park, USA - WS (SPADES assembly) (version 2) | ecosystem: Environmental > Aquatic > Thermal springs > Hot... | reverse complement strand
TGCTGATGGAGTTGCCCTAAGCTATATGCTTAGAGGCGGGGCTTCTTTGACTAAGCCCTTAACTCCAAGTGAAGCTTCTTCGCCTATGTCTTGTAGGCTTAGTGGCGAGGAAGCAGAGATTGGAGAATCTCCCGACTTCAGTCGTGGAGAATGTCAAAAGTTATTAAGCAATGAGAAATTTTTTAAGCTTAAATTCAAAAATGCGGAGTTAGACCAAACTGAAGCTGAAAGAGAGTTTTAGGGGTTAAAGGATTTAGGAGTAAGTCTGCTTCCATGAAGGATTGTCTCTAGAGATAACTACTTGAAATAAGCAGCTTCAAACTGAGTTTTTAGTTTCTTTAATTAAATCTTCAAGGCGAATTCTTCCAGAAACATAAATCCGTAAACGCATTATGCCAACCATCGCGTACAACCGTGCGATGCCAAAGTATTTTTGGCATACTATACTTAACCTCCTAGCCCATTTTTAAGTTTTTAATTTTCTCTATTATATGTTATAGTTAGCTAAAAGCATCACTTTAAAATTCTACAAAAACAAGAAGATTGACTTTTAAAGACATATTCCCAACCTATTGCGAGCTTCCACTATGTACTCTGCAACTTCGCAGACGGGCGCAACCCATATCTTATCTTCATTTTCCTTTAGAAACCTTAAGAATCCAGTTAAATCGAATTCTGAAGTTGGTAGATGCCCTTCGTTTATGCCATGAAATGTATATATGGCCCATCCATTCTCAGAAGAAGCTCTAACGACTAAACCTATCATCTGCTCAAAGCTCATCCTATGAGCGGACCAAGACCAAAGCTCGTGTAAGTCGCATGCCAATGGAGAATTAGGATAGCCAAGTTCACCCCAGCCTCTAGCAGCTAGGAAAATCTCAGCAACAATTGGCACATAGCTTCTCTTTGACAGTCCTCTGCCGATTGTTGTTTCATAGCAAGGATATGCAAAAGTTCTACTGCCGTTAGGTACAACCTCCTTAATCCTCCTATGTGCCTCTATTATATCGGCTTTTATATCTTCAAGAGTCATCTTCTCCAAGCATTTAGCATTAGCCCTTGCAAATTGGAAGTTGCAGGAGCATGGATGAGTAAGAGTATGATTACCTATTTCATGCCCGCGGTCAGCAATGTCCTTCCAAGGCTTAAGACTAGTTCTATAGTCGCCAGTAGGGTTTATGTAAAAAGTAGCTCTAAAGCCATACTCCTCAAGAAGAGGTACAGCTAGTTTCAACTGAGACTGTAAACCATCATCAAAAGTGAGTGAAACAGCCACTCTTTTGCCATTAGGCCAATTGAAACGTTCGGCTATATCGTTCAACTCCAATTCTACATTAATCCTTAAACTTGTTACAATTATTTAAGTCCTTCGATTAAGCATTCTTGCTACAAGGTAATTTATCCTTGAATTACATTCCAAATGTTTAAAACCATTAAATCTTAACACTCGAATATTGAACGCTGAAGAAATTAAAAACTTTATCTTATTTAAAACAATTTAGAAGCAAGCATAAAAACCAGAGTAACGACTAGAAGGATGTAGTCTATTTGTTCTTAGATTCAGATCTTGTAATATACATATGCCACTTGTTACTTGAGAGATCAATCCGCTGGTTTAAAACGCAAAGCCTGTTTTTCACCGAGCTCCTGCGACCTCTTTTTCTCCAATTCTCGCTGCATATCTTCACAACGCTTATACCATAGTGTCTCATAATCCTTTTGAGACACCACCCTGTTTTTTAGGTCAGAAATCCTACGGATTCCGCTTTCCTTGCACCATGCTACGCATATCTCATAAGCTTCCCAGTCAAGCTCCTCATCCTCCCAGTAAACCGGAACCTCCAAGACTCCACACAGGTAAGTGGCAAAAGCTCTAGTATGACCGTCAACAAATACGACGTCCTCTCCAAGCTTCTTGACAGGTATAGGCTCAATCGACCCTAGATCATTAGGATTAAACCTTTTCATCACGCTGCAAAGCTTTTCGAAACTAATGTAGAGTTGACTAGGCTGTATATCCTCAAGTCTCATCTTGAATATTTTGACCATTGAACCCTAGCACTAAGGATTTAGATGATAGAGAATTTAAAACTTTATCTTATTGAAGCAAATTAGAAAGCGACACGAAAAATAGGATTTGCCGACTAGAGGGCATTTCTATTAGCTCCTAGGCTCAAAACTTGGAATCCACATTTGTTCCCCTCCTCTTAAGGCCGATTGATGAGCAATTATTCCTGGAACAGTCATGGCCAGAGCCTCGTAGATGCCAATTGCTGGAGAACGCTTCTCAATAATAGACTGAATGAACTCATGAACTATGAAGTTATGAGAACTATCGTGCCCACTTGGACGACGCAGAGACTCTGGAAGAAGGTTCGTCTTCCACCATTCTGTCTGTTCATAGCTTTCCATCTGCGGTAAGTCTAAAGGACTACTTCCAGCCTTCCAGGCAACGTGTTTAGTACCATTGGGATGAGGCTCGAAGAAGCTCATCTTCTCACCAATCCATTGTCCTCTTTCACAAGGCCCAATTGGCGCGTTCCAGTAGACAGCTACTCTAAAAGCGTTACCCTTGTCCGTTATGAAAAATGCAGTCTCATTCCAGAAAGGATTATTGTAAGAATTATCTTTGAGAATTGGAGACTCATCTCCCCATCCTACGGCTGAAACCTTAACCATCCTTTCTCCAGTAACTCCAACCAAGTATGCGGTGCAGTGCGTTGGGTAGAGCATAGGGGGAAATCCGTAGCGCCAAGTCTTATTGCCATTCTTATCGAAGAACAGCGACGCCAATCCTGGGTGATAGTATTCAGCTTCTGTGTAAAATATTCTGCCGAACTTGCCTTCCTTAAACCATTTTCTTGCAGATATCACTGCCTGATGATACCAGCTAGTCTCGGCCATCATATAGTTCAACCCTGTTTCCCTAACAGTTCTGAGAAGCATATCCGCTTCCTCAAGCGTCATGCAAGCTGGAACTGCAGACAGTATATGCTTTCCAGCTTTCAAACACTCAACTGCTTGCTTAGCATGAAGTGGCGCTGGCGTGAAAAGAGCAACTGCTTCAACTTTTTGGTCCTGTAGAAGTTCCTCGAAAGTTTCATATGATTTTTCACATCCATAAGCTTGCATTAAATGCCTACGTTTTTCTGGAGCAGGGTCGCATACTGCTTCTACGATACAATTAGGATGGTGATGCCACTCGAAAACAGATCCAAAGCCTCCGCCTACTATTCCGATATGCACCTTCTTAGGTGAACTCATATTTTCTAAATACCTTTAGACGTTAAAAACTTTTTTTAATATTATTTATGAGAATTTGATTATCTTTCTCTTGGAGCGTAGTTCCTTGACCTAGGAAACCTTAAAGTAATAGATCATTACTTATGATTCGTGCGTAACTTTTAAGTAATTGAGTTTTAAAGGAAATCGCTCCTGCGAGGTGAAAAAACATGACAGAAGAAGTAATCAGAGCTGAAAACCTAACAAAGGTTTACAATCGAAGCCTAGTAGCTGTCGATCACATAAACTTCAGTGTTAGAGAAGGCGAAATCTTTGGCTTTTTGGGACCAAACGGTGCTGGGAAAACAACAACTATAGGCATGCTAACAACGGTGCTGAAGCCAACTGAAGGCACTGCCTTAGTGTTGGGCTATGATATTGTTAAGCAAGATAGTGAAGTTAGGAAGATCATTGGTGTTGTGCCCCAAGAGTACACGGCTGATGAAGATTTAACAGGCTATGAAAACATCATGCTCTGCGCCGACTTATATGGGATTCCACGGGACGTGGCCAAAAAACGCGCCTTGGAACTACTGGAACTCGTGGAACTGGCAGATTTCAAAGACAAAAAGGTTGAAACCTATTCTGGTGGAATGCGAAGAAGACTTGAGCTCGCAATCGGACTAATCAACAGGCCTAAAGTACTATTTTTGGATGAGCCAACTTTGGGTTTGGACGTTCAGACTCGTGCCGCCACTTGGGAGTATATTAGGCGTTTGAAGAAGGAGTATGGCATGACCATTTTCATGACTACGCATTATTTGGAGGAAGCTGATACCCTATGCGACCGTATAGCTATAATAGACCATGGCAAAATTGTAGTTACTGGTTCGCCCAGCGAACTTAAGGATAGTATAGGCGGAGACATAATTACAATAGCCATAAAAGAAAATGCAGATGTAACTGACATAATAAAAAGCGTTGAAAATGTTAAAGAGGTAAGGAACGAGAACAACATATATAAGATTAAGGCTAAGCTTGGAGAGGTAACAACTCCACTTATAATTGAGGCTTTACGGAAAAATGGTTATACAGTGACCAGACTTTCGCTTACTGAACCTACCCTAGATGAGGTTTATTTGGAGTATACTGGTAGAGCCATTCGTGACACTGAGGAATCTAAAGAAGCCTTTAGAGCGCAGAGAATAACCCTTAGGAGGGCGAGAGCATAATGAGCAACGCGAATGAGTATAAACCAAGCCTAGCAAGGGGCTTGTGGGCTCTAACCTACCGTGAACTAAAAAAGTGGCTTAAAGACCCAGTAATGCTTGCAATGTTTGTCCTTCAGCCCCTCATATGGATGGGCTTATTGGGAAAGTCTATGAATATAGGTGGACTTTTTTCAGCCAATAACCTAAACTTACCATCACAAATACCAATTCCAGGCAACGTTATCCTTTCTCCACCAAAGCTTCCACTCGTGGTTCTTAACGGCACTGCCCTTGCTCAAATGTTTGCTCAAATGGGCTCAAAAGTAATGGAGAATACCTTCGGCATTACAGACTACTTCAGCTTCATGTCCGTTGGCATGATTTCAATGATTGTTACGACCACGACGATGTTCAGCGGTATGTCTATAGTCTGGGACCGACGTTTAGGATTCTTAGACAAGGTTATAAGCACTCCAGTTTCAAGAGCAGCAATAATATTTGCGAAAATCCTCAATGCAACTCTTAGGGCAATGTTTCAAGCAACAATCATTTTAGCTTTGGCTTACTTGCTGGGACTACAACTAAGCCCAACCTTCACTTTGCTTAACCTTTTAGGAGTTTACGCCGCCATATTCCTACTGGGTGTTGGGCTTTCATCAATCTTCATAGCTTTTTCTATAAGGTCAACAAGAATGGAGCGCCCTATGCAGTTTATAAGCCTAATAACAATGCCTTTAATGTTTGCAAGCAACACTTTCTTTCCAACAAAGCTTATGCCAGACTGGATGCAAGTTATAGCAAACGTAAACCCACTAACATACTTAACAGATGCCATTAGGCAACTTACAATATTGCCACTTGACTTTTCAGCCCTAATATGGGACTTTACGTACCTAGGCTTTTTTGCAGCAGTTCTCAGTACAATAGGCATAGTGCTATCGTGGAGATATCTAACAAGATAAAAGGTTTAACTGTACGCACAGTAGCAACAATTTTTGAGGTTCAAAACTTTAGAGAAGTTTACATATGGAGCATTGTTTTATTTATTCTTTTCAGCATCACTATTTTTATTCATTTTAGTTTTATCTATTTTATCTGTTAGTTCTGGAGTCCAAACATATTTCTACGAAGCACTATTTTTAAACAACTTCCTCGAAATTCATGAACTCTTCTTTGTTCTTTTCAATTAGTCGTTAATCCTAGACTTGATCTCCTTAACTTCATCTTAAGGTAATCTTCGCCTTCAAACATTATCATGCTTTATAGTATCACTTCAGGAAGCGTGCGCTAATCTTGAAAATTCTTTGATAAACCGGTTTTATCCTGTGCGCATAATTAGCCACTTCCATAGAGGAATGAATTTAATTTTTTCATTTCCAATTTCTAATTCATCATCATAATCCCAAGTTATTATGAGCAAATCTTTGCATCTGAGTTCTTCGCTGGCCTTAAGCAATGCTCTTATCTCGCGCCTTCCAATTTCATCTTTACCATTGGCATAAGTAACCTGAATAAGTTGTTTAATTTTTAGACCCTCCTTCAAGACAAAATCAACTTCATTTTGTTGACGATCCTTCCAATAAAATATTTCAAGCAAAGGATTATCATTTATTCTTCTCAATTCTTCTATGAATACAACGTTTTCCATCAGCCTTCCAAAATCCGCTGAAAATCGAATTACCTTTGAAAGCCCCGTATCGCATACATAAACCTTCCTTGGCCAAGATTCCCTTAAAGAGATTTTTTCTGAGTACTTTTTAACAAAGAAAACAGCTAAAGTATCTTGTAGTTTTTCAACATAATCATAGACGGTATTTTTTCCCATTCTTATACCACTCGACTTAAGCAGATTTACAAGCCTATTTACGCTAAACTCGTGCGAGAAACTTTGAAGTACTTGAGAAAAAACGAACTTTGCTACATCGAAGCTTTTAAGTTCATGTCTTTCTACGAAATCCTTGAAGAAAATCGTGTCGTGATACTCCTTCAAAATTTTTTCCTTATCTTCCTTCAAAACTATTTCTGGAAAGCTACCAAATTCAAGGTATTCTCTTAACAAGTTCTTTATTTTTGCCTTTTCTACCCCACTTAGGACCTCTCCTAAGTTAATTCCTTTGGCTTTTAGAAATTCTCTGAACGAAAAGCCGAACAGAAAATAGGTTAAAGACCTTCCCCTTAATTGGGTAGCCACTTCCCTGCTTAAGAGCTTAGACGAGGAACCCGTAACAAAAATTCTGTAACTCCCCCTATTCAAGAGAGTTCTCACCATGGTCTCCCATTTCTCTACCCTTTGAACTTCGTCTAGAAAGATGTCTGTTGGAACCTTACCAGTTATTTCGGTGAAGAGGTTTATTACATCTAGGACTTCATCAAACTTCACGTCTACCAAAGCAGAATCTTCGAAATCTAAATAAAGACAGCTTTCCTTATTTCTTCTCATCAATTGGTAAAAATAGAAGGTTTTTCCTGCTCTCCGAGGCCCTACTATTGAAATAACCTTATCTTTTACTGGCTTTACGGAGAGCTCTCTTTCCACTAATGATGGGAGCTTTTTCGTGTACCAGTCCTCGATGTAGCTTCTAACCTTTGCTTCTTTCATAATGTAATAGTCATTGAGACAATTGTTTATAAAATTTTCTCAGTTGTAGAGAAAAAAGTATCATCAGCATCAAGGTTCGCTGAAGAGCCTTAAAGTAGCTACTTCAAGAAGTATACGTCTTTGAAAGCGTTGTAATAGGATGAGCAGTAGGGGAAGTAACGTAGCGTCCTAATAAGTCAGACTTATTGCTCATCGACAACAAGAGAGTGCAAGACTCGAACTAGGAAATAGAGAAAAATTTACTATCTACTCTACCTATTCGAAATATGCTTCACCAATTAGGAAGAAATGAAGTTCTAAAAAGTAAAGAGCTAGGAAAAATAGCATAAAAACCCTAAAATAAAAAAATATTTTAGATAGCTTTGTAGCAGAACCACCAATCGTAACACTCAATTTCTTTCTTAGCTGCCTTTTGTAAGCGTTCCTTAGCTGTCTTCTCGTCACTTGCAGGCGGTATTATTACTTTGTTTCCAATTAGCTCGTTGTTAGGCCAGTTAGCTGGCAATGCTACGCTGTATTTGTCTGCTGTCTGGAGAGCTTTTACCATCCTGAGAATTTCGTCCATGTTTCTTCCAACTTCCTGTGGATAGTAAAGAATAGCCCTTAGTACACCTTGAGGATCAATAACGAAGACAGCCCTAACAGTGTTTGTTCCCTTGCCTGGATGAATCATTCCAAATTTCTTTGCAATTTCACCAGTTCCATCAGCTATTATTGGGAACTTTATTTCAACGCCAAGTTTTTCCTTTATCCATTCTACCCACTTAATATGGCTAAAGACTTGGTCAATGCTTAGGCCTATGAGTTGAACGTTAAGTTTCTCAAACTCTTCGAATCTTTTTTGAAAAGCATAGAACTCGGTAGTACATACTGGGGTAAAGTCTCCTGGGTGACTAAACAAGACTATCCATTTACCCGTGTAGTCATCTGGAAAGTTAATTACACCATGAGTCGTTGTTGCAGTAAATGATGGGACTTTTTCGCCTAACAAGGGTATTCTAATTTCGCTCATAGTTTATCAGATTAATATAGTTGTTGCAATATTTAAACTTTTCTGCAAAAAATTTTGAACTTTATCGTAACAAAAAGGACACATAAAAAACTACAAAAAATTTATTTATGACGTAATATAGGCAAAGGAGAAATATAAAAATTATTTCTTTAATTTGATCTTGCAATATTCATAAAGAGCATCATACAGCGGAAACTGCAATCTCATATTTTCATAGTCGTCCTTCGATATGGCTCTGAAACCAGTAGCAGCAGCTTCTAAACCTCTACTCTCTGGTGGCTCATCAGGTATTTTCGCGTCTGCACCGCGAACAATTTTAGCTAATTCAAGAAGTGCGGGATCCTTAAGGTTATATTTTCTTATTATTGCATCAAAACTTACATACTCATAACCGTTTTCAACAAAATGATTTAACTCTGCGCCATCAACGTCAAAGGGTATTGCATTCTCCTTTTTTGCGATATCTAAAACACTGGTTCTTGGAGCAAAGATAAATTCGGCATCAGGATCTATGAATTTTTTTATAAGCCAAGGGCAAGCAATTCTGTCAACTTTTGCTTTTTCCCTAGTTATCCACTTCATAATTAGAACTCATTGTAAAACTATTTAAGCTTTTTTATTCTTCCCTAGTGAGATTTCGCGAGCCTAGCTACAATATAAAATGGGCATAGGCATGTAAAATACATTCTACGCCGCTTGTGTTATTCAATTTTTGTTCCTCTAAATTGCATTGTTTGAAATAGTTCTTGTGCTTGCTATAGTATTGTAGGACTACTGGAATACAGAGCTTACCTATTAATAATTTTGAACAGTCTTCTTTTCGTAAAAATAGTTGTCTTTCCAGAAGAAAACGAAGTTAACGAAGCCTAAAGAAGGTTTCAAAGGGCTATTTCTTCAATGCAACGATAATTGAAGCTAAAAATCTTATAAAAGAAAAATTTAAAGTTTTCTTACTTCAGTTGCTTCTATGTACCAAACAGTTTCAGCATTTACCAACCCATTCATACCTAACGTTTTCTTTGTCCCTTTTACTAAGTATCCAATCACAAGGACTTCACTTCCTTTAAGACCTTCAAAATTTGCCTTTACGTCTACTCCAACTTGAAACCCTTTACTCACCACCACGAAATTATAAGGGAGCGATACCTCGGGTATAGTAAATACGACATGGAGTTCTCCTACCACCGCTACGAGCTTTCCTTGATAGACATCTGGGTTGCTAACTAGCTCCGAAACGTTCACTAGTATTGGGTTCTTAGCTATATACACAAAAGCTGTTATTTCCTTCCTTAGTTCAGCTATTTCATAAGAAGTACTGTTATATTCTTCTTCAAGCTTTTTTAGCTCTTTGGTTATAGAACTCATCGAACTTGTAACCCAAAATGCAGTAATTATCACACAAAGAACAATTATAGCCATTCCAGCTATTATAACGTTTTCCTTTTGCATGCTCAATTTGTTTATAGTAAATATTTTTGTCTCACTAATAAATCTTTAGCACGTTTGCGCTTTGAACATATAGACTAGTACTCTGTTAACTTAAGCTCTATGAGAGGCATTACTAATATACGAACTTAGGTTCTATTCTGAAAAACGGGTAAAAACGCATGCGGCTTTAAGCCGTATGTGACCCAAAAATTATAAATTTGGGTTACATATAGTCGCTCGTGAGAAAGGAAGAGAGCCTATAAAAGTTGAAGAATTAGTCTTTAGACAATCATCAATAAGAAAAAGATAAAAAATCAAGAAAAATGCTTCTTTCAAAGCCTTAAAAGTAAGGTCTTTAAGTATTTATGAACCAGTTTTCGAACTATATTAAAAAATTGCAACCGCTTTAACAAGCCTTATTAGAAATTATACACCGATTTTAGCTTATCATCTTCAATCGGCTTCATATTTACTAGTTCGCAAATAGTATCGTAGAGAAATGGGTCAATTATGTGTATCTTCTTATTTTTCCTGTAGATGATCTTAGAATCAACGTTTAGGAAGTTCAGTATTTTAACTACGAATAGTTTTTCAAGATCCTCTACGTAAGCCTGTGTAGTATGGGGGGAAGATATGGATGTTTCCCTCGATATGCTTAGCCAACTTATTGGAGCTAGCCTGGTACCTACTATGTAGGCAAGAATCTCCTTCATGTAAGCTTCGTTTCTACCTAATTTCACAAAGTCGTTTTTTAACCAGTCTATGTATGTTTTTCTAGTCTCGAAAGATATTCTGCCTATAGTATACATCTCTTCTATAGGGAGTGGAAATCCACCGGTTAGCAAGTATTTATTGAAAAATTCGTTAAGGAGGTTCTGATGTACTTTGTTAGTTTTCATTGAATATTTTATTTCAGTAAGGTTACTCCTTGCAGTTTCCAGATTCCTCAAAACCTTCAAGTACTGAGAAAAGCTTATAGCTTGCGCTGGGAATAGCGTGTTGCTAGCTGGAACCGAAAGTGCTTACTATCATCAAGAAGGAGCTTTTTAGCACAGAGTCCCAGCCTTCCTCAAACCTTGGAGGTAACACCGCTCCACATGGTTCCAGAGTCTCTCCCAGCGATAGGTGGCCTCCTCAGTAGTGCTAGTTTTTGCTCTAACTTTAGCATTCTGCCATTTCATAAAAAAGATGAATTTTAAAAGAGAATTGAAAGATAACTGTTCTGCTGACAATGATTTTAAAAGTTAAAGTTGTTGAAGCAGTAGTTCATGTTATATCTCTAGCTTGTTTTACTGGAATTGCTCAACGAATGAAGCTAAGGTTTTAGTCTGCATATGCTAAGTCTAAGAAACGGCTTGTTAGCTTTATAGAAGCTTATCGCTCTTCTATCAGCAGAAAGGATCTTAGTTGACCTTAGTACGCGCACAACGCTTACGTAGCTTGCGTTCATCTGCTTGGCAACTTCCAACGTTTCTTCAAGTACTTTTGTACCAATTCTGTTTCTCCAAAATTCTTTAACTACATGAACACCATAGTCGATATTAAAATTGTTTTTGTTAAGGTAAGCCATTCCAACTGGAGTTGAACCCAAGTAAGCTAATATAACTATATGGTCATTTTCTCTTGGAGGAATAAAGAAGCCCCAACTTTTCTTATGTATTTTTCTAAAAGTCTTCAAGTAAGATTCATTCCACTCAAACAGCGTAAATATCTTAACTTTGCTGTTTCCTTCAAGAACTCTTGATCTAACGTCCCAAAAGTAAAGAATTGACTTAGCGTCTAAGAAGTGAAAAAGCATGGACGAAAAATCTTCATGTACCATAGCAAGCTTAACTGAGCTTCTGTACTTATTCCTAAATTTTTCAAAGACTTTGCTTGGCTCGCTAGTTATTAACATAATTGCACTTTGAACCTTTTTTCTAACCATCCAACTAATTTCTATTGTGCAGCTTTCGTCTTCTCTTGAAACTAGCTTTAATTCAGATAGAGGCTTAGCCCAGAAAATTTTTAGTTTCCCTAGCTCTTCATACCACTTCTTAAAATCGTTAAAGTCCATTGGTAAGGTGTAGAAATTCATTAGCTTACTATAGCGACCGTAATTTAAAAACGTTCTATTGGAGTTTTGTTTGCAAGAGAGAGGTCGTAGTTGATTTTATGTCGACTTCCTAGGAAAACTTATCCTGAAGCTTTCACTCACTAAGGAAGCAGTGCTATGTAACCTTCTGCTTTACCAGCTACAATTTCATTGAAAAAATCTTTAACTCGCTTACCTTCAGCAAAATAAAGAAGAATCGGACCTGTATTGAAAACAAGCTTATCTTCTCCTTTCTTCTTGCAACTCTCTTATCATCTGATATACTGTTTCTTTTGCATTTTTGTCTATACCAAAAAGATCTTCCAATGGAACGATCGGAACAAGTAAGATCCCCCGTCAGTCTCTATGAACTTTACACGAGATCCCTTCCTTAACTCATACTTCTTTCTAATCTCGGCTGGAATTGTTATTACAGTTAAAACCTATACTCTAGGATTAAGCTTAGCTCAAGTAAAGGAATTCTTAGAAGGATTATGTTATAAAGTAAAGTAAAGAAGCAATAAGAATAGTTCTTGAAAGCGGGTGAGCTTCTTCTCAACATTAAGATAAAGAGGAGAGGCTTCATAGCTGCAGATGAAACTATAATCTTTATAATTAAAAGTTCTGGCAGAGGAAACTTCTAGGCATGAAAAAGAGAAAGGTAAAAATTAAAAAACTTTTAAGAATTAAACAGTATCTAATTTTTGTTCGCTAATAGCGAACGTTTATATACTGTAGCGAACACTCTTAAGTTATGAGAAGTGTTTCTAACATCTTTGAACCCAAAGCTGCACGCATCGTGAGAGTACTGCTAACGAATCTAACAAGAGAATGGACTATTCGAGGTTTAGCAACAGAAGCAAACATTTCACTAGGTTACACTCATGCCGTAATGCTAACATTACTTCGGTATGGCTATGTTGCGCGGACGGAAAATTATAAAATAAAGATTGTAAATCCAACAACTTTGTTGCGGAGGTGGGCAGCATACCACCAGTATGATAAAATGAACAAGTTCCTAGAGTACTACACTTTTGAGCATGAAGTAGATAAATTCCTAAAAGAACTTACAAAACTCAATAACCAGAGTTATGCATTAACCGCTTTGTCAGGAGCATACTTAATTGCACCTCATGTGAGACCGATTGATGTTCACATTTATGTACCTAACGAAAAAGAAGCAAAAACGTTTGTTGAAAAACTAAATCTTCAGCCAATTCCAAGCGGCGGTAATGTAAAACTTGTTATACCTTATGATGAGGGTGTTTTTTATGGTAAGCAAGAAGTTGATCTTCCAACTTCTAGTGGTTATAATAAAGTAAGCGTAGTTTCCGACATTCAGCTCTATGTAGATCTGTACAATTATCCTCAAAGAGGACAAGAAGCAGCAGAGCACTTATACCAATGCATATTACAAAAGTGGGGAAAGGTGCTGGTAGGTGAAACAAATTGTATGACAAAAATTTAACCGAAGCATCAAAATCAGCCCTCGTTGAGCTTTGCTCAGCGCTAGAATTATACAAGAATGACTTTGTCCTAGCAGGAGGATGGGCACCATACTTTTTAACGCGAAACTACTTTAACCATTGCGGTTCAAAAGATATAGACCTTGTTCTTAAACCATCAATAATGAAAAAATATGAAACTATCAGACAAATAATAACTGACCTTGGTTACGAAAAGACGCCCAATCCTTTCCGATTCGAGAAAAAAGTTACTTCACCTATTGATGAAAAAGAATACACAATAAACTTAGATTTCCTAACAGAACCCGAAGCTGTGGAACAAATGCTTCCGTTCGTAAAAGTGCAAGAAGACCTAACAGCATGTCTTATTGAAGGTTCAAGTATGGTTTTTAAGTTCAAATATGAAAACAAGGTAGAAGCCACTTTGCCTCGAAACGGTAAAATCTCAATCGCAGTGAATACAGCTAACATTGTTGGAACATTAACAATGAAAGGTCTTGCACTTCTTCGCTTGAACGATAAAGATAGCTATGATATATATGCAGTAGCAGGATACTATAATGGAAATCCAATAGAAGCTTCAAGAGCATATGTAGAACATGTGAGAAGAGCAAATCTATCAAGCAAAGAAAAAGAAATCATACGCACTGGTCTGAGCAGAATAAGTCAAGCTTTCAAAACGCCTGATTCTTACGGCGTATACTCAGCTTCAAGATTTGTCGGAGCAAATATTAGTACAGATGTATTCATGAGAGTAAGTACATTCATAAAAAATGTGGCGTCAAGTCTGGAGTTATAGCGTTCTCAAGTAGCGGCGTCTTACTTCAGAAAGGTCTCTTCTGAGCTCTGAAAGTTTGCGGTAACCACCATTCTAAGTAGAGTACCATAGATTGTTGCAGGTATGTTAATCTATACTAATAGGAAGTATTTTCTTTTTTAAACAGAGAGAAGTATGCCATTTCTTTATGTGCGTGAAAAAGGCAACTAAAGTAGAAGCATTAGAAGTATTTAAGAAAAGCATACCGTAGTCTCTCAAAGGTTGCCTTAAGTTGTTAATTTCTTCGTTACTTCTTTAAGAAATCTTCTTATCATAAAAGAATTTAAGATTTTTCAAGTTACCTCTCATAAAAACACATTAGTTTAGCATATGCGATTACGTGTCCCCTTATAGCCTTAAGCACTTCAGAGTAGTGAACACCAGGCTTTAACTCTAGGTT
>Ga0080004_1105073_pt1 | contig 14230 bp, 15 predicted proteins | sample WasSprMetagenome_FD_69207 | JGI IMG/M metagenome (GOLD analysis project Ga0080004, IMG submission 69207) | Sulfidic aquatic microbial communities from Washburn Spring, Yellowstone National Park, USA - WS (SPADES assembly) (version 2) | ecosystem: Environmental > Aquatic > Thermal springs > Hot... | reverse complement strand
TGGCGTGCAAGGGTCTTACGCTGGAGCCTACCCCGCGCCCCATGGTTGGCAGCCAAGGGGTTGGCGGGATCGCAGGCCTTAGGCATAGCAGCCCTGGCCTAGACCTAGCTCGTCTGCCCCACCTTGGCACCCCCTCGCGTCTTGGTGCCAAGCTTCCTATGCTATGCCTCGGGCCTTGGGGCTGCCTTACCCCTTGCGCCCCTTGGAGGCTAAGGACCGGTAGGGGAAGGGCTCAAACGCCTCCTCGGCGCCTCTCCTCTTCTCTCGCCTTGCCTAACCTCGCCTCGGCGTAGGCCCTGCCATCCGGTTTAGCTGGGCCTGGGCTTGCCTAGCTCCTGCCTCGGCATCGTTCTATAATAGAAGGTAGGGTGCTTATGCAGCCATGGATCGCATGGAAGTGAAGGGGGAAAGGCGTATGCCTGAGAATTTCACGAATCCATGCAGGAGGCGTAACCAAAAAACCGTGAATTTTATTTGGCGAATCGAGGAGATTTTCACGGCTTCCCTCTTATTTTCGCAAACCTTTCCTTATCGTTTCGGCGCCTGGCTGCATCCATATCAGGTATACGGTTTCGTAGGTCCTTGCAAGGCGAAGCCATTTCGCCATCAATTCGAGGCTTGGCTCCTCCGGGCTTCCGGGAAGACCCAGCTCCTTCTGGGCCTGCCTGAGGTTTCTTAAGCCCCTCGTGCCCCACTCATGGCGCCTCAAGGCTTCCAGAAGCCCCCGGAAGGCTTCGGGCTTCTCTGCCTTCAGCCTCCGTAGGAAAGCCTTGCAGTAGCCGAGGCTTCCCTGAAGCTTGGGATCGAAGCCCAAAGGAGCCAGAAGCCCCCTGAGCTTCGCATCGTAGGCCTCCGCCTCGTAAGGAACCCTCAGCATGCCGGCCTTCTCGAAGAAGGGATTGTAGGCAGCCATAACCGCCAGCGCCTCTATGATGGGCGTTCCGGCCTTAGGAAGCGTTTCCTTCACGAGCCTTACGCCTAAACCTATGCCTCTATACTTAGGATGGACGACGACGCGGCTTATTCGGCTTACGAGGCGGTTCGTCTCATCGATCTTAAGGGACCTTCCTAGGGCTATCCGTCTTCCCTTAAGGTTTGGGTACGAAGCCGTGTACACGATGGCGCCCAAAACCTCGCCCCTCGCATTTACGGCTTTGAAGACCTTCCTGACGCCCGCTACCCTCCCTCCCCTGTAGTGGAACCTGGCCAGGGCTTCGTAGTCCTTGAGGCTTCCCTCCTCGATCCTTACGGAAGCCATGAGGCTGCATGAAGCCTTAGGGACGTTGGGGCGGTAGCTCACGATGGGCTCCCCGTAGAAGGGCTTGACGACGTACACGGAGGGTGCCAGGTCTTCCTCCAGGTCCGTGTGCGTAGTAGCCACTACGACCGTCCTTCCGGTCCTTCGGGCCGCCTTCTGGAGGCTGAAGGCCACGACCTTGGCCGTCTCACGGTCTAGCGTAGCCGCAAACTCGTCGAAGAGCCAGGTAGAGGCTCCGGAGGCCATCATCTTGGCTATTTTGTAGCGGTACTTCTGCCCATCAGAAAGCTCCCCGTACCTTCTCAGCCATAAGAAGGGCTCCCCCAAGCCAGAAAGGCTGAGGAGCTCCATGGCTTCCTTCGCATCCTTCCCTACGCCCTCGATCAGGACTTCATCGGGGCTTATAGAAGCCTGCAACTCCCAGTCCGCAAGGACCTTCCCGAACTCCGGCGCCTTTTCCATGGAAGCCCTCAGCTCCTTTAAAAGGACCGACTTTCCGCCCCCTGACTCGCCCGTAATGTATACGATATCGCCGGGATCGATCCTGAGCCTGAAGTCCTGGAAGACGGGAAAGCTTCGCTCCTCTTCCTCTTCTATGCCTATGCCGAAGGCATCCGCTACCTTAACCGTTCGATCCGTAAGGACGCTTTTAGTCTTGAAGCGTTTATCGATGACGAAGAGCCTTCGGATAGGTATGCGAAGGTGAAGCTCCATCTAGGATCCTTTTTAATAATTAGCTCCTTTTCTATAAACCCTTGCACTAGACAATGCTCTTAATCATAAAGTTGTTAGGGCCCAAGAAGTGCATGGAGGCTTTTTTCAAGGCCAAATAACCTCCTGATTAAGAATGAGGAAAAATATATTAAGGAATGAGAAAATTTAATTATGACTGGTGTAGAATGTTAGAAATTGAGAGTAAATGGAAAAGTGTATCCTTCCGTGAATTGGTGCCAGAAATCCCATCTACAACGCACGCCACGTTTGGTCTTTACCGTTACCCGGCCAAATTCATCCCACAGGTGGTAGCATACATCCTTAAAAATTATGCTAAATCGAGGAGTAAGGTATTCGACCCCTTTGCTGGATATGGTACAGTAGGAGTTGTAGCGAGGATCTACAATTGTGATTATGAACTTTGGGACTTGAACCCCATCCTAGAAGTTTTACATGCCGTGGCCACGCAAGTCCTAAAGGACGTGGACGTAACGTCATTGCTTCGACAAATGGAGAGCTGCGATGAGGAATTCATCCCACGATGGTCAAAGCTTAAGTATTGGTACCCTGAAGATTTTCTGCCCTTTCTATTTAAAGTGTGGGGCTTATATCACTCCTTAGAAGATTGGGATGCTAAACGCCTTTTAATCATACCTTTACTAAAGGTGACGCGACATTTTTCCTACGATGATATACAACGTCAAAAACTTTCTAAATCACCAAGATCCGAGCGACGAATTAGATCACTCTTAGGGTCCAACTGGAAAGCGGAATTCTTTCGGTTGCTGAGGGATGAAATAAAGGGCGTCATAGATGGGGTACGTGAATACCAAAAATACTCGCCCAGAGATGTAAGGAGCATCGTCAAAGGAGGCGTAGATACGTTAAGCATGGAGCTGAATGAAGAAAAGGACATACTGATCACTTCCCCTCCATATCTGCAGTCTCACGAATATATTCGCCAAGCTAAAATGGATTTATTCTGGTTAGGCTTCTCCGAGGAGGAAGTCGGCAAATTAAGTAAACTGGAAATACCGTATAGAGATGTCAAACCGCAACATATCTATTCCGAGACCTATAAAAAATGGAAAGAGCAAATTGAAGAGCCCCGCCTGCTAAAGATATTTAATAACTACTTTTGGGGCGTCCTTGGAGCCCTAACTCGTCTTCAAACCAAAATAACTTCTTATATGTTCTTATTTGTTGGTAGAGCGAGCATGAGGGGACAACCAGTTCCGATAGACCAAATTTTTGCGGAACATTTCTCTTCATTAGGCTGGACTCATGAGGCTACATTAGTGGATAAAATTGTGGCACGTAGGTTATTTTCATATAAAGTTAATCCTGCCACGAATATAGTTGACAATAGGACGCCGACCGAGAATTTAGTAATTTTAAAAAGATCTTAAGCTTGGGGTCAAGCTCTTGGGAAAAATTACAGATCTAAACGTGACAGGGAAACTGAAAGGTAAATTTGAGGCTATATTGGGCGATGCTCACCAATTTATTGTTGCCGGTATATTGATTAGATTGGGTTTTACTGTTTCTTTAGTAGCCTTGAAAGGGGAGCCTTTTGACTTAATAATTTATGCTCACGAAACACCTGGCGGAAGAGAAATACCTTTGCGATGCCAAGTAAGGGCTTCTCATAAAAGTGTAAAATTTACTGGGGGAACAAGAGGTGGCGTGGATCGCATATATAAACCTGGGATTAAAAAATACAAATACACTACAGAACATAATGATCTCATAATTGGTGTAAATATAGACACACTTGATCTATACCTTGTTCCAACAAAATTCATTGCAAATTGGGGAGAGTCACGAGCTTTCTCAAAACTTAAACCGTTAAAAAACAATTGGGAGATTCTACTTAACTGGAATGAAGAATATCTAGAAGAACTGCATCGAAAATTTGAACCCCAAACAAGATTAATGTAAAGCAGTGGCTGGATAAGTTCAGGAGGAGAGAACCATACCAATCAGCAAACCAGAAGCGGTATGAGAGAAAACTTAACTCCCTCGTCAACTGATACCAATATGGCTGGCTAATGGCAGGCTTGGGATCGCTAGCCTAGACACATCTTTCATGAGTGGTGCATCTTCCAGTTTGAGTGACAACTTTTACCAATAATCGAGTAATGCATTGCACTATACCTCCCATGTTACCTAAGAAATCTTAATTAAAGCCCAAATGAATGAAAGAATATGAACTATCATAGGAGAGGCTTCCTTGAGTAGAAATCTGCGACAGATTGTGCCAAATTATTGCATATTGCCGCGTTAAAGGTTGATCATGCGCTTTATGAGTGGTAAACTTCAATTAAGTTCTCAATTCGAAATCTTTATATGACAGGATTTCATTTCATTTGAACGAGAATGCGGAAGTAGACTAATGCCCAGCGATGAACCGATCTTAGCCGAACCGAATGAAACGAACTGATTCGGCTCTGAGCCTTTCTTCCTCGCCATGACCAAAGAGAGCGACGGCGTAGATAAAATGCTTGATGACTGCATTGAATTGAGTTGAGTTGAACCCCCTCATAAGGCTATTCTATTCGCTCTTTTTTCCTTTCGGCTCGGTTCTTAATCGAGCTAGAATGGGGATCTATGGAACCCTTCCAAAGGTCCCCTTCCTTCTTCTCCGCCTCCTCTTTCCCTTCGATTCCTTTCGCTCATTGCCCTTCGGCCGTTACTTTGGAGAATCCTTCATCCAATCCAATCCAAGCCTTCTTCCTACAAATCAGAGCGATAGCACGGATGCGTATCCGAATCCCAGGATGCAGATGGATGGGATGAATCCAAGCACAAAGGCGGAGAAAGTGAAGGTGAAGAGGGGTAGAAGCCCCGAAGGCATGAGGCGCCAGAGGCTCAGAAACGAACTTAGGAAGCGCGCCTACGAAGCCCTTCTAAGACTCCGCGAAGGCGGAGGGACCATATGGGATCCCGAACGTCACGAAAAGATTGCTACGAAAGAATGCTGGGTATCGCCCTTCCTATGGCTTTGCCAGGGCGAGGTCCTTACGGCTCCCTTCTACGCCAGCCCTTCCTGGATACGCCTGAGAAGCCTGGCAAGGGCATACGAAGCCGTAGGAAGAAGGGAAGGGGAAGGCTTCGATGCGCTGCCTGAAAAGGAACATCCAGGTTTCATCGGCTGACGATTTCGTCGAGATCGTCTTCTTGGGCGACATGCACATTGGGCATGCCAACGTGGACTATAAATGCCTTCGAAATGCTATCGGCTACATCCATGGCTCCGAAAAATGCCTCTGGGTCGGCATGGGCGACTACTGCGATGCCATAGTCCCTGATGGTACCGACAGCCGCTTCGATTATGGAAGCGTGGACAGGCGTTTCCTCACGCCCCAGGAGCAGTATGGCTATGCTTCGGAGCTGCTCAGCCCGATAGCCGATAAGTGCCTCTTCCTTATGACCGGAAACCATGATGACCGCCTCCGAAAGTTCCATTATTACGATTTCGTAGAACAGCTTGCCCAGAGGCTTCGGGCTCCCTATACCTTCGGTCCCACGGGCTTCATGCGCCTGAACTTCTGCTGGGGAGTGAAGCGCAGAACCTTCGATGTCTTCTGCAGCCACGGATACTTTTCGGGAAGAACGAAGCCAGGACGCCTTTCCAGGCTCGAAGACCTGCTGAACATCTTCGATGCCGACATATACGCCATGGGGCACGTCCACGACCTCTTGGTTACGAGGAAGCCCCAGCTCATCGTGGATAGAAGGCTGGAGATCGTAGAGCGCCCCCGCTTCTTCCTCCTTACGGGCGGATTCCTGAAGGGCTACGGTCCCGCAGGCAGCTATATTGAACGTAAGATGCTTCATCCGACAAACCTGGGGGCTGCGAAGGTCAGGATAGCGCCATTCCACGGCACCATCGAGCCAGGAGTAGTGAGCTAGCAGTGCTATGGCTACGAGGTCTGGTCCAAAGGATTCGAATCCGAAAGGCCCAGGTTTTCAAGGTTGAAAAAGATGGCGTCATGCATGAGTTTGGAACCTTAGGCTCCCTTTTCGCCCGGATCGGAACCGGAACGAAGGCCTTTACCGGGAGGGTCTCCCATGAAGGAAGGCGCATCAAGCACATGCGTATCTACAGCCTATCGAAGGATGGTTTCATCTATGCGAATGCCAAGGTAAGGAACCCTTCGAATCCAAAGCTGTCAGCAGCCCTCGAGTTCCTCGTAGACACTGGAGCCTCAGGATGCGCCATTCCCGAAAGCCTGGCCGAGAAGCTTGCCCTGGAGCAGAAAGGCTTGGTGGACGTAGGGCTTGCGGATGGACGGAGCGTGAAGGCGAAGGCAACCTATGTATGGCTCGAGATAGGCGGTAGGAGCGTATATACATGGTGCATCTACGGAGAGGGCTTCGAGCCCATCCTAGGCATAGAGATCATGGAGGGGCTGGGCTTCCACCTGGACGTTCCGGAGCGGAGGGCTCTGTTGCCCCTTAGAAGGCTTCGCGTAAATGCCCTGGTCATGGAGAACAATTTCCACGTTTCCGATGAAGGCTGGGAGAGGATGCTGATGGAAGGGAAGGGCAAGGAGAAGTGTAAGGAGAAGGATGTGGGTAACGAAAAGGAGGCTGAATAAGCCATGGAAGCATCGAGTAAGAGCGAGAGCGAGGGCGAGGGCGGGAGCGGGAGAGGAAGGAGGGAGAAAAGCGAGCCCCCAGGTTCTAAGAATCCTGAGGAAGTAGATGCAAGGCTCATCCTCACGCCTCAAAAGGTCCAGGTCGAAGAGGAGGACTGGAGGGGCATCCTGGCCCTTACCTTCACGATAGGAACGATAGCCATAGGGATCCTTGAGCTTATCCTTAAGGGCGCCACGGTTCTCCTCGATCGCCTTCTTCCCATGGATGGGCTCATCATAGCCTACTACTTCGGGGAGAAGGCAGGGTCCGGAGCTGGATCGAAGAAAATCCCCGAAAGAGAGTAGAGGGTAGGGGGAGGGGGTAGGTGCGTATAAATGAAAAAATCCCGTATAAATATCGTTGAACTCAGGCTTAACCAGATTCAAAAAATCTTCGAAATCAAGACGCAAGACCTTCGAGTAAAGCTGATCTCTGACCTTGAACGAATGTTCGATATGGTTACAAAGATTGCCCAGTCCTCTCATACTGAAAATCCCGAAGACTGGGTTAAAATCGCTGGTTACATTGCCCAGGTCATCAACAGCCTAGCCGACAGCTACGACGAGGTCCGCCTGAACGAGCAGCTGAAGAGGCTGAAGGAGCTTGTCGAGGCAGCTAAAAAGCGAGCTGGACAGATTGGAGAGGGAACTCCAATCTCTTAATGAGGAGGAGAAGGAGAAGAAGGAACAAATCAAAATCCCTGAAGATCCCGTGGATTTTTCGGAAAAAATTTTCAATTTCAAGCCCACAGAGTATCAGGCTAGGCTTCTGAGGGACCCTTCGAAGCGTATAGTCGTGAGATGGTGCCGTCAGGCGGGCAAGACAACGACCATAGCCTTGAGGGCTCTATGGTTCGCGGTTACGAAGCCTAAGACCCTAACGCTCATAGTAGCTCCCTCGCTAAGGCAATCGATGATCATGTCAGATAGGATCCATGACTTCCTCGGAAGCCTTCTTCCCAGCCTAAGAAGAAGGCTCGTGGAGAAACAGCAGCGCACGGTCATACGCTTCAGGAACGGCTCAAGGATCGTAGCTTTGCCTAATAGCCCCCAGCTTTTGAGGGGCTATACGGCCCATCAATGTATAGCGGATGAGAGCGCCTTCTTCCGGGACGACGAGCTTGTCTTCTACAACGTCCTCATGCCCATGCTTTCTACAACCGACGGCATCCTCATAGCCTCAAGCACGCCCTGGAGCACCGATTCAGTTTTCTATCGGCTGTGCATGAATCCCGAATACAGCCAGCATGTCGTAACCTGGGAAGACGTTGTGAAGGCGGGGCTCGTAAAGCCTAGCTTCATAGAAGAAATGAAGGCCAGCATCCCCGTAGAGCGATTTCAGCGAGAGTTCGAGAGCAAGTTCGTCGAAGACGTGGATGCCTGGCTGCCTCAAAGCCTCATCGCCTCATGCATCGATTCCGAGCTTCAGCCCTACGACTTCCATGACGCCCCAGAAGGCGAATTCTATGCGGGCATCGATTTCGGGAAGCAGCAGGACTACAGCGTTGTTGCGGTCGTCCAGAAGTTCGACCGTATCGTGAAGCTCGTTCACGTCCATCGATTTCCTCTGCAGACCGAATACGCAAGCGTCATAGGCTATGCGAAGAGCCTCCAGGATCGATGGAAAAGCATACAGGCAGTTTATGCCGATATCACCGGCGTTGGAGCCTATATAGTCGAGGACATGGTCAGAAGTGGCATAAGGAATGTTGAGGGCGTAACCTTCACGATTCAGAAGAAGGAAGATATGGCTACGATCCTGAGGGAAAAGATGAGGCTTAGGGAGTTTCTAATCCCCTACGAGCCCGTCAGGAGGCGCCAGGACATCGACCTGTGCGCCGAATTGAACGTTGAGAAGTACGAGCTTATGAAGACGGGGCACATACGCTTCTCGCATCCTGAAGGCTCTTCGCATGACGACGTCTTCTGGGCTGTAGCCTTGGCGGTTTATGCCTCCGTCCAAGCTCCCATGCCAGGTACAGGCGCCTTCATGGTTCCTCATTAGAGTTCGATCCCGATCCCGTTCAAGGCAAGGGAAGGTAGTTCGGATGGGTTTTATGGGAAAGGTTAGAAAGGGGCTAACCGCCCTGGTGCCTTCCAGGTTCAGGGCTCAGAGAGTCTATCCCCCCGAAGTTTCGAGGCGCCAGATCGAGGAGGAAATACCAGTCTCCTGGCGAGCCGACAACGTCCTCTGGGGCTATGTTACGAAGTACATGCTTAAGGGCTCCGGAGCGGGCTTCGTTACGCCTCCCTATACGGCCTACTGGGAGCGCCTCTGGGGAGCCACGCCCATAGAGGACCTTCCCAAATACAAGGACCTCTATGCCTTCGTTCCTTACATAAAGGCTTCCATAGATGTAACCGTAAACTTGGCGATTAGCAACGGCTTCGAGCTTGAAGGAGGCCCAGAGCCCATAAGGCAATGGCTGAGCGACTGGCTTGAGGAGCAGAACATCCTCCAGACCCTGAGGGTCGTAGCCTCGGACATGCTCATCTTCGGAAATGCCTACCTTGAGCTTTGCAGGAACGGAGATACGAGGGAGGGAGCCATAGAATGGCTGAAGCCCCTGGATCCCGTACACATGAGGGTCAGGCGGGACGCCTACGGGCAGGTTTTAGGCTACATACAGCTCCTTACGTTTCCTCCCGTAGTCTTTACGGCTCAGGACATCGTTCACTTCAAATGGGGAGCCAAGAGCTGGACCTACGAGCAGGCTTACGGAACGAGCCTTCTCAGACCCCTGCTGAAGATCCAGGCTCTTATCGATCAGCTTGAGGATGATATGGCGATCATAGTCCATTGCTATGCGAAGCCCATGCTCGTCGTGAAAGCCGGAACGCCCGAAAGGCCCTTTGCCGATAGACAGCTCCAAAGCCTGGTAGATGCCTTCAAGGACAGGAAGCCCGCCACGGATGTCTTCGTTAGGGGCGACGTGGATGTCCAGGTGATCCCCAGCCTTACCAAGGATGTGAACATCACATGGTGGCTCGACTACCTCTATACGCAGCGGGAAGCCGTTTTAGGGGTCCCGAAGATCTTCATGGGAAAAAGCGAAGGAACGAACCGGGCTTGCTACAGCGAGGACACTTATGTATTAACCGATAAAGGATGGAAGCTCCATCAGGATATTGCATGCGAAAAAATAGCGGTCTACAGCCCCAATTCAGGGAAGATTAGGTTCCAAAAACCCGTCTGTCTTCTCATCTACGAGTATGAAGGTTCGATGTACAACTTCGTTTCCAAGGATGGTGTGGACGTTCTCGTAACCCCGGAGCATAGGATGCTCTTTAAAGTGGGCGGATCCGATTGGAGAATCGACATGGCGGAAAACCTCCCTCAGAAGGGCGCCGCCTTCAAGATAGTTACCATCAATGGGGGGAAACCGGCCTGGGAGTCCTCGGATCCCGTAGAGGTTTCGAAGGTCCCGTACAAGGGAAAGGTCTACTGCTTTGTCACCTCAACGGGCTTCTACGTCACGGCTAGGAAAGGAATACCCGTCATACAGGGAAACACGGCCGAGGTCGTGATGCAGGAGTACGTTACGAGGCTGAGGATGATGCAGGAGATCATAGGAGATCAGCTGGAAACCTGTCTCTTCAAGCAGATGATAGAGGGACGTTTCGGGAAGGGGATTGAGGTTCCCAGGATCAAATGGAAGCCCATCTGGGAGCCCACGGTCCAGGATAAGGCGAAATACCTGTGCGACCTTGTTGATAAGGGTATCATTTTGCCAAAGGAAGCCAGAAAGGAGCTGGGCTTTCCCGAAGAGTATCCAATAGCCAAAATGGAGGAGCTTCAGGCGGTCCTAGCTAGAAATGGGGCAAAAGGATGGGATAAGCCATGAATGCCTTCTTCGGCTTTCCTAAGCGAGGACGGCAGAAAATATGGGCTTACAGGACCATGCTCGACGAAAAGGTCTGCGAGGAATGCTGGAGTTTCGAGGATAAGGAGTTCGTGTGCGAGGAGGATGAGAGCCCAAGGCGCTACTTCGAGTATGCGGAGGAGGTTACGGAGGACTACTGGAACGTAAGGCTCCATCCGAACTGTCGCTGCTACCTCGAACTCGTGGATGAGAATGAGGAAGAGGTAGAGGAGGAGTAGAAGCCTATGCCGGGACTCGAAGAAGGCGCTACGGTCTGGCGGTATAGGGTTCAGGATCCAGAAAAATTCGAAAAGTTCAGGGTCAAGGACCTGGGAAACGGCGTAAAGATCACGCTCGGAAAGCTAAGGCATTCGGATCGATGGGAGATCCAGAACTACATGTTTGACAAGGAGCGCTTCAAAGACCGGGAAAGCGTTAAGAAATGGCTTGAGGAGCATTTGAAGGCTGAGATCCGGACCCTTCTGGACTTTCGGGCTTGGAACGAGTTCCGCAAAAGGCTCCTTCAGGCTTACTTGGAGATAAGCCATGTTTCAGTTTCATGATAACGACTGAAATAATGCAACCGAGTCGCTTTAGGCCCTCTTTCTCATCTTAATAACAAGGATTCACAGTTTTGGGTTGTGTTGCGGAAGAGTGGAAAATTTAAAAAGAGGTTAGGATTTATTAATAGAAAGGGAAAACAATGATCTTTGAATGTCAAGTTTGTCATAGTCTATTCAAAGGTAAAAAGAGGAAAGGACAACCAAGAAAGTTCTGCTCGATAGCTTGTAGAAGTAAAGCGTGGACTGGAAGTGGGAATCCAAATTATGGGAACCACGTTTTACGAGGGCGAAAATGCGGTACATTTACAGAAGAGCATAAAAAGAAAATAAGTCAAGCTATTAAAAAGTACTTTCAAGAAAATCCTTCTAAAAAATTTGAAGCAACTAAAAAAGCTAACCAAGTAGTTCGACAGTTAGTTAAGGAAAATAAATGGATTCTCCAGGACCCAAACTTTCACAAAAAATATAATTATAAGGTACTTGGTTTACCAAGCCCTATGTTAAATAAGAAGAGACCTAAGCATTCTGAGCTCATGAAAGTTAAAAATCCAATGTTTAACCCTTATGTAGTTGCGAAAGTTTGGAGAATAAGAAATGGAACATCTATCGAACAAAAGATAAAAGAAGAGTTGGAGAGAAGGAGGATTCCGTTTATATGGCAATACCCATTTTACGTAGGTTCACAACCTGCAGTTGCAGATTTTAAAATTGGAAATATCATTGTGGAATGCGATGGACATTATTGGCATAGTAGCAAGCCGACAAGAATATGGGATCGAATTAGAGATACGTATCTATCTAGTAGAGGGTACAAGGTTCTTCGCTTTAATGAAGACGAAATCAACAAAAGCCCTGCTGAATGTGTTGATAAAATTGTTGAGTGCCTGAAACCAACATAGCTTTGGCCTATGTTGGCAGACAACGAAATGAGGTGAGGTGAAAAAGAAAAAATGAGTTTCCAGGCGAAGGAGTGGGATGTCAAATACATAAACCAGTCTTGTTAACCAACCTGGGTGGAAATGACCTCCCAGACTCAGCCTTCGCCTTCATCGTTCCAGGCGACAAGGATGAGGAAGGGAAAACGGTTCCTAGAACAAACCGCCATCTCCCCCATCATAAGATGGATGGAAGCATCGACCTGCCTCACTTACGAAACTGATCGCCTTCTAGGCAATCAGCGTAAAATGCCATGGCACGCGTAACCCACACGAAGCTGACGAAGGAGCAGCAGAAGCAGGCGCACGACCATCTACTGAGGCATTATAAGGAGCTGGGCATGGAGCATCCTCCATGTTCCGTGCCAGGATGCAAGGGCTACTTCCCTAAAAACGAAAAGGAAAGGAAGAAGGGTCTTCTTGAAGACTTGGATGCCTTCAGGGCGATTCAGATGGCACGCCTTGAAAGCCTCCTGGAGGCGAGAGGCAAGTAGAAAGTAGGGTAGGAGGAAGGACGAAGCCATGTCAGACCTTCAAAGAATCTTTGCCGACCTTCCCGCCAGCGGGCGCTTCATCTTTCGCGACGATTTCGACAGCCTGGATAACTGGCGTGTCGTTTCGGGCTCCGCTTCCGTGGCTGAAAGCATCGTAACCCTTCAAGGCCTATCGGAGATAAGGAGCCGAAGAGCCTTCCTTTACGGGCTCCTCATCGCAGCCGTAAAAGCTTCCGTTACCAAGGGTGGCCTGAGGGTAGGCTTCACGGATGAGAGCGGACAGAACTACGTGGTCTTTAGCAACGATGCCTTCCGGTACAGGAGCTACATAGACACTACGGAGGGGACGGCGAGCTACGGGATCATAGAAAGCGCCTACACAATCTTTACTATACTATGGCATCCCGACGAGCTGATGTTCTGGGTGAACGGGGGCGTAGCCCCTCCCTACATGGGACCCAAGATTCCCAACAAGCCGATGTACATTTCCATCAAGAACCTTTTAGATGGCGAGACCGTACAGGCGGACTTTGCGGTCGTCTATCCGGAGCTGATCGGAACCTGGATCGGTCTTGGATCGGGAGCCTCCCAGCCGACCGTCGGTCTCTCCATCCTGATGGGTACGGCCCTTCCCGGAGGGACGAACAGGATAGGCATCGTAGCAACGAATCCGAGGCTTCTGGGGCTTCCATTCACGGACTCCGTAACGCCCCTAGCAGCCAATGCTTCCTTCATAGGGACGGCTAGAGATACGCAGATCAGCAACTCTTCGCCCTACGACCATCTAGCCTTCATAAACGCCCATGCCATCGCCGACGTGCCGGGAACCCTCATCATCCAGGAAAGCCCCGATGGCACTTCCTGGGTATCTGTTAAGAGCTTGGATACGATTTCCGTGAAGAACCCAGACGGGACTACGGTCTATGCAGCCCTCATCGAGGGGCATAAGGTTACCCTGAGATACGTGAGGGTCGCCTATCTGAACGGCGCTACCGCCCAGACAAGCTTTAGGCTTTCGAGCCGTGTCTACTCATGAAATGAAATGACATAAGCGAAGACGAGCTAAAACGGCACCTCCAAGGAGGCGTAATGAAGAATCGAGTTCCATATGCCGGAAATCGATCGATCTTGGGGAGGCTTTCTTCAGGTCATTCTGAAGTTATGAAAGCTTAGCCAAGGCAAGGTCAAGCATGGAGGATGAGTGAGGAGATGCAAATACGCTATTACGTACCTTTCAAGTCTCAGTCCCAGGCATCCCAAGCGGATGCCCTGAAAGATAAGCTCCTAATCATCGAAGGAGTAGCCATAGATACGTCCGTAAACAAGAATAGGTGGCAGGTCCCCAAAGAAGACCTTCGATATGTGGCGGAAACGCTGAAGGGTGCCCAGCTCCGCGTTGACCATGCTGAAAGCGCCCTTATGGTCGTAGGAAAGGTTGTGGATGCCTGGCTCGAGCTCGATACCGATACTGATGCCGATAGTAACAGCGATGCCCATAGAAAGGCAGAGGCTCCTGGCACAGCTCCCGAATCGGGCTCAAGCCCTGCCCAAGGATCCTTATCGGTTCCAGGCTTAGCCCAAGGGAATGGGGGGCGCGTCCTTTTCAAGGCCGAAGTGGGCGACGAGAAGCTGATAGAAAAGATCCTGAGGGGCTACATAAGCCACGTATCCATCCAGGTAGACAGCGAAGACGTGGAATGCTCCAGGTGCCAGCGCCCATCGAGGCGGGAGGGGATGCTCGTCCATTTATGCCCTGGCGC
>Ga0080004_1197808_pt1 | contig 14231 bp, 13 predicted proteins | sample WasSprMetagenome_FD_69207 | JGI IMG/M metagenome (GOLD analysis project Ga0080004, IMG submission 69207) | Sulfidic aquatic microbial communities from Washburn Spring, Yellowstone National Park, USA - WS (SPADES assembly) (version 2) | ecosystem: Environmental > Aquatic > Thermal springs > Hot... | reverse complement strand
CTCACCGCCTTCCCAGCTCCAGGGTGAGCAACCGCAGGAGCCGCGAGCCTTCCCGCTCCCTCTCAGCCCCAGGAACCTGTACTCCCTTCCGCCCTCCCGCAGGACCCTCCCCAGCACCTCCGCGAACTCCTCAACAGCACCACCCCCACATCCATATCATTAAATTATAGTAAAACTGCAAAAGTGGGGGAAAAGATGATGAGAAAGGTTGGTCTTAAACTCCGCGCGATGATGGGGAGATGGTACAGGGAAAACCAGGTACAGTTACTCTCGCTTCTCGAGAGGAACCCCAACGCAAAGGTGCTGGATATCGGTTGTTCTTCCGGTGAGTTCACTCTTGAAGTGGGAAAGACAATCGGGACTAAGAGGCTGTACGGTATCGACATTAACAAAGAAGCCGTGAAGTGTGCCAGAAAAAAAGGAATAAAGGCAATCACGCACGACGCTAATACCAAACTTCCTTACAAAGATGGTTTCTTCGATGTAGTGGTATCAAACCAAGTTTTGGAACACCTCTGGAACACCGATGGCGTTTTGCTAGAGGTGAGGAGGGTTCTGAAAAAAAGGAGGCTACGCGGTGATCTCCACGGTGAACCTGACCTCGCTCCACAATCTCGTGTTCATGAACTTGGGCCTGATGCCTCCCGGTCTTCACGTGAGTAGGGTTCACGTCGGCAATTTTCTCTATGGAGATAAAAGCGAGGGACATGTCAAGTTATTCACGGTCGGGGCGCTCAGAGACCTAGCCCGGTATTATGGATTTAAAGTTGAGGCCTTGCTGGGACGTGGAATCTACTTTCTTCCCCGCCGGCTCTCAAACCTCCTGTCACGAGTATTCCCTCAGTACTCCACCAACCTGACTCTCAAGATAAGGAAAGTGTGACCTAGCTCAGCTCTGCCCTCCAAGAATCCTACAGGCTAGAGGTGATGCGCTTCTGGAAGTGGCTTTGCTTTTCCTGGGTCGAAAAACTTTACCCCTCGGCGGGGAGGTGGCCTTCCTTAGCCCGCCTCTATCCTTCCCCCTTTCCCAGCAGGGCTCTCACGGCCCTCCTCACGGCCTCTTCCGAGGAGTACCTGGGCCTCCATCCCAGCGAGAGAATCCTCCGGATGTCCAGCATCATCTCGGGGACATCCCCCACCCATCCCCTCCTCCCCCCCGTGAACCTGAAGGAGGGGCGGAGGCCCATCTCCTCGCACACGATCTCCGCTATCCTCCTCACGGTGAGTCTGTCCATGTTCCCCAGGTTGAAAACGTCGGGTCCACCCTCCGAGCGCTCCACGGCCAAGAGCATGGCCTCCACGCAGTCCTTCACCCAGAGGTAGGACTTGTTTTGGTTGCCGTCCCCTAAGATCTCCAGCTCGTTGGGGTTCTTCCTGAGCTTCTCTATGAAGTCCACGATCACCCCGTGGGTCTGCCTGGGGCCCACGATGTTGGCGAACCTGAAGATCCAGGCCCTGAAGCCGAAGGTGTGGCAGTAGGCGGAGATGAGCCCCTCGGCCGCCAGCTTCCCGGCCCCATAGAGGGAGATGGGGAGGAGGGGACCGTAGTCCTCGGGGGTGGGGAGGGTCCTGGCCTCCCCGTAGACGGTGGAGGAGGAGGAGAAGGAGAGGTACCTGACCCCGCTGGACCTCATGGCCTCCAGGACGTGGAAGGTTCCCACGGTGTTGTGCCTGAGGTCGAGATCGGTCTGCTCGGGTCCCCTCCTGATGTCGGGGTTGGCCGCGAGGTGGTGGACGAACTCCTGCCCCTCCATGGCCTTTTTGAGGGAGGGGAAATCCAGCAGATCACCCCTCACCAGCCTGAGCCTTCCCCCCTCCAAGAACCTGCTCAGGAACTCCTCTCCTCCCGAGGAGAGGTTGTCGTACACGGTGACCTGGTGCCCCCTCCTCAGAAGCTCCTCCACCAGGTGCGAGCCTATGAAGCCAGCCCCCCCCGTTACCAGGACCCTCATCTGCACCCTGGGTATCCCGGAGTTTTTACTCTTTCCTAAGGAGCGGCCGGGTTAACCTCGGCTCTTTTTAAGTTGTAGACAAAAGGTGCTGGATGAGCGAAGGGATAGCCGTGGTGGGGCTGGGGAGGGTGGGCCTTCCCTTCTCCGTGGCCTTCGCCTCCCGGGGCCTCCGGGTGGTGGGGGTCGACAGGGACCCGAAGCTCCTGGAGCTCCTGAGGAGGGGCCTTCCCCCCTTCAGGGAGGAAGGTCTGAAGGAGCTGCTGGCCAAGGTTCTCTCCGAGGGGAGGTTCACCGTTACCGGGGAGATACGGGAGGCGGTGGAGGGAGCGGAAACGGTGGTGATCACGGTGGGGACGCCCCTGGGCCAGGACCTGGTGCCCGATCTCACCCCCCTCTACCAGGTGGTGGAGGGGCTCTCCCGCTCCCCCCTAAAGGGAAAGCTGATCGTGCTGCGCAGCACCGTGCCCCCCGGCACCACCGAGAACGTGGGCAGGATCCTGGCCGAGAAGACGGGGCTGGAGCCCGGGAGGGACTTCCACCTGGCCTACTGCCCGGAGAGGATCCTGGAGGGAAGGGCCCTGGAGGAGCTCAGGACCCTCCCGGAGATAGTGGGGGCGTGGAACGAGGAGAGCTCGGAGAGGGCGGCCCGCCTCTTCAGGCTCCTGAATCCCTCCAAGAAGATCCTCAAGGTTTCTCCCAGGGTGGCGGAGCTGGCCAAGCTCTTCACCAACATCTACCGCTACGTGAACTTCGCCCTGGCCAACCAGCTCGCCCTGGTGGCCGAGCACTACGGGGTGGATGCCTACGAGGCCATCAGGGTGGCCAACGAGGATTACCCGCGGTCAAGGATTCCCCTCCCGGGTCCCGCGGGTGGTCCCTGCCTCTACAAGGACGGATACATGCTGAACTACACTCCCTTCATAGACTTCATCAAGTCGGCCTGGCACCTCAACGAGAGCATCCCCCTCCACCTCCTCAGCAGGATGAAGGAGAGGGTGGGAAGCCTCTTCGGAAAGAAGGTGGCCCTGCTGGGTCTGGCCTTCAAGGCGGACTCGGACGACACCAGGCAGTCCCCCGCCCTGAAGCTGCTCAACGCCCTCAGGGCGGAGGGATGCGAGGTGGTGGCCCACGATCCCCACGTGGAGTCGGCCCCCCTCTCCTCCGCCCTCTCAGGGGCGGAGGTGGTGGTGCTGGCGGTCAACCATTCCAAGTTCAGGGAGCTCACCCCTAGCCTCCTGGCGGGGATGGTCAAGCCCGGGGCCCTGCTGGTGGACTGCTGGGGCTTCTTCAACCCCTCGGAGGTGGAGAAGGTGGGATTGAAATACCTGGGCCTGGGGAGGAGATAGGATGATTCTGGTGGCGGGAGGGGCGGGCTTCATAGGCTCCCACCTGGTGGAGGCCCTGGTGGAGAGGGGGGAGGAGGTGGTGGCCCTGGACAACTTCTTCCTGGGGAGGAGGGAGAACCTGGCCCCCTTCCTCAGGGAGGTGGAGCTGGTGAGGGGGAGCGTGATGGACGCCGGGCTCCTGCGGAGGATCACGAGGGGGGTGGACCTGATCTTCCACCAGGCCGCCGCCTCCTCCTCCCCCATGTTCCTGAAGGACCTGGAGGGGGCGGTCTCCGTGAACGTGGTGGGCTTCCTCAGGCTGCTGGAGGCGGCGAAGGAGAGCGGGGTGGGGAGGGTGGTGCACGCTTCCACCTCCTCCATCTACGGGAGCAACCCCGTCCCCTGGAGGGAGGACATGAGGGTGGAGCCCCCCAACTTCTACGCCGCCTCCAAGCTGGCCTGCGAGCACCTGGGGCGCCTCTACTCCCTGGAGCACGGGGTGGAGACGGTGGCCCTCAGGTACATGAGCGTCTACGGGCCCAGGGAGAAATTCAAGGGGGAGTACGCCAACCTGGTCTCCCAGTTCCTCTGGTGGATGGAGGAGGGGAAGAGGCCCGTGGTATGGGGGGACGGGAGGCAGACCAGGGACCTGGTGTACGTGAGGGACGTGGTGAGGGCCAACCTCCTGGCGGCCAGGGCCAAAAGGGTCTCGGGGGAGGTGATAAACGTGGGGACGGGGAGGGAGACCTCCCTGAACGAGCTGGTGGAGATCCTCAACAGGATGCTCGGGACGGACCTGAAGCCCAGGTACGTGAGGATTCCGGTGAAGAACTACATCTTCAGGCAGAGGGCGGACCTGAGGAAGGCCAAGAGGCTGCTGGGTTACCGGCCGGAGTACACCCTGGAGGAGGGAATAAGGGAGATCCTGAGGCTGAGGGGGAAATGAGGCTCTCCGTCATCATCCCCACCAGGAACCACGCGGCCCTCCTGGAGGAGTGCCTCTCCAGCCTCTCCAAGCAGACCTTCAGGGACTTCGAGGTGGTGGTGGTGGACGGGCACTCCACCGACGGGACGGGGGAGGTGGCCAGGAGGCACGGGGCCAGGCTGGTGTACGAGGACCACGGGACCAGGGCGGGGGCCTGCAGGGTGGGCGCCGAGCACGCCCTGGGGGAGGTCCTGGTCTACACGGACGACGACTGCACCTTCCCCCCCGACTGGCTGGAGAGGATCCACCGGGCCTTCTCCCAGGACCCCGAGCTGATGGTGTACGGGGGGGAGGACGTGATACCTGAGGGCTCCTCCTACTTCGAGAGGACCCTCTACCAGTTCGACCTGGCCAGGGGTCCACCACGGGACCCCTCCCTGAGGCTGAGGGGGTGCAACGTGGCCTACAGGAGGGAGGCCCTGCAGAGGGAGAGCTTCAATCCCCTTCTGAGGGGGATAGAGGAGACGGAGCTCCACCGCAGGATGGCTGGGAGGGGAATGAAGATGGTCTTTGATCCCTCCCTCTTCGTCTACCACAGGCGCAGGTCGGGCTTCCTCCCCCTCTTCAGGAGGATGTACTCCAACGGGAGGGACAGGGTGCAGGTGGTGAGGCTCCACCCCGAGCTTCTCTCGGCCATGGACCTCCTCCCCCTCCTGGCCCTTCCCCTCACGGTGGCCGCCCTCCTCCTTCTCCCTCTCTCCCCCCTCCCCCTCCTCCTCTGGGCGGGGGCGGCCCTCCTCTACTTCCTGGGGAAGTCCGTCTGGGTGGTGGCCAGGTCGAAGGGCTTCAGGTACTGGCCCCTCCTCCTCCCCGTGCTGGTGGTGAGGGAGCTCTCCTTCGGGCTGGGGGTGGTGAGGGGGAGGCTTTCGAAACCCCTTGATATACGGAATTTAACGTTGAAAAGGGATGGTGGAGAAAGTGTGAGGATGTCGGTTCCCAACCCAGCGGTCAGAGTATGGAGAAAAATGAGGAGCTTTTGTAGTTCGATGCCCTTTTGGTTTTCTCCTTTTCTTCCTTTTTTGGATATTCTGTATTATCCTATTTCTTGGTGTTTTCGGGAGGCAAGACAAAGGGTAAAAACTTTCTGGTTAAAACAGCCCTCTCCAGATGAAGATTATTTCCGTTTGTTGGCTCCGGATGAAGGAGAAACAGCTCTAGTGGTGGGGGGAGGTTGGGGATACTGTGCTCTTGAATGTCTTCGCAGGGTTGGGGAAAAAGGCAAAGTGGTGGTGGTGGAGCCTGACCCCAGCTGTGTTTCTTTCCTTCGCCGCCTTTTTCGGGGAAGGAGGAACGTGATTCTGGTGCAAAAAGCGGTTTGGAACAGAGGGGGAAAGATGGAATTTTTTGGAGGAGATTTCGGTGTTTCACTCGTTGGTGGGGGATTTCGAAAAATTAAAGTTGACTTGGATACTATTGATCGTATCTGCGTCAAAGCTAGGCTTAGAGTGGATTACCTGGCTATGGATGTAGAGGGGGCTGAGAAGGAGGCCTTGGAAGGGGCAAAGAAAACGTTGTGCAACACCAAGAAGGTGGTGATTGGGGCCTATCATATGCGAGAGGGAAGCCCTACTTGGCCTTGGGTTACGAGGTACCTGAAAAACCTTGGTTTCAGAACAAAAGTAACGGAGGATGGTTTGGTTCACGGTTGGAAAAACACGATTGGACCTGATGGTTTACCCGTACCACAAAAACTACAGTCTTCTAGCCTAGACGATGACCACGGCGCGGAAGAAATTAGAGCACGTGAAGGGAATAGCAAACAGCGGGTAGGGCGGTACAAGTCCCCTTATCCCGTTAAAGAAAGAGGACAGAGGAGAGCGGGAAAGGTTTAGGGCGAGAAGGCTCAGTCTGTCGCGGTGGGTTTTTTGGAATGGGTCCTTTTTCCTCGTGCCGAGGCAACGGGCACGGAAGCCGGGGGGAAACGGTGAGGAGATCCGCAAGGGAGTTCGTGGAGCGTTGGGGGCGGAGGATGGAGATGGACGAAGGGGAGAGGCTGGCTTTCCACAACGACGCTAAGAACTGCTACGCAGCCGTCCTAGAGCTCGTGCCTTCAGGGCCCACAGGATTCTGGACGTGGGGGCAGGGAGCGGTCTCCTATCCTTCCTCCTGGGGAAGTGGTGCCACTGCGAGGTCGAGGCCCTGGACTTCTTCCCGGTCAGGAGACGCTGGGCGGGGGAGGAGGTGAGGGTCAGGAGGTGCGATGTGGAGAGGTTCCCCTTCCCGGACGAAAGCTTCGACTGCGTGGTCTGCAGCGAGGTGCTGGAGCACCTCTCCCACTCCCCCCACCACATGCTGGAGGAGAGCCGCAGGGTCCTCCCGGAAGGGAGGGGTCCTGATCCTGACCACGCCCAACGCGGTCAAGCTCGCGGTGAGGCTCAAGGTCCTGCTGGGGAAGGAACTGTGCCACTACAGGAGCTTCTACGCCTCGCCTCCCCCCGACAGGCACCACAAGGAGTACACCCTCTCCGAGGTGAGGGAGCTCCTCTTGGAGCACGGGTTCAGGGTGGAGAGGATCTTCTGCCGGAACACCACCTCCTGGAGGGGCCCCTCCAGGTACGCCTCCCCGGGCCGGAGGCTCCTCATGGACCTCCTCCTGGCCGCGACCCATCTCTGGCCCACCTTCAAGGAGCTGATCTTCGCCAGGGCGGAGAAGCCCTGAGAAGGGCTAAAAGGGGGGAGCCCGAGTTTTTCCGTGAGGGCCCTCATCACGGGAGTGGATGGCTTCATAGGGAGCCACCTGGCCGACCTCTTGGTGGAGAGGGGGTGGGAGGTCTGGGGGACCACCCTCAGGGGGGACCTGACCAACGTGGCCCATCTGGGAGGGAGGATCAGGGTGAGGAGGTGCGACGTGAGGGAGAGGGGGAGGGTGAGGGCCCTGCTCAGGGAGAGCGGACCGGAGGTGATCTTCCACCTGGCTGCCCAGAGCCGGCCGGACCTCTCCTGGAGGGACCCCTGGACCACCATGGAGGTGAACGTGCTGGGGACCGTGAACCTCTTCGAGTCCGTCAGGGAGCTGGAGCTGGATCCGAAGATCCTGGTGGCTTGCTCCAGCGCGGAGTACGGCCCGGCGGAGGGGCCCCTGAGGGAGGACCACCCCCTCCGCCCCCTCAGCCCCTATGCCGTGAGCAAGGTGGCCCAGGACCTGATGGCCTACCAGTACCACAAAAACTACGGCCTCAGGACCTACAGGGTGAGGATCTTCGGGACCACGGGGCCCAGAAAGGTGGGGGATGCCCTGGCGGACTTCGCCTCCCAGATAGCGGAGGCGGAGAGGAGGGGAGGGGGGAAGGTGAGGGTGGGGAACCTGGAAGCTAGGAGGGACCTCACGGACGTGAGGGACATGGTGAGGGCCCTCCTGCTGGTGGTGGAGAGGGGGAGGGAGGGGGAGGTCTACAACGCCTGCACGGGGAGGGCCCACAGGGTGGGGGACCTCCTGGAAAGGATGGTGGAAATGGCGGGGGTGAGGGTGGAGGTCGAAACGGATCCTAAGAAGCTGCGCCCCTCCGACGAGCCGCTCATCGTGGGGGACAACAGGAGGATAAGGAGGGAGTGCGGGTGGAGGCCGGAAATACCCCTCTCCAAGACCCTGGAGGACGTGCTGGAGTGGTGGAGGGGTAGGTACGGGGTCAGGGGAGGATGAGGGAAGTGAATCTTCTCGGTTACCCGGAGTCGCACCCTGCCCACGGTGAAGGAACCTTTCTTCCCGGGGGAAAGCTTCCATGTCCCTAGTTCCGGGAGGATACCTCGGCGAGCTGAAGAGGAGGGTGGAGGATTCCAGGCCCTGGGTCTCGGCAATCGCCATGACCTTATATTCCCAACTCCATCCCAGAAGGGAGAAGTTCCTCACAATCCCCCTGGGAAGCTCTTGGGCGCTGAGGTGGAGAGGGCATACTTTTCTTCTCCCCCAAGAGAAAAAGATGCCTCCCCGTTACATTTCGGAGATCTACTCCGAGTACTGTTCTCCAGGGTTCGAGGTGGAGAAAGGGGACACCGTGCTGGATGTGGGGGCCTGGGTGGGGATTTTTGCGGTTCCGGCGGCCTTCTCGGCGGGGAGGGTGGTAGCGGTGGAGCCCCATCCCCTGAACCTCCTTTACCTCAGGAGGAACGTGGCGGGACTGAGAAACGTGGAGGTGGTGGAGGAGGCCCTCTGGAGGAGAAAGGGGAGGATGAGGCTCTTTTTGGGCCCTTCTTCCCTCCAGCACTCCCTGATCGCGGGTAAGGGGGCCCACTTGGCGAAGGCAAAATCTTGGGTGTGGGTGAGGACCGAGACGCTGGACGGCTTGGTCTCCAGGCTGGGGCTCCGGAGGGTGGACTTCTTAAAGATGGATGTGGAGGGGGCGGAGATTGAGGTTCTCAAGGGAGCTAGGAGAACCCTGAGGGAGAAGACCCCCCACCTGGCGATCGCCACCTATCACGTGGTCCGGGGCAGGCAGACGAGGGAGGAGGTTGAAAGGATCCTGAGAAGGCTGGGGTACGAAACGAAGACCATCTTCTGGCCTGAGACGATAACCCTGGCGTGGAAAAAGTCAGGGGATGTGGAAAAATCGTGGCCTCTCAGAACCACGGCTCTGGAACTTGGGAGGCGGAAAAGTTCATAGTTCCCGCTGAATTTTACTTAGCAGCGACGAGCCTCTTCAAGGGATTAAAAGAAGATCTCGTCATCGAGGCTCAAGCAGAGTGATTTCTGTGGTCTGGTTCTTCAAATAAATCTTCCTTGTTGTGTCAGGTTTCTGTTTATCACTTTTTCCAAGCATAAACCACATATTTTTCGCTGATGCTTGTTTTAAATCCTTTTCGTTCCAAAAAGCGGCAAACTTGAGAAAAAGTGGGCTTTCCATACCGTTCGGGCGAACAGTCTACCGCGATTTTATCAATTTTGTTCAGAAAAGTTTCTGCGCCCTTTAGGACTTCCGGCTCGGCTCCCTCGGCGTCTATCTTTAGAAAATCGATTTTTTCGAGTTTGGTTTCGAAGGCCCATCCATCTAGGCGGAGGGCCTGAATTCTGATGATTTCTATCGGTTGTCCGATATCAACGTTCAAAATAGAAGAATCCGCGAAATCCGATCTCAGGTTGAATTTCAGCTCAGTATTTCTTTCCCAAAGCGCCTTTTGTACTATGTGAATTTTTTCTATTCCAGCTGTATTTTTTCGTAAGCAGTTAGCGGAAAAGGGGTCAGGTTCAAAGGCAAACACTCTATCGGCTTTCCGTGCGACAGCTACGGAAAAATCTCCTACATACGCACCCACATCACAAACAATATCACCTCTTTCCACTTCCACGGGAGGATGGGAATATTTTCTTTCTACTTCTCCCAGTCTGGTTTCCAAGCCATGGGCATATAAATACGCAACTCTAGGGGAGGGTATAAACCACTCAAAGTTCTTTCCTTTGATCTCCCAGCAATTTTTCCCCCTAGGAATCAGAAAGAATTTGGTCCTGCTGGGTGAACACCACTGATACAAAAACACCAACACAGCATATAGTCTTTCCGGGCTATTTCTCAGGATTTTTCCTTTTAAATCTGGGCCAGGGCTAGGGATTTGGGTTTCTTTTTTCATCTCAATTTCCTTGTAGATAAAACTTTAAATATTTCTTTAAAATTCTTTTTTTATCGTATTTCTTCGCTTTTCTTTTGGCCTTTTTTCCCAATCTTATCCTCGCACTTTTGGAAGTCAAAAGATTGCTTAAGGCTTCTTCTATTTTTGATATCTCCCTGTCCACCAGCATAGCAGCCCCTCCCGTCACCTCCCTGAGACTTTCTAGGTCAGAGGCTACCACCGGGAGGCCAGCAGCCATGGCCTCGGCCACCGTTATACAGAAGGTTTCCCTCTGGGTGGGAAGGCAGAACACGTCCGCGGAGGCGAAGATGAGGGGTAACTCCCCCTCATCCACCGCTCCCGTGAAGAGGGTATCTTGGGAGATCCCCAGCTCCCCTGCTAGCCTCACCCATGGATTTTCAGCTTCTCTCTCGAAGGTAACGGGACCCACCACCACGAACTTAATCTCCGGGAACTTCCTTTTTACCAAGGCCGCCGCCTTCAAAAAGAGGTCTATTCCCTTGGCCCTCGTCAGCTTGCTGGCATAGAGCACGATGGGACCCTTTATTCCCCTCTTCCTCTTCCAGAGACCCCTGGGGGTCCGGGAGAACCTCTCGAAGTCTATGAAGTTGTAGAGGGCCACCACCTTTTGGGGAGGAAGACCAAGTTTTCTGAGGATCCATTGTCTTGAGGTTCTGGAGTCCGCCGTCACTTTGTCCATTCTCCTCATCACGAAGCCCTCCACCTTCTCGATGAGGAGGTTGAAGGGGTCCAGTTCCCCGTCTGGAACGGTCCAGGCAGGGTTGTGGCAGGTGTAGATCAGTCTGCTTTGGGGTAAGAGAAACCTGAGAAGGGCGAAGGGAAGGGCGGTGAAGGGTGTGTGGAGATGAATCAGGTGGGGCTTTAGCTCCCTGGCCTTGAGCAGGGCCCTGAACCCCAGCAGGAGTTCCGTCAGCCTGAGGGCGAACACGTTGTCCAGCTTAGGCACCCTCACCCTGCAGAATCTCATCCCTTCTTTGGTTTCCTCAGCAGGGGTACTGGGCCACCTTCTATCCAAAAGGGTACAATCCAACTTTCTCGAGGCGAACCGGCAAATCTCGTAAAGGAAGACTTCCGTGCCTCCCCCGAACTTGGGCGGGACGGGCACCACCCCCGTTCCCACCATCAGGAGTTTTCTCATCGAATCTTTTTTTATCTGGAAGGGAAAAAGCCCACGGATGGGGAGGGAACCCAAGATTTTCATCTGGAAAGGGGGCTGGCGGGGAGGGGTGGAAAAAACCGCTCTTATGTTAGCCGAGGCCTTTAAAAAATACCACGGGCTTGAGCCAGTCTTGGGGGTCTTCGAAAGGAGAGAGGAAGTTAGGTTTAGTCAGATAGAAATTAGCCGGGCGTTTCCAGAAAAGCTGGCAGGTTATAACTCGGCTTGGGCCACCTTTTTTCTCAATATGGGAGGATTTCTGGAAAAGTTTGATATAGTTTACTCTCATAGCGGTTTTTTCTTGAAGAGGAATAGCAATTTCTATGTTTGTTATGAGGCAGGAGACTTAGATTCCCTGTTTTATAATTTACCCATTCTCTCTCGTGTAGTGGCCTTTCCCATTCTCCAGCTCCATCTTTCCATGATGAAGAAGGCTGATTTAGTCATCGTTCCTTTTGATGAGCTGGGGATTTTCCTGAGGAGACATGGTATTGATCAATACAAGGTTTGGCCAGCTTCTTCTGTGGATACAAAAAGATTCAGGCCTCTGAAGCTGCCTAGAGGAGAAAAGTTTCGGCTTTTATTCGTCGGCAGGCCGAGGGATCCCAGAAAAAATCTTTCGATACTCTTGCGAGTATGCCAGAAACTGCGGGATCAAGTGGAATTGTACGTGGTGGGGGATCGGGAAAAAACGGTAAAGGGCAATGTCAGTTTCTTGGGGGAGATTGGGGATAAAGAGCTTGTATCCCAGTACCAAAGGTGTGATCTTTATGTGTTACCTTCCTTTTGGGAAGGCCTTCCCCGTACCTTGCTTGAGGCGATGGCTTGTGGGAGACCTGTTCTTGTCAGCACCAATGCGGTAGGGAAAACCTTAAGAAGGTACGTGATAACTTTCGATCCATTTTCTGAAGAGGACCTAGAGAAGAAAATTCGGTGGATTATGGAAAACTACGAAGAGGTGGAGAAGTTGGCTAGAGAAGGTTGTAAATTCGTCCGGAAGAATTTTGAGCACGAGAGGGTAATCAAAGGAATGACCGACTTGATTCTGAGAGGGTACGAGGAATGGAAAGGATGAAGGTTCTCTTCATTTTTCCTTGGAGCAAGATTGGGGAGCAAGTCCTTCATCCCGGAATCTCGGGGACACTGCGTCCTGCTTTGGCCTGCAGGAGGGCTGGAGTGGAGGCTATTGTTCTCTCCGATCATGTGGAAGGCCTAGGTTACCTTAGTCAGGTGAATGGGTTGAAAATTTACAGATTCCCCAAGCTGGCTCCCTATCCCCTGGGGGAGTTCTTCCGCAGGAGCATCTGGCTTCACCGATATGTCGGGAAGGTGGTCGAAAGGGAGGGGGTGGATGTAATTCTGTGCTTTTTCGGTACCCATCACCTCACTTACTTGGGCACCCGCAAACTCATGGAACTGGGAAAACCGGTGATATTGTTATTCGACTATTGTTTCTACTACCGCCGGGAGGTTCCGGAGAACTTCTCACTTTACTCTAGGCTACCCGTGGGTACCTTTTACAAGGATCGCCTTGAGAAAATCCTTATGCTCAGCCTTCTAAAAAGGGCCACATATGTGCAGGTTCCTTCCCGGACCATGACGGAGTACTTGAAGCGGGACATGCCGGAAGAGAAGCTAAGGTACATACCATATCCAATAGACACGGCTTTCTTTTCCCCCTCCAGGGACTCTGGAAGGCTTCGGGGAGAGCTCGGGCTGGAAGGGGAGACCTTGGTTACCTACCACTACGGCCACGACGAGCTCCTCCATCACTTCTTGATTCATCTGGGGAGAAAGATAGAGGGTGATTTCAAGTACTTCTTCCCGGGACCCTTCAGGAGGGAGCCTCTGCTTCGTCTCCTCCGGAAACTTGGGCTGGAGGAAAAGGCGGTGGTTCCCGGGCCCCTTCCCGCGGAGAAGGTGCCGGAGGCTATAGCCACCTCCGACATCTGCCTCTCCTTCGAGGTTGGGGCCACCATCTTCACCAAGACCCTGGAGTATGCCGCCTGCGGGAGACCGATCGTTTCGCTCTATTCGCCGGGGGTGGCGGAGGTGGTCAGGCACCGGAGAGAAGCCCTCATCTCCTCCTCCCCGGAGTTTGAGGGAAATGAGGAGTTTGTGGGTTACGTGGAGGAGCTCTTGGAGAACAGGAAACTCAGGGAAAGATTGAGTGAGAGGGCTAGGAAGAGGATTTTGGAGGAATATTCCTTCGAGAAAGTTGGAAAAAAGTATGGGGAACTCTTTGAATCATGTATCGGAAAATAGAAGAGTACCATGTACTATTTCCTTGGGTAGAAGAGAAAGTTAATCCTAATGATGTGCTTTCAGAGTTAGGTGCAGAAAGTTCTTTGACCGCCAACAACCTAAAAGCAAGGAAAGAGCATCGAGAGATGAGGGGGGCTAACAGGTCTTGAAGCAGATTTCCTAGAAAGATCGGGACTCTGTAATGACCCTTCTCGTCTAAGAGTGGTTTTAGACGATCTATACCCCTCACTCTAAATCCAAGTTTCTCCAACTCCTTTTTACACCAGCCCGATTTGTGCTTTTGTAGCCCTCCTTCTTGTGGTAAAAATCCGTTGGGGGTTGTTATTATAATCCTGCGTCTGGCAATGGATTCCACTTCCCTTAGCAACTTTTCTCCATCTTCCTTTGATAGGTGTTCTATTACCTCTATCAAGAATACTGTATCAAAAGTTTTAGGACGAAAAGGAAGAAACCTTACGTCGGCCAGGATTAGGGCTGAGTGAGTTTTATTTTTCTGAGCTTCTCTTAGCTTCTCTAAATCCAAATCTACACCTACGGAATAAGTCTGGAGAAATCTAACCGGGGAGTAGCTCCCACAACCCAAGTCTAAAGTTTTCCCACAGTCCTTTAAGTTTAGTAGCCATCTGAGCTGAACCTTTTCGTGAAGGAAAAGAAAGAAACGCACAAGAAAACTACGTCTTAACCTATTTTTGAGCAGAAGGATCAACATCAGTATTCAAGCTCTAAAATATCTACTAAATGTAGGGGCAATTGGTAAACAATCGTCCCTCCACCCGCCACGCAGATACGGTACTCTCTTTTTATTTTTCTCATAACTTTTTTCTAGGCTTTCGGTGAAAATTTTCATTCTTATTAGTTACCGTAACTCCGCAAAAAGTTAGGGAATAGAATCCTCCGTTCTACTGCCCCGGCAGGGCAGATCTGGGGTGAAATGAACCGAAAGATTTAAGTATTCCCTAACTAGATAG
>Ga0080004_1089579_pt1 | contig 14234 bp, 20 predicted proteins | sample WasSprMetagenome_FD_69207 | JGI IMG/M metagenome (GOLD analysis project Ga0080004, IMG submission 69207) | Sulfidic aquatic microbial communities from Washburn Spring, Yellowstone National Park, USA - WS (SPADES assembly) (version 2) | ecosystem: Environmental > Aquatic > Thermal springs > Hot... | reverse complement strand
TTCCTAAACAAAATCGTTTCAAAGGCATACAGAGTGAGCGACATACTTGGTCTACGCTTCGCAACAAACATGCCTCTCGAATTGACCTTTGACATAGCCAATGGAGGCACCCTGAAATACCTGCTTGCACCCAGAATGGAATAAATAGCCCCCTCTTTTCTTTTTTTCTTTAGGGTGGGAAATGAAAGGGCAATACCTCTTTTTAAAAGGGGAGTTTCACTCGTTCGTAGACGAGATCGGACGATTCACAAAGACGAGCGGCTTTCACTACGACGTGTACCTACACCCACCGCGTATCGTCCACCACCGCGGGTACTGGGAGGTAAAACCGTCGTACATGCCAGGCGTGTTCGTCGTGAATGACGCGATTCACATTTCTAGAAAATACGTTGAAGACGAAAAGGGGAGGTACGATGGCATAAAGGTTCCAGGCGACGTTTACAAAGCTAAAGAGCTATACGACAAAATCATAGAGGCGGTGCTTAAGTATGTCTTGGCGAGATTCTTCTTTATCAGTGCAGGCAGTGGCAAATGGACAATTAGGGTATCGTTCAAGGAGGGGATGCAAATTTCTACGGCTCCCATGAAAGAAGGCCTAAGACTTTTAAACTGTTGCAATGACTTCCTCGAGGACATCGCAAAAAACAAATACGTTGTGACCCTTCACCCACCGAGGATCTTTTCTAGCAAGGATCCACTGTGGGGCTGGATCATCCAGCCCCACGAATTTTACCGTAGCCTCGTTCTTGACAGAAAGTATGTTTTATATTCAGAATGGATAGAACGGATCTCAGAACAGGGAACCAACGAACGTTACGACGGCTTCCACAGCTTCCTCTACAACGAGATGTACTACCCCGCCTCCGCCGTCTACGACGCGGTTATCAGCGCTATCGCAAGGTATGCTTTAAGGAGGTTTTTGGGAATCAAGCGTTCTCGGAGTCTCGAGTTGAACGTTACCGTTTCCTTCGCCTCCACGCACTAGCGCCCTGTAAACAGCTCTTTTCTTTTTCTCTTGGGGTGGGAAAGGCATGAACGAGAGAAAAAGAAAACCAATAGTCAAAAAACATAGAGCGTTCAAATTAAGCGAGATGAAAAGCGGAGAGCTCTATATTGGAGGAAAAACTGCGAATTTTAGAATTGTAAAGAGTCTAGGGAAAAGGTATCTGTTGCTAGACAATGAGGCAATTGGCTTCTCTAATTTCAACGAGTTATGGAACAAGTTGAGAGAGATGGGCGTTCGGGTCATTACTGCATATGATAAATATGAGAAGGCCCACGCAATCATAATGCTTTAATTTTTCTTTTTTTCTCTCTAGGGTGGGATTATGGAGGAATTAAGAAAACAGGTGGAATACTTTTCGAGGTATGTTCAAATATTAGCAAGCATCAACAGTAAAGCATTGATGAAAATTGGGTACCCCTACTACCTTGATGTTCCTGTTCCCATAGATGGGGAATACTGGGAAGAGTTGCTCAGATGGGCAAGGCTTTTCATTGAGGTTACTAGTAGGCCTGATTCTGCAAGTTACACCGATTTTAAGGAGTTGTTGAGGTGTTTTTGGGGGATGCACTTTTTCATTCCAAACTTCTTTAGGTTTGATCATTACTTGTTGCTGAAATATATAAATTCTGAATTCGAAGCCGAAGCCAATTTGCAACTTTCACTTCCTTCTTGGATCAAATATATCGATCCAAGGCTTGAAGATGCTAACAAAATAAGTGTCAGACTCGAGGGTAGCTCAATCATATTGAACATAAAACACGGGAACATAGTCACTCCGGTGTTCCTCTTGGTTCACGGCGCCATAGTCCTTGGCCCATTTGTTCTGGCTAGCCAGGTTCTTGGTGACAGTATTTGGGAAAGGATACTTCAACACCTCAATGATATACATGCCAGTTTGAAAAATTAATTTTTTCTGTTAGGGTGGGAAATGTGAGTTCTAACGCAACAGAGTTGAGGGAATTGGAAGGCACGATCATATTCTGCTTTGATGACTATTGCTATACGTGGAGTCTAAGCTCGCCGAAGCGGAAGGTTTATGGGGATACTGTTGGAAATACTGGCAACTTCGTCCTTATAGACTATGACTTACAGAGAGCTTATTTGAGTTCAACCATCGAAGGATGTTTTGAGATGTGGTTGCGTCGCAGAGTAAGGACTAAACCCATCAAGCTTTTGGCTACCGATGTAAAGTATGCTGATGAATAGATTTTTCTTGTGTATATTTATTTTTCCAGGGTGGGATTGGATGGTTAAGGTTACGGAAATAAAACTAATGGACAGGATGCTTTTGATAGGCGCTCCCGGGATTGGAAAGACACAAATCTTGAAGCAATTAGCTAAGAAGGAGGCCGAGCGGATGAGAAAGAATTTCGTTGACCTAACAGAGATGACCATTGTGCCTGACGACTTGCTTAACAGCATCAAAACAAGTCCCGATGATTATTACTTGTTTTTAAGGGTTTCTTCGACCCATATACAGCCAGACGAAATCAGTGCCCTTGCGATAAGGAACGGTTTCGCTGACTTGTTGCCCTTCAGAAAGCTATACTTGTTTACCATTCCCTATGTCCATGGCACCCTTTTCATTGATGAGTTGCCGAACGCGATGGATGAGCAGATGTCTTTGCTTTTCAGTGTGCTTGATGAAAAGGAGTTCTCGTGGGGCTTTAGACTTTCGAATAACGTAAAAGTCGTCGCCGCAGGCAATCCGACAGAATGGAGCCGTGTCGCAAACGTTCTTCCAGAGCCGCTACGTTCGAAGCTCACCATCATAAATGTTGACCCGCCCACTATTGACGAGTGGGCGGAGTATATGGACAGAGAGTTCCCTGGACAGTGGAATAAAATTGTCTACGCTTATTTAAAGTTTTCACAGGGAGACTTCATAAAGAAGCCAGAGAGCGACGCTGAACCCTACCCGTGTCCGAGGTCGTGGACGAGGCTCGCTTTATACCTTAACGACGTGGACAGAACAAGGCTCTCTCCATTCGACGAGGAATATATAAGGGGGACTGTTGGCACTTCGGTTGCGACAAAGTTCTTGAGCTTCCTTAGGGAAAACGTCACCGAAAAGGACTTTGAAAGAGTTCTTAGGAACCCGGAGTCATTCTTTGACTTCAATGTTGGGAAACAGTTCTTGTTCCTATATCTACTTTCTACGAATAGTACAAACGAAATAATGAAGTACAGCGGCCTACTGGAAGCATTGTCCAACAGATCGCCAGACATGTTAATCTTGTTCTTCAAAATCATGGATAGAAAAAAGAGAGTGGAACTACTTACAAAGAACAAGGACAAGTTGCTAAGGATAATCGAATACGTAAAGGACGTGGTTTAGATGTGTTTTTTCTCTAGGGTGGGTTAATGAGCCTAGAACAAAAAGGTGATATAAAGCCAGTTATAAGGCCAGTCCAAGAGCTTCAAGAGATAGTGAGAAAAGCAATTGCATCTCTAATTGTAGTGGAGCCATTTATCGGGATTTTTTCGAAGATGACAAATGTCTACTACGTGGAGGATTCACTGCAGGTAGCGTGGACTGACGGCAACTCCATTTTTCTTGGCTCACTAATAAATGAGATGTCGCCTAGAGACGTTGCCCATGTGATAGCGCACGAAGCAATGCATATAATCCTCAAACATGCAACACGTTCAAAGCAGATACTCAAGAGGCATCCAGAACTCTTGCCAGAGCAGTTCTTTCAGCTAGCCAACTACGTGGCCGACGCCTATGTCCACATGTACCTTATGCGGACAAAGATTTCTCCAACAAGCTATGAAAACTTGGTTAAGCCCAGCGACGTGAAGGATGTGTTCGGAGTGAGCATCGAAGACAAGAGCTTCGAGGAAACCCTGGAACTGATAATAAAGAGTGCAAAGAGTGCAAAGAAGATTGAGGTGGACAAAGGCGGCGGCTGTATAGGGAATCATAAGAGACCGAAGAAGACAGTGTTGCTCAACGAGGGTTCACATGGAGACGAGTACGCCGAAGATGACGAGGAGAAAATTGAGAGGGAAATAAACAAGCGCCTGGCTGATGCGTACAACGCCGCAAAGAGCGCTGGCACCATTCCTGAAGGCATAGAGAGACTTGTCGAAGAGCTGTTAAAGCCGAAGGTCAACTGGAGGGCAATCATAAGAAAGGATCTGTTCGGCTTCTTTGGCGCTAGGCACCGATATTCTTGGAAGAAAATGAGCAAGAAACAGCCCGGGCTCGTTCCAGGCAGGAAGAGCTATGGCAAAGGCGATGCACTGATTCTGATAGACACGTCTGGTAGCATAAACGAAGAAGAGCTACGGCAATTCGTTACAGAGGCTTTCGCCATAGCCAAGGCAACTGGAAGAGACGTCATCGTGATACCGTGGGACGTGGATGCATATGAGCCCATCAGGATAAGACATGGCATGGACGTTATGAAGGTCAGACTAAAGGGCGGCGGCGGCACAGTAATCTATCCGGCCCTTAAACTTGCAGAGAAATACGTGAAGCCGTCAACGAGGATCATAATACTAAGTGACTGGAACATAGATGATATATACAACCAGAACGTAAGGGACTGGCTCTACAGATACAGGGGCCAGATATATGCCGTGACGACAATGCATACGCCGCCCAAGTTTCTGCAATATTCCAAGATATCCTTCTAGCCTTTTTCTTTTTCCTTTGGGGTGGGCATGGGAGACGTATGGGACAGACTAATAAATGCATTCTTCGGCTTTAAAAATGCAAAGGGACACTACGCTTATTCATATGGTCGCTACAGGGATGTGGTCGTTTCTGATGATGGTCGTTCTAGCTGGTATCTGCACGGCAATAGAATCGCCGAGCTAAAGAGGACGGAGAACGGTTTATACGTTTTGAGGCTCTCTAATGCTGGCTACAACACGCAGACCACTATTTCACGTCTCAATTTGATTGTCAACGAGGCATACGGGAGGTTCATGAATAACGCTGGAGATGCACCACTGTTCCGCTTGAAGCATCACCGCCTAGGCTTTAAACCGATTGCGACCTACGTGGAGTATCAGGGACAAACACTTCTGCTGACAGGAAAAGAGGTAAAGATCGTCTTTTTCCCAGAACAGAAGAGGGCAGACGTCGACGTCTATGGCAAGGAGATACTGTTTTTCAAGGACAGCCATGGGACAGAGATCGACAGGAAGCTACGGAAGGTGAGGAGGCTTAGATGGGAAATCAGCACGTTGCTGGAAAAGATAAAAGATGCCAATAACGAAATCGGCGAACAGGTGGAAGAGAGGTTCAGTGACACTCTTGCTCTAATAGATGCGGCTGGTCTAGAATACTACGGTCTGTTTGTGGAATACATGAAGGAACCCGATTATACACTTCTCGTGGATACGCTTAGAAACATCCGTGACACGCTGAAACTTATATACAATGAAGACCCGGAAAAGATGCGTGCAAGCGTGATGATGGTGCTCTAGATTTTTCTCTTTTGGGGTGGGTTTAATGGTGGATGCAAAAGAAGAGGGAGAAAAAGAGGTTTGCTGTCCAATCTGTAATGGGAATGGGAAAATCTACTTTTACTCATTAGATGTCATGGAATACGAGGTAATCCCAGAAGACATATTCAACTATGTGGATTTCTTGGGGGAGTATAGATCTATTGCGGTCTGCGAGGGCTGTGAAGAAAACTTTGCAATGTTCTTGTCTGAGGAGCCGCTTAAAAGATATGTCACGTATTATAGCTCCAAGAAGCATATATACGCGGACTTGGACGAGTTGCCGAACGAAAATGTAAAAGAACTGGCTAAGGGCATCGTAGACCTCAGTCTGCAACTCTTTTCGTTCATTTCCTCGCATCATGTAATGTGGTATAACATTCCCGAAAAAACCTGGCAAAACATTTCAAGCGGTGTGGAGATAAAAGATGGCTCCGTCTGGATCGGCGAGGGCTTTCTACATGTATTTCTATCTGGGAAGGGCTCTTTGCATATATACAAAGAGGGAGACAAATACAGGGTCTTTATGTTGGCAGACAATAAAGATATACTATACGTTTTGGACAGCAAAGAAATTATCGATGCACTTGATAAATTTTTGTCCATAATGAGGACAGAGATGGAGAAGCTAAAGGCTATTGTATCGCTTGAAGAGTTGTTCAGCTAGATGTTTTTCTGGGGTGGGTTTCATGTATGAGGAGTATAAACAGGCGGCATATGACACGCTGTCGAAACTTGCAGTTTATACAGAGCTGGCAAGGAGGATCAATGAGAACTTGTCCCAGATAAACAGCATGGCGAACGAGGACGTCGAGACTGGTTACTCTCCGAAAGACTTGTCATTTAGACGCTATGTCAGGGTCGACAGAACAATAAGTTTTCCTGAGTGGTTCTCGCTGGTTTTCGGCGTCGATAAAGAGGTTGTGTTGCGGAGTATCAACATCTCTGGGATCGGTATAGTTTTAAGGACGGGTTCCGTGGACGAGCCTTGGCTCCCTGTTGCTCACCCAAGCGTCAAAAGCATAATCATGTTTTCGTTTCTCGACGATTATGTATGGAAGCGTATAATGGGCAATGTCCGCTGGCTGGACAGCGGCTACCGCAGTGTCATAGAACATGTATATGGAATCCGGGACGCTTTGAGGGGCGTCCTTGACAGAGAGGAAAAAATAAACGAAGACTACAGCGATATTCTACGTAAGAGGTATAATGTGGACGAGAGGCTACTAAGCATTGTCGCCAACGCTATTGAGCTTGCCCTTTCACGCGCTGACTGGGCGTCTTTTACTACTACCAGCGATAGATACAGGGACGATTTAAGTAATGTGTTATTAGAGACTAGGATTAGCCTTGTGCCATTCATCTCGCCTAAGAGTATTTTCCACGAGCAAAAATACTGTGACAGGGAAGTCAGCATACCACAAGAGATAGCACAAGAGATAGCCCGTGGACAAGTCATTAAGAGGTTAAACAGCATCGAGGTCAGTAACACGTCTATAACGCTATATGTATCAAAGGAGGGCTTTGCCACGCGATATGATAACATTCCCATGACTATTGCGGATTATGCGTATAGTATAAGAAACCTCATCCTTGCACATTATATGTTTACAGATGAGGATTGGAAATGGATATACGACACAATGATACGATATCTCATACTCACCGAGATAGCGAAGAAGAAAATAAACGAGGCGTACATAATAATCAAGATGTCCTATTGATGGCTTTTTCTTGGGGTGGGAAACATGAAAAAGATAAGTGAAATGTCTGATAAGGAGTTAATCTCCTATGCGATTCAACTGTACGACGCAATATTCATTGTTGATTGCTATGGGCCTAAAGACCTCTATGACTATGTAGCAGTGATAGAAGAGCTGACTAGGCGTGGATACAAGATACAAGAGCTGCAAAAGCCGGGAAAACTGGTAATCAAGAAGTCTGTTTTTTCTTCTTCTCTTTAAGTCTTTCTAGGGTGGTGGAAGAATAGGCACGGAAAAACCGTCTGCAAGCGAGCTGTTTAATAAAATGTTTAGGGAGTTCTTCGACGTCTATCCATACAGGACGCGGAAATCGATATACGTATTCATATCTGCAGTTAACAACGAGCGCTACGACGTGCTCTACGTCGATACGGCTACACGTGATGTTCAGGCATTGACGCTTGTAACGAAAAGCATGATAAAGAGCTTTCTAGAAACAAAGCCTCTCTTGGCTGGCCATATAGTAATAGCTGTCATCGCGTCTGGCGACAATCTAGAGGTAGAAAAGTACTTCGAAGCGCTGGCCCCGTTCCCGCATGAGATAGTGGACTTTATTGACGGCATCTAGTTTTTTTTCTGTTTTAGGGTGGGAGCATGGTTAAAATAATATTCCTTCGTCCGACTGTTGCAGAGGTAAACGGCAAGACCATATCTGCGCCTCCACCCTTTCCGTTTGGCGATTGTAGGGGTTGCTCGCTTTTGGGCCTTGTGTGCGAGGACAACTATGACTACCCGTGCCGTGGAGCGATCTATTTCTACGAGCTGGAAACCGGCAAAAAGGTTTCCTATGATGAATTAGAGGAGGATGAAGATTTACGCGAGGAGGTGATGGACTACAAGCCGTGTTGCTGGGAGTGCCCGTTCCTGATGGAGTGCCTAGAGCATTTCCGTGTAACTGGTGGAAAGGAATATGTCGAAGAGACATATGGCATATCCTGGGAAAAGTTCATAGACATTGTTAAACGCATCCAAAGACATGTCATGAACCGGTAGGTTTTGTTTTTCTTGGGTGGGAGACGTGGGTGAACTGAAAGATCTTGCAGGAATGCAGATAGAGTATCTTGCATTATATGGTGACATAATGAATGAGATCCAGGATCAGTTGGTTAAACTGGAAAACCACCGTCTACACTCTATTACTGCGTTTAAGGCGCCATACGTCACCACACATGAGCGCCACACGATAGATATTGAGAGGCGCTTAGATGTCCCGCGGTGGTTCGGCTTCTACTATTATGGACACATAGAACCACAACTAGCAAAAATCAGCATTTCCCCTATAAGGATAGACCTCATGTTTATGTTTTCACGTAATAAGAGATATGCTAGCTATGTTAGGTATTTTCATACGGCAGGCGACATAAGCATGTCCGACGTGATTGGCCTCAGTGGATTGCCAGAGGACGTGTGGGCTGTCCTGCTTGACAAGGCCAAAGAGATACATCAGGACGTGTATAAGAACTTGGAAAACTTGCATGACCTAGCCGCATCGATAAGAGACCTCGTCTTCTCTCTCAAGCCGCCGTCCAATGTATCGCGCGATGTTAGGCGGCGCTCGAACAACCTTAGGTCATACAAGGATGAAATACTAAATGTGGTAAAGACATATGAGGTTCTGGGAAACGTAGAGTGTCCATGTATAAGTGAGTTTATGTTTCACACTGTAAAACGATACGTGGGATACATCGAGATCATTGCTTTTCCATACATGAAGATTGAACAGATACATTCGCATCTTGACCTCAACAAGCAGGTTGAGATGCCCAAATGGCTGTTCCATGCGAGGGATTTCAGAGCATACAAGACACTCATCGATGTGAGTCTTTTTGAGTCAGACATTGTTCTGCGGCTCAGGTATGAGAGAGCAGATGGAAACAAGGATGTCGAAAATGTACTTTTTGTTCACGGAGGCAAGGTATCCATCGACGATTTAGTGCTGGCCAGCTATGTTCTGGACGACGAGGCGTGGAAATGGATACTGGAAGAGGCGACAAACTACCTTGTATTGGCCAGGGAGACAGGGGCCGTATTGGATGACCTCGTGCCGGCGATTAGTCTTGTCTCCTAGGTCTTTGTTTTTATGGGTGGGTGATACATGATGAAGCCGAGCGAGCTGTCCGTCGCGATACTATACATGAGGAAGTTCGGCTACGATGTGCCAGTCATCGTGTTTACTCCGCGCACGAGGATAAAGACGCTACGCGGAGTTGCAAAGGCGAGGAACTATGCCTTGTTAAGGCATACCCTGATGAAGTATGGCATCGTCGCTCGGTGGCACGAGGTCTTCCACAAGCCTTACAGCGGGGAGCCAATGTTTTTCTGGACGCTGGGGAGGTTCCAGAGGTTTATCGAGAACTGGGTTGCAGAGAACATCAAGACAAGGAGGGCCAGAGAAGGGGCGGAGGCTAGGCTTAGAAGGGTTGTCGAAAGGGCTCTGGCAGAGGCTGTAAACTTTGTAGAGCCAAAGAAAAGGGAGAAGCCAGAGTTCCTAGACATTATTGTAGACCGTCTGCAATACTATTCGTGGAAAAAGGCTAGGGCGATCTTTGAGACGGGGACACGCTTCTATGACATTGTCGAGTCCGTCCCCTATACTGTCTATGAGGGCAGAAGCTTCAGGGACTATATCTGCCTCTTAATCGACGATGCTGGGAACCAGAGAAGATATATATGGATAAGGAAAGACCTAGACCCGTTTGCGGCTGTAGACAAACTAGCAAGGAGCGGGCTACTGTATTTTCTGGATTACATCTCTGAGCGGTTGCCAGAGGTCGAGTTCCACGAGGCCCCAGAAACCAGGGACGCAATAGACTACTTTAAAAAGATAATTGTGGCTTATCAGTTCTTATACCTCTAGGCAGGTTTTTTCTATGGGTGGGGCTGGTGGAGGACTTTGTGGGCTTGGTGGAGAAGCAGATAGATTACCTTGCAAGGTACGAAGACATAGTGACGGACATCGACTACGTGTTGACCGAGATGCAGAATTATTTCGTACATGATGAATTGGCCGAGTTGCCAAATATCAGGACGCAAACAGAACAGTTAATAGTGGTTGACAAGCAGATGGATGCGCCGCGGTGGTTCAACTTCTTTTTCTACAGATGTAGAGAGCCGGTGCTAAAAAGCGTTAGGTTTATTCCGCCGTTGGTCGACCTAGTCGTTGCGTGTGGTGATAGAGAATACTATGCGTACCTGCGCGTAGGGGGCTTGATCAGCCTGCATGACGCGGTATCCCTCGCCAGTCTCCCAGTAGAGGTTTGGGAAAAGATGTTGTCGATGGCCAAGGAGGTGCATCCCGAAGTGTACAGGAACCTTGAGACCTTACATAATGTTGCCGAGATGATTAGGGAAAATGTTTTCTCCATCATGCCGGAGTCTGTTAGTCCAGCCGCCACATTATTGCGGACAAGTAGCCTCCGGATAGACAAACACGCAATATCTAGGCTGGCAGAGGCGTATAGGATTGTTGCCAGTGCCGACTGTGGATGCATACATGGATACGAGTTGCGATCCCTAGTGGACAATTTCTCACGGCTCGAGGTCAGGGTTCTTCCAGAAGAGTCATATGTAAGTATAGGCTCCAGGCTCCAGCTGGACAGGCCCGTCGAGGTGCCGGATTGGCTAATCAATGCTAGGCGCGGCAGGAAATACGTGTTGCTCAAGAGCGTCTCTTTGGAGATGAACAACGTCATCCTGTCAGTAGAGTATGAGGTGGGCGGCGAGAGGGAGGTCGAGGACGTATATCTCCTGGACGCTGGCAGGCTAAGTCTGGGCGACTTGGTGCTGGCCAGCTACCTGCTCGACGATGAAGTGTGGGGTTTAATCTTGAGGGAGGCTACGGAATACCTTGTATTGGCCAGGGAGGCGGACATAATGCTTAGGAAGTATGTTATCCCGCTGGCCAGGCTGGCTATCTAGGTTTTTTCTCTAGGGTGGGTTATTGTGGGCCGTAGTATCAGAAGGTTCTTGATGGACGAGTTGCCCTGGCTTAAGATGTATGCCAAGATGATGAACCACGTATCTTCGAACATCGACACAATAGATGGCTTGCTTAACGAAAGACGTGTAAGGATGCCTAGGCTTCCAAGCCAGGTCGAGCCAGTAGCCGGAGAATACATAGGAAAGTATCTAGATCTACCTGATTGGGTGTCGATGTTTGTATATGGCTTGCCATACGTCCATATAGAAAGCGTCAGCGTAGACCCGTATGGTATAAGCATGACCCTCAAAGTCCCCGGCGGCGCCTACGAGTCAATGAAAGTCACTATGACTATATCTACGAGTCTTGACGTGAACTTGAGAAGCATACTGATTCTGTCTACGCTGGGAGATGATTTGGCATCGACAATCTCCATGCTGGCGAAAAAAGTCTCTGCTGATACCTATGAAAACCTTGAGACAATCTACAAGATAGGCAGCATCTTGACGGATAGGCTGGAGCTAGACAACTCTATAAGCGTAGACCAGTCCATGTTCAGCGAGCCGCTGACAAGATACGACTTGAAAAACATAAGGGCCGTCTCCGCGTTTATTGAACGCGTCCTCGAATCTTCTAAGGGAGCACCATATGAAATCGACTATTGGGGATTCGGTTTCCGCTTCCCGTACAAGGGGGCGCCGGGCACGTACAGCTTGTTGCTCTTCGGGAAAAAAACCGTTAATAGGGGCGTGGAGATGCCCGACTGGGTGACGAAGCTGACGCAGACCAGAGTTGACTACCTCAGCTCCGTATCACTTAACTACTCCTATATATCGCTGGAGGCTGTTGATACGTCATATGAGCCTGGATTTGTCAAAGAAATCACATACATCAAGGACGGTTGGGCATTTATTGGCAACGTCATGCTCGCACATTTCCTCTTGAACAGCGCTACCCGTAAGTGGATATATAAGACGCTCTACAAGTATATCGTGTTGACAGAACGCGTAAAAGAAAAAATAAAGGACTTGGCCGTCCTTGTCAATGTGCTGGAGTAGGTGTTTTTTGGGTGGGGTGCAGTGGATTTGATAGATTTAATTAAACAGATCTACGAATTGAGGGAGCTGAGTCAGAAAGTATTTTCAGACGCGGATGGCAAGATATCTGAGCTAAAGGAATTGCTCCAAACATTCATCGAATTATCATTGCCCAGGACAGATAGCGAGTATAAGGGTAAACTAGTGATAGAGAAACATATTGGCGAGCCGCGTCCTATACCACCATGGCTTAGACTCACTGGCATTTTTCCATTCATGGACATGCATAGAGACGAGTTTCTCGTCGACTCTCTGGCCTTACGTGTCGAGGCAGATTTCATCGAGTTCAGGCTCAAGCTTTGGTTCGAAGTCGCGTCTACAATTAAATATCGCGACAAGGAAGATGGGCCGGGCAAGACATATGATTCTTTCACATACAGTATCGCCCTGTACAGAGACGTTTGGAGCGCCGTCCCTTTGATGACTCTGCTTCTCTTCGCATGGCTCACCAAAGATGAGGACTGGGAATATATAATGAGCGAGTTGAAGAGGCTCGCGGAAAACCGCGCAGAGCTGGACAAGGTGATATCACAGCTCAAGACAGCCATAACAGCGCTGAAGCTCATGTCATAGTTTTTTGTTAGGGTGGGAGAGGAGTGAACAAGATTAATACGGAGAGTAAAACAAGGCTGAACATATGGGATATCGCATTGTTTGTATTTCTCCTTGCGGCGAGTATCGCAATTATCTCGCTTATACTGGGGTTTCTCGACGCAAGTGGCATAATCAAGTTACCTCCACTCGTATACTATGCGCTGGGCTCTGCTGTTGGCCGACTCCTTGCTCTCGCAGTACATCTCGCAATCTTTGCACTCATCGCTAGAGCCATAGGAAAGCTCTACAACCGATGGAGGACGCGTAAGGAAAAAACACAGTAAAAACAAGGATTTTTCTCTATTTGGTCTTTTTGTTAGGGTGGACACTAATGGGAAAAAACAGAAAGGTATCGGAGAAGAGGGAAGATGTTGTGCGTAAGGAAATGGAAGAGTGTCTGATACGATGTGAGCAGGGATGTATCGACTCGGATGACAATATAGAAGAATGTATAAAATTATGCAGGGAAAAATGTATGGAAAGGGCGGTGGAACATGACATGTTGATGGATGGCCATTAGGCTTGTGTCCATAAACGAATCGAAACACTGATTTACCATTTGTTTCGTGTTTTTTATGGTGGGGAAAAATGAATAGAAATGAAGAAGAGAAACCGCTAGAAAAACTAGTCGTGAAACCCAAGACGATCGAGGACTTGGCGCAAGAATACATCCAGATATATGCGGGCATCCTCAAAGACCCCGTCAAATACATCGAGGACTGCAGTACAAATGGACGCGCCAACTGCGACAAGGTAGTCTACGCCGCGGTCTACTACGCCGCGCACAGCGGCGAGCTGGTAAAGAAGCTTAAAGAGCTGGCAAACTATTCTGGTTGTCTTAGCTGTGCATATAGCAAGCCATGTGATATAAACCCCATGCCAGAGTGCAGGTTCTGTGAGCTCGGCCTAAACCAGACTTGGTGTAACCAATACAAGAGGATACGGTCTGGCAATGGCGAACAGTGAAGCCAACAGTCTTCCTCTTTTCTTCTCTGGGTGGGAGCTGAGACGCCTAATCCTAGAAGTATACAAGGAGCTTTCTCGTTAAAGGAGCGAGTTTTTCCTTTATATATGGATCTTTTATAGGAAAAACCCCAGTTTTTTACCCGTGTTTTGTGCAGGTGAAACCCTATTTTCAGTGGCTTTGTAGATTGCAGATCCAGGCTAGAAACAAGACTGCTGACAAGGAGGCCAGAGAGGAATACTGTAAAGAGTTATACAGACCCGAGAACTGCTGAAAAAACGAGAAAAAAGGATATTTTTTGTTTCTGTCAGCGTAATGGTAAATTAGATGGAGATTTTCTTAATGTTAATATACGCTTTCACCTCTTCCATCAGTTCTGAAACTCTGGGTATTTGTTTCATTTTCACTCTTTTTGCTCTTGGAATTATCA
>Ga0080004_1179838_pt1 | contig 14235 bp, 28 predicted proteins | sample WasSprMetagenome_FD_69207 | JGI IMG/M metagenome (GOLD analysis project Ga0080004, IMG submission 69207) | Sulfidic aquatic microbial communities from Washburn Spring, Yellowstone National Park, USA - WS (SPADES assembly) (version 2) | ecosystem: Environmental > Aquatic > Thermal springs > Hot... | reverse complement strand
CAGATATGAGATGCTGAAGCTCCTCGTTTACTACTTTTACGCCACCAGATACAACTCCAAGATAGCCAAGAAGAAGCTCGAAGAGATGGGATTCAAGTTCAGTGAAGCTCCTCAAGGAACCTTCTCCCCTTAGGCGTTATAACATACCTGTATCCCTTTGCCTCCCTCACTTTCTCCACGAGGCCTAGATCAGCTAGGGTATCAGCAATAGAGTAAAGCCGATCCTTCCTCATCCCCGTTCTGCAGTATATGTTATACAATCTATTATTACCTTTTATAAGTTCGCATAGAAGATCCTTCACATAATTCCTCAATCCGAACCCCTCACCAATAGCCTTATCCCAAATATAACCTTTTTCCGAGCTTCTTTTGAAACTCATGTTTTTATATTTAATATGGTGGATTCCCTATGCGTTGGATTGTTCCCCTTCTGCTGTTGGTGATATCAGTCCAAGTGGCACTAGCTGACAATCTAGCACATATGGAGGTGGATAAGGTTCTGATATCCTTCCCACAGCAGGTTCCATCTGGAGAACCATTCCAGATATCTGCAAGGTATATCGGAAGCGACTACAAGATCGTGATACTGATACCTCCTCCAGGGATAACAGTGGAAAACTCCCTCACTCCTATATCCTTCTCCTTCGATATCCCAGGCACAATGGACTGTAGAGATCCTGAGTTCAGGTGGACTCTCAAGCTTAACTCCACAGCAGAAACACCTTATACCTTCAAGATCCTCGTGATATCAGCGCCCTATTCCGTTTCCCTCGTACCATCGGTCAGGGTAGTTCACGGGAATATAACTTTCGGGAATGCGAGGATGAGCGAGCTTTCCTTTACAATAACTGCTTACAATATAACTGGGATGAAGATGCAGTACTTCCAGCAGATATCAACACTCCAGCAACAAGTATCCGCATTACAGCAGGAGAACTCCAAGCTGAGGACAGACCTTTACAGTGCACAGGCAAAAGTCCAGAACTTGACAAAGAGGCTTGAGGATATGAACAGGACTATGCTCAACATGTCCTCCTTTATAGGCTTTTTATACTGGGAGAACAAGACTGTCGAAACAATCGGGATGTTCATGGGCATGGGGCTCATCACTTTCCTAGTCCCGTACTGGGGATGGAAGACCAGGAAGAGGAGGGAGAATGAGCTTCTGAAGGGAAGGAGGCTGTGAAATATGATAAACCTCAAGCCTATTTTCGCATTCATCCTCCTCTTTGTCGGCCTTTATGCACTAGCAGTTTTCCCAGTGGCACCTTGGCTGCTGGGGATAGTGATAGGAGGTGCCCTCCTCCTATGGAAGGGAGATGTAATACTCGGATGGCTCGCAAAGATATCCTCGAGGAAGAGAAGGTTAGAAGAGAAGCCGATAGAGATACCTGAATCAGTCCCTCCAACTGTCGAGCTCCCTAAGAAGGAAGAGCTCAAGAAGATGGCTGTGGACAAGATGATAGACTACATGTACAACATAATGTCCCAGCAGAACAAGATAATAGTCCAGCAGAACGCAACCATATCTGAGCTCAGGGGGAAGCTTGAGAACACAATGAGACAGATGGAGGAGACAAAGAAGAGAAGCGAGATGCTCCAGAAGTGGATAGGTGCTAAAGACGAGAGAGAACTTATGAAAAAGCTCCTCCAGTTGGGATATGCTTCATACCTGTATGGAGTTCCAGTTGTCACGAAGGACGGGAAGAAATTGGGAACATTTGTAGCACTGGTTCCAAATCCGGTATCGCCCGAAGGAGGACTCCTCTGCCTTGTTCAGAATGCATATGGACAGATTGTGCCGGCTGGATGGGGACAGACAGTCGCAGATCCTAGGTATTTCCCCGTCTTCGATCCTGAGAACTTTCAGGAGATAATGAGGGAGCTCAGGGAATACGGCTCCTATTTCTTGGAAGGAGGAAAGGCGATGAGGTTCGGGGATATAATGGATCACGCTCTGGTGTTATCTCAGTATGCGACAAAGGCTCCGGCTTACATAGATGAATATGCTGAACTCTCATTCCCGAAGCAAGATCCCCAAGTCAGGATGGCTGTGGTGAAGGATGCTGATGCAGCCGCTGTGATATATGAACAGAGGAACAGGATAGAACAGATGAGGATGGAGATAGAGAGGCTAAGGTTCGAGAACGAGGAGCTCCAGAGGGAAGTCGATTACCTGAGAACTGTTGCGGCAACTGCTTTACAGAGGCTCGCTGTCAGAGAGTCTCCCGATAGGTTCCTGTCTACTTTGCCGACAGTTGAGGACTATCTGAGAGAAGCTGAAAGAGCGGATACGCACAGAAGAGTTCTAGCGGATATACAGACTGTGAGGGATGAGGAGCAGGAGTACAGGGAGAAGTACATAAAGGCCAAGATGGAGGAATACGAGAAGCTTGCAGGGAGCACAACTCTAGAAGTCACCAGGAGGACTCTGGAGGAAGCACAGAGGATGTTAGCACTTATCAAAGGGCCCAAGGAGGAGCTGATAAAAGCGATGTCCAAGGCACTGGAGGTCAGTGAGAAGAGACAGGAGGAGGTGAGGAGAGCTGAGGTGGGAGGAACTTCTCAAGGAGTATGAAAGCTGGCCCACTGTGAGGGAGATAGTTGAGATGGGTGCAACTATATCTGATGAGATCCCGCTGCTCAAGCTCATGTCAGCAGCACTACCAGTACTGCCCGATGAGGTCAGACCTTACGCAACTGCTTATGTGCAGATAGAGATGGACGAGATGAAGGACATGGTTCTCAGGATACAACACCTTTTCCTGGCAATTGCTGAAATGGATGTCCACCTTCCATTGATCACGGAGGAATTCCTTAGAGCTTTTTCAGCTGGGGATTACAGGACTGCTGTCTCATCCCTCGAGAAGCTTGTCAGTTATGTTTATGATGTCCTCTATGTCTCCATATTAGAGAAGAGGAATATAGCCTTGCAGACTATGGCTGCAATGGGGAGGGAGGAGGTGAGAGAGGAAGATGAGCAACAATGAGGAGATGGTTCTAGCTGTGAGGACTGTTGTAGCCAGGATGAGGAACGCCAGACATGGACTGGGATCATCCTCCAGTTCGATGACACTATCCCTATCGAGAGCACCTATTTCAGAGGTCAGGAAAGCTGCTCTTCATCTGGGCAATGTAGCTACTGATATACTGGGAACTCTGTACACGCTTGGAGCTAGGAACCTGACGACAGGTGTCGAGACAAGGGATCTTAGAGTTCCGTTCCAAGTCCTGAGGAAGTTGCAGAGCACAGGCCTGATAAATGCGATGAAGGACAGCAGGGGGAGGAACAGGTGGTTCTTAACGAGAAAGGGGATTAGTGCTATTGAGAAGGTGGGAATATGAGTGAGAGAGGTAGAGAGAGGGAAGGAGAGGCTGAAAGGCCCAAGTACGATCATGTGGATCTGGATGCGATAGTGGCTGAAGTAATATCAAGGGAGCTTCTGAAACCTGGAAGGTTTCAGGAGGGATTAAGGAGGGAAACTGTCCTTGGCTCCCTTTACAGGATGATAAGGGATGGCCTGATCAGGGATATCGAAGGAGTTATAGGAGAAATAATGAGGGAGTATATTGGGAAGGTATCCCCAGAGACAGCATGGGCTGCTTCTCTGAAATCAGAGCTTAAGAAGGAGAAAGAAGAGAGGGAAAAGAAGGAGGAAGCCATGTTGAACAGACTAAATGAGATAGAGAGACAGCTGAGCGAGACAATAAATACACTGAAAGGGTTGATAGAAGAAGTCGGAAAGCTGAGAGTTGCTATTGAAACAGGAGAGAAGAAGAAAGAGGAGAAAAAGAGGTATCTTGGCCCTCCTGAGGAAGAGCACATAGAGGAGGATAATACAGAGGAGGAGAACCCTGAATTTGCACCTCCGGAGATGTGAACATGAGCTGGGAAGAGCACTTCAGGAAGTACGAGAGGATGAAGTACGATGGAGATATAACAATAGACTACATATTGATCCCGTCGAGGACTACAGAAGAACTAAAGAGGAGAACCACAGCTGTCGGGTGTGAAGGCCTATGATAAAGGTGAAGATATTCCTAGCTGAAAATTGCTCTCACTGCAACACCATGCTCAAACCAATGCTTCCCGAGCTCGCTGTCGAGCTGAAATCAAGGGGTATAATCTTGGAGACAATAGAAGTAGCTGATAAATTTGGATATGGTGAGTACTGGGATTACAGGAGAAAGTCGCTGAAGGACTATGCGTATAACATATGTGCCACTCCTTACATAGTTATAGAAGGACAGGACTCGCAAGGGGAGTGGAGGAGAAGAGCGATATTGGGAGTTCTGCCCAACCGATTGGATTACAGGACGATGAGAGTCTTCGAGATAGCGAAGGCATTAGTTGAGAGATACATAGATTCTCCTGAGGGAAGGCTTGGGCTGGTGATGAGGCTGTATTCAAGGTACTTCTCAGAGACAGAAAAACCCGATGGGATGGAGTTATACGATGTTATATCCGATATAATGAAGACAATAAGGAGATTCGAAGTTGATATGAGGATCTCTCAGCTCTGATAACTGCTGTTGAGGTACCCGTTCTTTTTCTGCATCTCGCTCTTTTCGGATCTTTCCCTTATCTGCTTGCTCTTTTCTACCCTTTCCCTTATCATCTGGACTATAACGTTATTTATCGACCCATCCCCTAATGTGATCGTCTTCTTGAAATCGTTCCAGAGATCCTCAGGCACCTTGATTATATACGTCTTGTATTTCATCAGCTGAAAGGGGAAAAAGATGCTTATAAACACTTATCATCACTTAGTGAAACTAAGTAAAAAACGAAATCTTTATATTCTGATGCTATCCTCTTTTGATGGGGTAGACATATGGCTAGAATTATAAACCCCGAGTTGTGCAGGCAAACATGCCATCCTGTGGGAAGAGGCGCCAGGGCCTTCGCATGCAAGGGGGCCCGGGGAAGGCTCACCTACCCAGACCAGGTGAGACAGTTCTGTCCTCAGTACTTCAGGGGGTGATATGAATGGGGAAGATAGGTAAGGACTTCAATCCAGATGAGTGCAGAAGGACTGCCCATATAGGGTATACAGGAAGGGCACGCACGCCTCGTGTCTTCTGCAAGGGAATAAGAGGAGCACTGACACCTGAACAGATAAGGAAGTATGCACCGCAGTTTGAACACATTGTAGCTGGTTATGGGACAAGGAGGAGGCGATACTGATGGGGAAGATAAGCAGAAAGTTTAATCCTGAGGAATGCAGGGCATCTGCTCATGTGATAACGAGAGGAAGGAAGGGAACTAAGCTCGTGTACTGCAAGGGAATAAGAGGACCCTTGACCCCTGATCAGATAAGACAGTATGCACCACAGTTCGCACACCTAGCCAAGTACTGAGGCCTAGGTGTCTCAATGTACAGGTTCACTTGGAAGGGAAGGGCACCTGAGGAGTTCGCACACATTGCACTCGGAGTCATAATAGGCTACTTGGTTGCAATAGCAGTTGCTCCATATGTTGGGACAACGGTAATTTTCAACCTAGGCACAGCCCTTGCATCAATAATAATAGCAGTAGGTTTTGCGTGGATTCTCGACTCTGTTGGAGTTGGAAGAGCGATACCTGGAAGATGGGAGTACATAATATACTGCGGTCTGGGAATTGCCACATTCAACTTCATCACTACACAAGGACTTGTACCTCTCTCGCCAGTGGACATAGTCACAGGTTTAATGCCGAAAGATCCGATGACAGTTCTGAGAGGATTCATCTATGGAGCCATCGGAGGCTTCCTCATCTCGCTGGCAGAGGGCCTCACATTCCATCGTATAGGAGGCCGACCATCTAGTACTAGCAGAAGAGCCGGTGTCGCTGGTTGAGTGTATCTAAAGCAGTGGGATATGGGGCCCTAGGCACGGTCTTGGACGCTCTCGCCCCAGGGGGTGGACTAGACCCCCTCTCCTATGCTTTTTTTGTTATACTTCTTTTTATTATAGCTAGTGAGAAGATCCCTGCATGGGCCAAGGTTATCCTTGTATTAGCACTAGCTTTCTGCATGTTTTTATCCCCTCTGGAAGCAGTCCCTGGGGTTGATGGTCTGGATTCCGGATTGGTGATGGCGACAGCCGGAGCCCTGAGCGGAAGTGGAGTTGCTTCCTATTTCAGATACAGGTAACATTTTTATTCCTCACCGGAACAGCTTCTTATGTACAGGTATGAGACTGGAGGTAGCCCCGATAAAGTAGCACATATCATATTTGCGGTCTTGGCGACATGGCTTTTAGGATATAGAACAGCAAATGATTTAATTACAGCTGCTTTATTTGCTCCAGTCCCAGATCTTGATCTATTTTACAGGCACAGGGAGCTACTTCACAATGTGTTCTTCATTGTGGGTTTTCCACTTGTCCTTTTATATTTTGCTCCTCAGATCCCGTTCCCTGCTGATCTGATTGCTTTATCATCTCATGTTGCTCTTGACCTTCTGTCCCCTGCTGGAGTTGCACTTCTCTTTCCATTTTCGAAGAGGAGGTTTGGCCTTGGACTTGTGAGATCCGGAGTTCCGACACTCGTCTTGGTGATCTTCTTAGCAGCGATGGTATTCTTCTTGATAACCAAGTGATTCTAGAAGTAATTTTAGGTTTCTTCCCTGTTGAAAGCCCCTGTTCCTCGAACCACTCCCTGTACTTCTCCATCTCCACTCTATATGGAGTAACCTTTTCTTCAGGCTCCCTGAACAGAGTGAAGATGAATGGATTACCTCTCAGATCCACAGGCGAGAACCCATGACGGACTAGGATCGATGCTATGAGAACCCTGACAGCATCCCTCATTTTTGCATCTTTCTCCATAGCCTCGACAATCCCCTGAACAGGAAAGCTCACTATGATGAAGGGCGAGAGCCTGTGCGGTCTGTGGATCTGGAAAGATATCTCATCGCTCTTAAGTCCTTCCCTCTCGTTTTTCTTCTTGAAGACAACTAAAACTTCTAGCCACCTTCCCAGTTTCTTCATCCTTTCTGCAAGCTCATTTATGGAGTCCTCCAGACTTCCTGATAAGTTCTCCTTGTCAAGCATGACTATGTACTTCTTATTCCACTCAAGCTCTGGGATCATCGAGATCCCCCTGAAGAACCATCCAGTAGAGATCGGTCGTATATTCAACCCTCTTTGTCCCCATGAAAATCTGCACCGGATCGTGATCCCCAGTTATCCCAGTGCTGGCATCGAGTATCCCTCCCTCCTCAGGTATATCCCTGAAGCCATGATCTGAGAATATGATGAAGTTCCCCTTGTAACCCTCAAGCAATTGCTTAAGGAGATCGTCGAGTAGTCTATATGTCTCTAATAATTCAGGCTTGTTCCAGTGAAAGTGCTCTACTCTGTCTATCTCAGTGAAGCAGACTATCAGATCCCCATCTTTGTGCTCCATCGCTGCATCAAATATCCTGTGCATGTTCTCCTCGCACTCATCCCTCTCAAGAGTTAAACCCCTGTTCACGAGATCCAAATTGATGTTTGAGTATGTTGGGAGGACAACAGGTGCAGATATCACGGTGAATTTCCTCTTCTCCCATAGATACCTTTTCCTGAAGGGTATTTCATCATATTTCACCATTCTGTCTCCTATGTGGTAGTTTCTCAGGGGAACTTGTGATGGAGGTATCCCTGCAAAAACAGAGTTCCACATCACTGCTGATAATGCATCATCCTCCCTTATCTCTATTGCATTGTAGTTCTTCTTCATCATTGTTCTGAAGAATGGGAGATCTTGAACATGGGCCTCCAGAAACCTATGCGATAGGCCATCCACACCTATCAAGATCATAAGAAGTAAGGAAAAAAGAGCTATAAAAACATGAGTTTCAATCAGGCTACTCCTCTTCCTCCTTTACCTCCTCTGGAGCTTCCTCAATGACTTCCTCAGATTTCTCTTCCTCTTTCTCTGTTACCTCCTCGACAGGTATTTTTGTCCTTCCCCTTCTTCCAACAGGCTCACAGATGAACTCCCAAGTTGCTATTATCTCGCCAGTCGATAGCTCCTTCATCTTCATCTCGATTGCCTTCAGGTATTCTCCTGGAGGGCATACACCGCTCAGGGATATGGGAGGCATGAGCCCGAAGGACTCCTTCCCGAAAGATATCCTCTTGGCCATATTACCACCTCATAACATGACCCTCTCCTCTATAAAACTCTTTCTATATTATTCTTTTCTTTGCCACAAGCCTGTTCCCCTGCAGGAATATGGTGCATTTTGTGTCCCCGCATTCCTTCTTCACAGGCTTTCCTATCAGAAGCCTAGTGGCTTCAACCCTGTTTATCGGAACGCAGAACCTCTTTCCATCTATCTCAGAGCAGAACTCTATGTCATAAGATGTCTTCATCAACTGCATCAGGGCATCTGGATCTGGCAACTTTACCCTATATTTTCTCCCGTCCTTTGTGAAGTATATGCCCATAAGCTGTCATCCCCTTCCTATTTAAATGTGTTATGTTTATATTTTCCTCATGCATGATTTAGAGGGATGATGAGGGCTTCATTTACTGATATGTGATGCGAAGCCTCTCCTGACCATAAGCTTATATTTTATATAGGAGGTGTTTTTCGATGAACGATAGGATCAAGCGCATAGTTTGCGATGTCATATTGAGGGATGCGGCAAATTATTTGGGTGTTGAAAAGCCATTGTGCACAGTCGGGGATCTGGACAATCCAGGAATATTTTTCAAGATCGCTGGAAGACCTGCAATAATGATACAGAGGAGGTTTGCCGAGGACTGCATAGAAAAAGGGGATATGATACCCTTGATTCAGGTGATAGTCCACGAACTGGGGGAGATGAAGTTCCACAACATGAACAAGTTTGTTCCAGGCCTTGCCCACTCCATCTCCATCTCCTTGGAGAAGGATCTTTTTGGAAAAGAGGGAATGAAAATCAGGAATACGATAGGCAAAAAATATCTGGAAAAGAGGATGAAGGATGAGGAAATTATTGAGGAGTTCGTGAGGGAGCTCTGATGGAGCCCGTTGTCCTCAGGGGGAGGAGGGAGCTCGAGGTCTGGAAAGCTGCTTACAAGCTTCAGACATTCAGATATTCCGATTTGCAGAAGGAACTGAGAAACATGGGCTGCAGGGATCAGGATCTTGTCCCAATACTCAGAAGCCTGATGGAGAAAGGTTTGCTGATGAAAAAAGACAACTACTGGATTGTCACGGCAAGGAACATGGATATAGTAGCTGTGAACATAAGAACTAGGAGGATGATAAACTTGATAACATTCTTGATATCCTTTTTCCTCCTCCTCATTGACCAGATTGTCGCATCAGTCTGTGTCGCTGTGATCGCCCTGCTTTACACGATATCCGATGAGTTCATGGTCATCGCTCTTCCTGAGCATGTGGTCTATGTGGAAAAAAGCATAAGCTTAAATACAAACAATGAGAGAAAAGAGTATGAACAAGAAACTTGAGAGGATACCGTTAGAGGACACTGAGTCTTTTTTGAAGGAGACAGTCCAAGATGAGGAAGCCAACCTGAACTATTATAAAAAGAAGCTTGAGATACTCTCAAGGATAAAGGAGATAGTAGCAAAGAAGAACAACGGAGGGAAGCTGACGGAAAAGGAGATAAGGGAGGCTATGGCGATAACCTGCTATGGCAACATAGCTTACTGTTGCGGAGTATCGAAACAGTGTCCCTTCAGGGATGCAGCTCTGACAGTTTTGGGAATTGATTTAAACACATATAGGAGGATGAAGGAGGAGATGATGCAGGAGATCCTCAAGAAGATTGGTATAATCTAAAATAGCTTCATTTAAAGTATATCTTTTTATCTTTTTTCCCCTCAGTTTTTTATGTCCTCTGAGTACAAGCCCCTCTCCGATGATATTGCATATCCCCTAGCAAGCTGGTTTGGAAAGCCAAAGGGTGAGAAGCATTTCTCATGGAATGAAGGGAAGATCTGGCCTTACAGGAGGGGGAATGGAGTGGGGATTCATGTTGAATATGATGACCATCCTCTGCTGGAGCCTGACTGGGTGAAGAGCAGGGAGCCATCTCTAATTCCAGCCCTTGAGAGCATAGGCGAATCTGTGGAAGGCCTTCACTCGGAGTCTGGAAAGATCCAAGATATGCTCTCAGGGATAGTGAAGAGGAAGATGACCTGCCAACCATACTACCTTAAGATGAAGGCGACAGTAGAGGGGGACTCTGTGGAGATAGATGACACAATTGCTCCATTTTTCGCATGTAGCCCTGATATCTATCTAAGGGAGGAGAAGCAGGCATGGGCAATTGCTTTCTCTCTGGCAAAGAAGGCAAGCCAGAGTCCAGACCTTCAGGATTACGTTATAGCACCTGGAGTAAATCCTGATTGCGGATCTAGAAGGCATCCGAGAGTATGTCCTTATCTCAATGTTGTGCCCAGGAGACATGTGAACAGGTTCAGGGAGTGGATGTCATCCTTAGTATCCAGAGTTGCTGGTGGTTCGGAAGGGATATTACAGGAAGAGGATGTGGAGGGGAGGATAGCATCTCTGTTCTGAGGTGATTGAATGCTGTTCTGCTACCTGACAACAAGGCCTCCAAAGATTTCAGGTTGCTTGGACGAGCCTGTTGAGATCAGGAGGCTTGATGTGAGAAACCTGAACAAGGAGATGGTAAGACCAACCACAGAGGAGATGCTGATGTCTAAGGGGGTCATACCTGAGGGAACTGAGATCCATTTTGAGAAGTTTTACTCGAGATGCAACAAGAGGGGGAGCGGAGGGAGGCTTTACGGTAAATTTGCACTTGTGAAAGATGGGATGATCGTGGGAAGGGGGACTGTGAAGGGAAACCTGTTCTGTGCACCGACATCTGTCAGAGTTCTCGACCTGACAGCATCAGTAACTCCATTCAAGAGGCCCAGGCCAATCAGGTGGTAGTATGGAGATTTCAAAAACTCTAGAGAAGTTGAGATCTGATGTCAAAACTTTCTGTGTGTCGATAGGAGGGATTGTAGAGATAGATAAAATAGGATATTATCCTTATAACCATGAACATAGTTTATATGTTCAGTGTAGGCTCCAATCATCATCAGCATTTGATGAAGAAGAGGATGCAATAGCCAATTTCATTGAAAGGAAGGATGATGAGCTGAGGGATTTTCTCAGAAAAGCTGAGGAAGAGGGCAATCGATTAGGCATAGGTATCATCTTTCTTAGTGACATTACTAGCCCCTATGAGAAGTATCTTGATTATCATATAGAGGTCAAGCCGCAGAAATCATGGAAGTGGGTGTCTATAGGCTCAAGTACTCCAAAAATGGTTTCAGATGTTCTGTTTGTATCGAGAAATGCAGGAATTCCTCCTGATTGTGACTGCAACGACACAGGGGAAGCCTGCTTCTGTGGAAAGGAGCTGAATATATCTGAAAGTCTAAAGCCTGCACTTGAGGACATAAGAAAAAAGCTGAGAGAGATATTAAGTGGTAAAGGGATCACCAACATGGGGGAGAAGACATATCTGATTATTTAGGTGAGAAAATGATAGAGGAGACATTAAGGAAAATAGGGTCTGACTTTAGTAATTTTTGTAAGTCAATAGGCGGAAGCTCTCTCTCATTTCCGGAAGAGAAAACCTTTCACGGAATGTGTAAACTTCCTGAGATCTCTGATGCAAAGCTCCAAGAGATCGTAGATTTTATCTCCAAGGAGGATGAGTTTCTGGTGAAATCGCTCAGCGAGGAGGAGAGAGGGACAGTTCGCCTTGAGTTCTTCTCATCCCACACGCTCCACGAGCCCTACACTGGGATAGCATATGAGATAAGAAAATGGGGCAATCTGCGAGGCAAGACTTTAGAGTTTACAAAGGAGGTGACATCCGAGCATATCCCCGAAGCCATCAGCTTTGGTGATATACTGCCTCCTAAATGCAACTATTTCGACAGGGTTTGCTCGTGCACTGAGAATATCGATTTCTTAGAGCCTATAAAACCTACATATGCAAGGCTTATGAGGAGAACTGAGGAGGCAGTAGCGATAGTGAGGAGGAGGATAAGTGAGCTGAAGAAATATGGAGAAAGAATTTATGTCGAGATTTGAGAATAAATCATTAAATTTTCTTGACCACCTCTTTGAAAGGTGGTCTGATGTCGCTTGAACTGTGGAGGAGATTGGAGGAGGAGGGAAGGGAAAGGGCATCAAGAAGGGATGAAGTACCGAGGAACGACGCCTCCTTTCTGGACAGAATTACCCAAGTCGTTAAGACATCCAAATTCACCGATTTCGCATCCACAATATCGGCATCGGCACTAGCAATATCAATACCTGCTGAGATGTGTTTTAAGGAAAGGATTCCGAGAGGGGAATGCCCTATTCCAGATTTCGTCGTTGAGACGATGAAGCTGATGGATGAGTCAGCAAGAAGGGTTATAGGGAACAGGTGCACTTGGCTTCTTGGGAGATCTGATAGATATAACCTGAGCACTGCACTAAATGATCTGACCGCATGCTTCCACAGGTTGCTTGAGCTTGAGGAGAGGAGCTCTGGAAAGCTGAAACAGATAAGCGAGAGGGTTTCACTGGAGATATAGGTGATCAGATGGAAACTCTCTTAGCAAAGGTAAGATCGGATTTTTTAGATTTTTGCACCTCGAGAGGAGGGACGTATAAGCTGTGGGCTACTAGTGTAGAAAATCACTTCACAGCGTATTGTGTTCTTCCTGAGTCCACCTCCTTTGATGAGGTAATCGATTTCCTGAGGAAAGAGGATGAGATAATAAAGGAATTCAGTCGGAGGAAAGTAAGGTCTAGGATAAAGATATGGCATGTTTACATGAATTTCAAAGCGGGAGATAATGAAATATCATATGATACAGATATCTCGCTTCCCAAAGGCGGGAAGAAGACCATCTCCGTACATTCAAAAGTTGAAATATCCAATAGGCTTCCTGAGTCACTCCTTCCTCCATACTGTAGATGCGATGATAAATCATGCTGGTGCATAGGAGTATTTGATCTGTTTGATGATTTTGAGAGAGCACTGAACACAGTTAAGGAGAGGCTGGAAGAGACCAAGAGGAGGGTATCCAAAGGAGTGATGTTCCAAAAATCCGGAAGAATATTCGTTGAACTATAAATATAAAGTAAAATGTTAAATCTTTCCGAAGCCTCATCTTGAGGTGGAGGTTTTATCATGTCTTACCACAGGGACGAGTTCATTTTGAAATGCATGACTTTAGGAGGGAAGCCAAAGGAGGAAAAAGGAGGAGGAGCAGACTTCTTCTACTCCGAGCTCAAGTGCACACTCCCCGATTTCTCCCTGGGCAAGATGAAAGAATTCATAACATTCCTCAAGAGTCTGGGGAGACCTGATATAGATGCAAAAAGAGGGAATGTGAACTTCGTCATCGAAACACCGGATGACAAGAATATAACGGGATTTTACAAGCAGTCATATTACATAGACCGGGAATTAGGCCTTGATGACACAATAGAGGAAGAGCTTATAGTCCATGTATTCCCAGACAACAGATTAGCACTCGACAGAATTGAGAGTTTAGGTTCCGAGTACGAGAAGAGGATGAAAAAGAAGCTCGGAAGACAGGGAGCTAGATCCTCTCTTGTGCTTGACTCGAATCATGGAGCTGGTGTAGCACTTATTGCACACACATATGGGGCATCAAGTTCTGATATAAGCTACATAATAGAGGAGATGAGGAGCTTCGTGAGAGAAGGGCAGAAAATAATGTCGAATATATCGGCGGAAAGAGTGAGCAAAAAATCTGTTGTAATACTATAAAAGGATAAGCAATTGCTTAGGTTATGGGTATCCAGCTTTCCTGAGCATGAGCATCGTGTCCACATCCTCCTTGTCCTGAGCTCTTCCTCCCCTTTCCTCCACGCTTTTTACCTTCTCTATGAACTCATCTATCGTTTTGGATGGAGTCATCGTCCTCTGAGTGCAGGGCCAGCATCCCAGAGAGGAGTATCCCTGCAGATATAGAGGATTCATGGGAATCTTTTCCCTCTTTATGAACTCCCATACTGCTTCGAGGGGCCAATCGAGAAGAGGATGAACCCTGACATGGTGGGCCCCAGGGAAATCTGTCTGGTACAGATCCCACAGCTCAACAGGCTGATCCAGATAGATCCACCCTCCCTCCTCAGCTTGCTTCTTTATCTCATCGTTCATCCATACTACATCCTCGCCATAAGCTTCCTGAAGCATCCTTAACGCATCCGCATCATATCTCGGGGAGAAGTGCTTTTCCTTTCCCCTGCCAACATC
>Ga0080004_1210583_pt1 | contig 14236 bp, 14 predicted proteins | sample WasSprMetagenome_FD_69207 | JGI IMG/M metagenome (GOLD analysis project Ga0080004, IMG submission 69207) | Sulfidic aquatic microbial communities from Washburn Spring, Yellowstone National Park, USA - WS (SPADES assembly) (version 2) | ecosystem: Environmental > Aquatic > Thermal springs > Hot... | reverse complement strand
CCGAAGTGTCGGTTGGGGCGGAGGAGCTCCACGTCAAAGTGAGCGCGTGCTCCTTCTCGCTGGCGGCGTGCGACCGCTTCTGCCCTCTACCGCACGTTGCCGCTGTCCACCTCTCGTCCAAAGGAGCCCGCTGGAGCCCAAAAAGGGAGGGACAATACTTCGTCAAGAAAGAAGAAGGCAGTTGCGCGTTCACATTGGTGAAAGTGCCGCGCGAACTGGCTGAAGTAACGGACGATCAAGGTTGAGCTAACCCTAAAAATAATCTGGTTACGGGCGAACCCAATTGCAGCGCGTGACTATGTAGCTGCCATCGCTCGACTCCACTTTAGCCACGTACCCCGGCTGCCAAGTGCTCGCTCTCATCGATAGGGTTCCTACAGGCGTACTCGCTTTACCCACGCCCAAACCGATACTAACGCCCCCTGTACTCAGCGAGAAAGAGACCGTGACCGTAAATACGTTAAATGCCGCTGTAAAGGAAAAATCCATCTGACAGCCCTGTCCAATCAAACTGTAGTAGCTCCATCCGGGTAGCTGCCCGCTCCAGCTCGCAGTCTCATACATTGCACCGCGCGGGTCAGAAAATGTATCGACAGCGTAAGCTTTCTCGATCTGAAGCGCGGTAGAACTGGGTGGATAGTACCTTACTATGTAGTATTTGAGGTAGAACTTGGACGTGTAAACGTTCCTCCCTCCGACCCAATCGGCGCTTCCGACGCCATGCTCTAACGCCACAATCGTGCTACCGGCGCTGTACCAATCTCCACCATATCTGCATTCGTTTACCAACCAGACTCTCTCCTTACTTTCTACCATAATGCGAGTTCCTATAGGGTAGTACCATTTGGCACTGATGCTGTCCCACGTACCCACTTGTAAAACGCTGGTCCAAGCCCACGACTCCGCCCCTTCGGTGGGCAACCGGCACTCGCTTGCGGTTGCCGCGCTCTCTTTTGTTGCGGTTTGCGCGATCCTCCTGGCTTGCACTCTGAGTTTTAGGGTGTCGAGTGGGTGCTTCATTGCTGTGATGTCGATGGGTTGGGTGAGGGTTGCGAGCAGGTTATCCTCCCTCCACGCGATGATCCAGAGGTTGAGGGGCGCGTAGATCCTCGTCCCATTCTCGAGCTCGGCGACAAGCCTCCTCGGGACCTTCGCTCCAAACTTGAAAACCCCGCTCAAGCTAGCCCGCCCCTCAGCGAGCAGCTTCAGCCCGCCGTCCGCCAGCTCGAAAGCGGCAACGTGCGCGGAGCCCGCCGGCGCGCCGCTCTCGTCGAAGATCTCGACCTCCACCTCCACAAGCTGCCAACCCTCGAGGGAAGCCTCGTACAGCCCCCCGAGCGCAGAAGCGAGCGGCACCCCAACGAGGAGGAAAAGCAACGCAACCCCGAGAGCAACCGCAAACGCTCCAGAGCCCCGCGCCCTCACGCAGTTCCCCAAGCAAACACGGCTAAACCATACTTGTATTTTTCCGCTGAGCACCGAAAGTATTCAACCGAAGGAGCCTTTAGCTCCTGCGGGTGCGCTTAGCGCAAATTGAGTGTTGCGGAAGGCCTTTTCGATAGGTTCATTTGAGGAAGCTTCGAAGTAGCTACTGTGAAGCGCGTTGAGCCGACCCCGACGGTCTGGAGGGCGAGGCCGCTCTGCCTGAGCTGCAGCGCCTGCTGCAGGGAAACCGAGATGGTGCTGACGCCGAGCGACATCCGAAGGCTCGAGGCGCTCGGCTACAGGAGGGAGGAGTTCGCCGAGCTGCGAGAGGGGTTCTACAGGCTCAGGAACGTGAAGGGCCGCTGCTACTTCCTCCGCGGCGGCCGCTGCGTGGTCTACGAGTACAGGCCGATCGGCTGCTCCATGTACCCGATCGTCATAAACGTGGGAACGGGAGGCGTGGAGCTCGACGAGGAATGCCCCATCGCTGGGGAAACAACGCATAGGGAGCTGGAGCTGGCCCGCCGGTACGCGAAGCTGGTGCTCAGGGAGTTGGGCATCCTCCATCGAGGCTAGCGCGCAACGCTTTTTGACCAGAGCCCATTGATCGCGCGATGAAGGTTTTCATCATGACGGACTTGGAGGGAGCGAGCGGCGTGGCTGGTCGCTGGGAGGACTTCGGCCCGGGCGGTAGGGTCCACGAGGAGGCTAGAAGGCTCCTCACGGGCGATGTGAACGCGGCCGTGGAGGGGGCTCTGCGGGGCGGCGCCGACGAGGTCGTCGTGCTCGACGGGCACGGCGACGCGTTCAGCATCCTCATCGAGCAGCTGCACCCGGCCGCGAAGCTCATCAGGGGGCGCAGGGTCCTCGAGATGGAGGGTCTCGACGAGAGCTTCGGTGCGGTGCTGGCGGTGGGCGCCCACGCGATGGCCGGAGCGCCGCTAGCCCTCCTCTGCCACACGCTCTCCCACACCGCGATCTACGAGATACGGGTTAACGGCGCGCCCGTCGGCGAGGTCGGCCTCTGGGCGATGATCGCCGGTAGCTACGGCGTCCCGCTCGCGATGGTGGCCGGCGACGCCGCGGCGGTGGAGGAGGCGAGGAGGCTCTTGGGGGACGTGGAGGGCGTCGCCGTCAAAAGGGCGACGAGCATGTACGAGGCGGAGTGCTTGCACCCCTCCGTCACGCGGAAGCTGATCAGCGAAGCGGCCGAGAGGGCTGTGAGAAGAGCGGCGCAAGGGGGTTTAAAGCCGTTTAAACTCTCGAAACCAGTTGAGATGGTGGTTGTTTACACGCTGCCGAGCATGGCTGAAGCTGTATCGAAGAGACCAGGTGTACGCCGCCTCGATGGTAGGACGGTTTCGTACATGGGGGATAGCGTTCAAGAGTGCATGAGCATGCTGCTTTGAGCTCGATATCCGCAGCCGCTTCCGAGAGCCTAAAGGGATCGTGCTGGAGACTATTACCGGCTGGAACGCGGTAGAGCTATGGCGTGCCGCTCTTAGCGCGAGCTAAAGCTCAGCTTCAACCTGCTCTTCGGCGGGAGGTTTTTCTTTGACCGGCTTCTCGAGTAGGACCTCGACTTTTACCAAATCGCCATCCTTGAGGCCGAGCGCTGTCCTGAGGCACACGCCGGCTATCACTTCGAGGACATCGGGCCCGTACACCGTCTTCTCCGGTATTACTACGCCTGCTTCGACCGAGTCGTTAACAACCGCCTTGAAGACTCGGGCGCCGCAGTAGCTCCTATCACCCCTGCTCGTAGGGGGTATGCGGAAGCCATCGTAGCTTTCGAGAAGCTTCCGCTTTACAGCGGAGTCTGGATCCAACCTCACGTTCAAGGTGCCTGGGTAGGGTTCGAAGCCCAAGTACCTCCTGAACCACTCCTTGTACTCGGCGAGCGACACGTAGAAGCCCCCCTCGCCCAACCCCCTGAAAATGCGGCCGGTTAACGTCAGCCTGGTGATGCCCCCGATAGCGTGATTCAACTCCGTCACCAGCGAGTTGAGCTCCGCAATGGCTTTCTCCGTCAGCAAGTAGCGTTTCCCTCTCTTCGAGATCACAGCTTTAACGTAGCCAGCCTCTGCGGCCTCTTTCAACCACTTATTGAGTGTCCACGCGGAAACTTCAAGGTTTAAGGCGATTAACGCTTTGTCGATAGCTGTCGGCGCTCGCGCGCAGCCCTGCCGCGCCATCTCCAAGAGCATCGTGAGAAGCTCGCAGCGCCTCATAAACGGTTGTGCGAGAATGATGCTCGCTATTTAGCTTTTCGCTCGACACTTGCCATCCCAGCTTTCGCGTGCAGCTGCACACTTTTTATAACAAGCAGCCTGTTGTGCAACCAAACCCGTACATCGCGTACACTATCGTGCTCACGATTGGAAACGCTAGCGACTGCAAACCGATGCATTAAAAAAATAAAATGTTTTTGTGTAAATAATCTTTACTTGGCCGGTTTCTTGCGCTTGAGCATAAGGACTGCAACTACGACCACTATGATGATTACGACCACTATCGCGGCAACGAGCTCCATTGGGAACGCTGGTCCAGCCGGCTTCTCCTCGGGCGGGGCTGCAGGTTTCTCTCCGGGAGCTTTAGTCAAGTCGACTTCAATCAGTGGACCTTTAACGCTTCCACCCGGCATCGTCACAGCATCGTTGGGCATGAAGTCTGCTAGGTCGCTGCCGCCGACAGCTTCGCCGGGACCTCCAGGGTCATCCGGATCAAACGCGTGGGGCCACGTCCCCCAAGCACCGGTAGGCTCGCCGAGCTTGATCGAACCTACCAGTATCCTAAGCTTCTCTATCTTTCCGCTTCCACCGAATAGTTTACTCTCGAGGAACGTCCTGTTGATTTTCATCTCGAAAGCGCTGTTCTTCAAGTCGACAGCGAACTCGCCGACCGACCCTGAGACGCCGACCCCCGACCAGTCGGGCCACTGGAGGAACGGCGCCCCGTAGCCGTCCCACTTACCCGCGTCGAACTGGACGTTGAAGTGCCAAGCGTAGTCGCCGAAGCTCCCTTCAACCGCCGCCGCAAAGCCGGATTGAGAAGATATCGCCGCGCCGGGCACGTTGAAGTAAAGGTGGTAGGCGCTCACGTTGGGGTAGGTGGCGCACTGGCTATCCTTGCACTTCTGGCTAACCTGGCTCCAGCCCTCGTAGAGTTGGGCTACGTCGAGCCTGATGTAAATCCAGTTATCGTCCCAGTACACGTACAGGGCTTTCAGGTCCCTGCACTTGTCGTTCGCTTCGACCATATCCGAAGGCTCGGCTGTTGAGCCTTTGCCCACGATCGCTGGATCCTTTGACCATGATTGCGTATCCCCGACCGGGTCTTCGAACTTTAGGGCAGGTACTGTATCCCAATCGCTAACGTCCCCGTCGATGTTAATGCCAGGCGAAGCTACAGCGATGCGAAGCGCGTACTGGAGAGTCAAAATGGCCAAAGATGCAACTATAAAGATTACTACTATTCGCTTCCTCATCGATAGATTCGATCCATGTAATCTATAAAAGTTTTGCCTCGAATGTGCGCGCTGCTGAAACATTCCGTCGTTTACGGTGTTCAGAGACCTAGCTCACTGTGGTTTTCGCGAGCAGCGGAACTTAACCCTATGGGCGCTCTCGTCTCTATCGCTGCGAAGCAAGCTTTACTTTGGGATCTTGGCTGCTTACCCTTCAACCAAACAGATGTAAGCACGTAACGTTAATAGCTTGCGCGCGAGAGGTGGCGGAACGTGGAGCCTCTCGCTCTGCGCTTAGAGCCGGTTAACGTGGATCCGCACGTGACGCGCAACCTAGCAGAGGGTTTAAGGGGGATTTTCGCGGTCGAGGTTCTCGCTGGTAAAGGTTTGAGCCCCGGGGTTGTCCTCGAGTTCTACGATGAGGAGAGAGAGCAGGTGCGCGCCGACCTTCTTGTGGAGGAGTTGGCTAGACTGCTTCCACCCGTGTCGCTGGTTTTAGTGGATGCTGACGCGTACGTTGAGCGGCTCAACTTCGTCTTTGGAATTGCTAAGCCGGGGTGGGGCGGTATCGTCTTCCTCGCCCGCTTGAAGCCGGAGTTCTACGGCTACCCTTCCGACGAGAGCATGCTCCTCGAGCGGCTGCTGAAGGAAGCTGTACACGAGCTAGGGCACGCTCTGGGTCTCGACCACTGCAGGAACTCGCGCTGCGTGATGAGGTTCAGCAACTCAATACTCGAAGTCGACGCTAAAACCCCTTACTTCTGCGCCCGGTGCAGTAGGCTTCTCCAGCTGAGGTACCCCGGCCTCCTCCGCGCTTAGGCGGTCCCTGTGGATAAGATCCTGAGCGCGGTCGCCGAGCTGTACGCTCCCGTTGCTCTCGGGGTGCTCTACTCGATAGTTGCAAGGCCAGATAGCGGTTTTATCCGCACGCTCTCTCGAGCGCTGCTCTTCTCTTTCCTCCCGCTCCTCCTCTTCTCGTCAACCTACAGCGGGAGCTCCGAGAGGTTGCTCGCCGAGCTGGCCCAGATGGGGGCATCCGCGACGCTCATAGCAGCGGTTTCCCTAGCAACCTCCCTCGCTCTAACGAGAGACTGGGAGCTGGCGCTGCTCGCAACCTACGTGAATGCCGGCTACCTTCCCATACCCGTCGTTTACGCGCTTTGGGGCGAGCAAGCGCTCCGGCTCGTCGGCTTCTACGTCCTCTTCAACGCTTCCATCGGCTACGTGCTAGCCCCCCTGCTCCTAAAGGGGGACTTAAGGAGCGGGTTGAGGGAGCTGGCCAGCTTCCCGCCCCTTTACGCCGTGCTATCGGGGCTCGCCTTCTCTCTCGCTGGCGTAGAGCTCCCGGGTATCCTTGTAGACACTGCGGCGAAGGTGGGGGGTGCAGCCCCCTACGTAGCGCTTTTCGCGCTCGGTTTGCAGTTCACCAGCATCAAAGCGGATAGCGTTAGAGACGCCTTGAAGGTGGCTGCCGTGAGGTTCGCGATCGCACCTCTCGCTGCATACCTTTTCGCCCCTTACATTGTTGAGGTGGGCAGCTTGGCGTGGAAGGTTGCGCTGCTAGAGTCGTGCATGCCGCCCGCCGTGACTAGCGCTGTGCTGTGCGGCGTCTACAGCCCCCGCCCCGAGAGATCCGCCAGCATCGTTCTCCTGCTGACTTTCGTTTCAACCGCGACGCTACCCTTTCTGCTAGCGCTTCTCGCTTAAAGAGACGCGGCGCGCCGCGCGCTAAAGGGACTCGGCAGCCAGAACCTCCTCACCTGAACCCGTCCACCGCCCCAGCACCACGCGGCCGCTCGAGATTCTAACGAACGTGCAGCAGTGTTTCCCGGGTTCTTCAACCCAGCTGCCTGAGTTGGCGATCAACCGGCCCTCTTCGTCCCTAGCGAGCTCAGGCACGTGGGTGTGGCCGAACACGGCGAAATCGACCTTTCCGAAGCCGTTCGCTTCGATCAAGCTGAGGAGGTTCGATAAAGCCTTCGAGACGGTCGGCGAAGCCAAGCTCTTACCCCTAAGCCTGCTCCTCGCCAGCGGCTGCACCAAGCCGTACCAGAACCTGTCTTGGATCGCCCGCCAGAAGAGCACTATGAGCGGCGCCGACAGCAGCAGCGCCGAGAGTGTTGCTGCCAGTCGAAGCGGGAAGGGAGCCCCCCTTGTGACGAGCATGACGGTGGGGAGCAGGGCGACGTAGCCTAAGGCTACAACCCACTCGCTCGCCCACGGCAGCGCGTAAAGCACCTCGGAGAGCAGGTACACGTAGGGCTCGAGGCGCCACAGCCACTTCAGCTTCACGAACTTCCAGTCGAGCTGGTGGCCGTGGAAGAGAAGGCCCCTCTTCCCCCTGCACTCGAGGACGACGTACTCGGGCGCTATCACCAAGTTCTCTTTCTCGAAGAGCCCCTTCCGGTTGAGGTGGGCGACGATCCTATCGTGGTTGCCCACAACGTACAGCACCTTGGAGTCAAGCTTAGCTAGCGCCCTGAAGGGCGCGTAAGCGGTAGCGAACACTTCGCTGGCTTTGGCGCTCCACAGCTCGAGCGCGTCGCCCAGCAGCACCAGCAGCGCCGGACCCCGCTCGGCAAGCCGCTCCAAGAACTCTTCGAACTCCCGGAACTTCGTCAGGAAGCGGCTCTTGTACCTCAACCCAAGGTGCAGATCAGAGACTATGACCGCTTCCTCCCCTTCCTCCAGCGAGATCACGGGAACCTCTCGCCCGTGGAGCACCGACTTCTCCAAGCGCACCGCTCGTTCGCTACGCGCCCCCGCAGCACCCCCATATTAAAGCGCGCGTTTAAAGCCTCGAGAGCCGCGCGGAAGCTAAGCTACCGAGTGTAAGCTCCGCGCGCTGCCGCGTGGCGTGCTGGCGAGCCTCCCTGCGGCAAAGATACAAGCCGTCAGTCCACCATGACGGCCACCGAAGGCGTGTAGCCCTCTCTCCTGATCCGGTCCAAGCCCCTCCGGATCACGCGGTAGCCGATCGGTATCGTGACCGCGGCGACCGCGATCAGGTAGGCGACGCTCGGCGCCACCGCGGTGTCCGACAGGCTGACTCCGTTGAGCGCCCTTCTCGCCGCGAAGATCGCGTGCGGTAAAGCCGCGCGTTTTTAGCTTTCAAGCGCCGTTTTGCGCTAAAGCTTTTTAGACTGGGCGGTCGCGGATCGGCCGATGGGGCTGTCTCCAGGACCTACAGCCTACCTTGTATCTGTAGGCAACGAGCTGCTGATCGGTAAAGTGGTCAACACGAACTTAGCTTGGCTGGGCCGCAAACTGACGGGCCTCGGGTACAGGGTGGAAGCGGCTCTCATCGTGCCGGACGAGCTGGACCTTATCGCTTGGGCCTTCTCGACGGCTGTCGAGCGTGGAGCGAAGGTTGTGGTTTCAACGGGGGGTTTGGGACCCACCTTCGACGACAAGACAGCTGAGGGGCTAGCGAGAGCGATGAGTGTTGAGCTCGTCCTCGACGAGCTGGCTCTGGAAATGGTGCGGCAGAAGTACAAGGGGGAGCTGACGGAGAGCAGGGTGAAGATGGCAAAGCTGCCTAGGGGGGCGAAGCCGATACCCAACCCGGTGGGCACAGCGCCGGGCGTCGAGGTCGAGTGGAAAGGATCTCTCATCTTCCTGCTCCCCGGCGTGCCCGCGGAGATGGAGGCGATGTTCGAGTCCTACGTGGAGCCGAAGCTGAGGAACCTAGGTCCCCTACCCTGTAAAGCTGAGGCTACGCTCAGGGTGGCGGGCGTCCCAGAGTCCATCGCGGCGCCTGTAATCCGGAGGGCGCTGGAGCTGGGCAGGAGCGTGTACGTGAAAAGCCACCCGAAGGGGGCTGAGCTGGGAGTCCCTGTCTTAGAGCTCCACGTAACCGCCTACGAGAACGATTGCCGCGCGGCCGAGGAGCTGGTGGAGCGCGTTGCAACCTTCCTTGAGCGCGAGCTTGGAGCGCTCGGAGCCCGCGTTCTACGTGCAGGTGGCGGCTCTTGAAAGTTTGGCTCGACGCTCTCACGCCTAAGCAGGGGAGGCTTGCAGCCTGCCTATACCGCTCGCTGAAGGGGGCTGGTCACGAGCCCTTCGCCACGTGCAGGGAGCACGAATGCACAGCCAGCGTGCTGAGACTCTACGGGCTGGAGCCGGTGGTCGTAGGGAGGTACGGGGGCGAAACGAAGCTCGGAAAGCTGCTGGCTGACGCGGAGCGGATCGCAGCTCTAGCCGAGCTCGTCAGCGCTAGCGGAGCCCAAGTCCTAGTCTCTTACCCGAACCCCTCGGCCGCGCGCGTGGCGTTCGGCCTCGGGCTGCCGTACGTGGCTTTGAACGATACCCCGCACGCCCACGCGGCGAACAGGCTTTCCCTCCCGCTCTGCTCCTTCCTCGTAGCGTCTGAGGCCTTGAAGGGGAAGCTGGAGCGGTACCTAGCCCCGGGGGCGAAGATCCTCTACTACAGGGGGGTTGACGAGGTGCTTTGGGTGAGGGGGTTCGAGCCGACAGGAAGCTCGCTGAGGGAGCTCGGCTTGGAAGCGAAAAGGTACGTGGTGGTGAGGCCGGAGGAGTTCAAGGCCGCTTACTACTCGTGGGAGGGCTGGGCCTGGCTCGAGCTATGCGAGGAGCTCAGGAGGAGGGGGCTGCGGGTCGTCGTCCTGCCGAGGTACGAGGAGCAGCGCGCGGTAGCTGAGAAGGCGGGATTCGCGGTGCCCAGGGGCTGCGTCGACGGCTTGGACCTAGCCTACCACGCTCTGGCTGTCGTCACGGGCGGCGGCACGATGGCGAGGGAAGCAGCCCTGCTCGGCACGCCCTCCTACTACACGTTTCCGCTCGAGCTCGAAGTAAGCGCGTACGTGGAGAGGCTCGGCTTCCCGCTTAAGCGCTGGAGCGGGGATGCCGGCGAGCTGGTGGACGAGATAGCGAGCTTAGAGCGAGGCGAGCTGCGAGAAAAGGCGGAAAAAGCGAAAGAGGTTTTGAAGAGGCTCGAAGCGCCCGACTCCAGGGTGCTCGAAGCCCTCCGCGCGCTGGGAGGCTAACCCAGCACTTCGCTGGGCAGCTTCACCTCCACTTCTCGCCCTTTCCGAGCGGACTCGTAGATCGCGTCGATGATGAACATCTCCATCACGATCTCCCTGGGGTCGATCGGCGAGGGGCCGCCGCGCTTCACCGCTTCGACGAAGTTCCTAATCCTTTCCCTGTAGATGTCGACCTGCGGTAGTTTCAGCGCGGTGTTGGTCATGTAGCCCCACTCGTCCCTGTACACCTCTAGGGGCGACAGCTTGATACCGCCTTTCGTGCCGAGGATGAAGGGGGAGCCGAGCGTGTCAGCGTGCATCGCCCAGCTCTCCTTCAGCACCATCGTCAAGCCGTTCTCCAGCCTCACGAAAGCCGCGACGAAGTCTTCAACCTCGAAATCCTCAGGGTTCCAGGGCCAACCGCCCTCGACGATCGCTTCCTTCTGCCTCCCGAGCGCCGCTTCCACCGCCGCTGAAACCGTCAGCGGGCGCGGGTGGCCGAGGACGAACATCATGTTATCGAGAGCGTAGCAGCCGATGTCCAGGAGCACGCCGCCGCCCGCGAGCTCGCGCTTCACGAAGGTTGGGGAGCCGGGGATGCCCCGCCTCCTACCACCGAGCGTTGCCTCAGCGTAGTAGATCTTTCCCAGCGCCCCCGAGGCCACGATCTTCCGCGCGGCTCTAAGCTCGGGCGACCACCTCGTCTGGAAGCCGACCATGAGGATCTTCCCCGAAGCCTGCGCTGCCTTGAGCATCTCCAGCGCTTGGGCGCCCGAGGAGGCCATCGGCTTCTCGACGAGCACGTGCACGCCGCGCTTCAACGCTTCGATCGTCGGCTTCGCGTGCACCGCGTGGGGCGTGCAGACGCTCACCGCGTCCAGCTCCACGCTATCCAGCATCTTGACGTAGTCTGTGAACACGCCGTCCGGGGGTATGCCCCACCTCTGCGCGAAGCTCATCGCCCGCTCCTCGACGACGTCTGCGACGGCTACGAGCTCCACGTCGGGGATCTCCCGGTAGTAGTGGGCGTGGTTGTTCGCGATGCCGCCGGCGCCGATTATACCGATCTTAACCTTGGCCACGGCGGCGGCACGCCTCGCCCCTTAAAAACCCTTCCGTTATAATTTTTAAATTACAGCGCGGGCTCTTGCCAAGAAACGCCTTCCGCTGCGGTGCGCCGACGCCTCCTGATGAAGTAAAACGCCCCTATCATCGCAACTAGCAGCGCTGCGAAAAGCAGTAGGTAAGGAAGCGGGAGAGCGCGAGAGAGAAGCTGCGGTTTCGGCTGAATAACGAAAGGTTCGACAACTCGCTTTTCGAGGAGCGCGCTGCCGGAGTAGAGCTCAACCTCGACGCTGGCCCCTTGAACCTCGGGGAAGACCACTTCTCTCGAGCCACCGGGGAGAAGGTAGACTTTACGGGCCTGCTCTCCGACCCCGTAAACCGCTCTCACAAAGGCGTAGCCGCTCGCCGAGCCCGTGTTGGCGACGACGACCCTAAGCTGAGTACCATCGAACTCTACGGCGGTTAGCGTCGCGTTCACTTCAGGCGGCTCGCCCACGTACGTGAAACCGGGAGCCTCCAGGACGAAAACGTAGAAGTCGGGGGCTTGCGGCTCGTTGAAGTTCACCCAATGCAGGTAGCCCCCCCTTGCGTCGCTGGGGCCTCGCGCGAAAGGAGGCTCCCACCTGTAGCTCAGCAGCTTCGCACCCTCGAAGCGGAACTCGATCACGTCGATCCAGCTCCGCACGTCGAGACTGGTGAAGCTATCCCTGACCTTCACCTCGAAGGTCGAGCCGTTGAGGGGCTTCACGTAGCTGCTCGTGTTGAGGTATATGCGCGCGCTGAGCACGTAGGCGCCATCGAACTCGGAGAGGCTGCCCGTGTTGGCTACGTCGCAGCTGACCTTCTCGTTCAACCTCTTCTCGTAGAGGAAGGGCGTGTGCTTCAAGAGCTTCGGGTTGTCGGAAAACATCAAAAGAGTGTAGTTTGCGAGCCCAGCGATCGAGGAGTTCATATCCTGCTCGACCTCCGGGTCTCCGAAGAGGCTTCGACCGTCGATCGTGAAGGGGTGGACGATAGCTTCGACGAGCGCGGAGCCGTCGCCGAGGAACGTGACCCTGTAGTTCAGAGCGATCCAGTAGTTGGGTTGAGCCGTTGCTAAAGCCGCGAAAGCTACCGCGCAGAAAATAAGCGCTGCAACCCGCCTCACGGGCTACCACCCCGGTACTCGTATTCGGCGTACTGCAGCGTAAGGTAGCTCGGGACGCAGACGCTGCTGAGGGCGGAGCCGAAGTACTTCGTCTCCTCGAAGCCGAAGACTATGTGCCTCTCGCTGTAGACGCCCACGTTCGCCTGCATCCCGTCGAGCATGTCGACGTCAACCCACCCGACCCCCACGAAGTAAACCTGCGGCCATATGTGACCGCCCCAGTGCTCGATGAGCCTGTCCCCCTCCTCCGCCGCCGTGGACATGTTCAACCACATCCTCCCCTCTCTATCCGACAGGAGCAGCCCGTAAGCCGTTCTCGCCGGTAAGCCGAGGGCTCTAGCCATCGTCACGTAGACGTCCGCGACCTCGACGCAATCCCCTACGATCGCGTAATCGAGCAAGCTGCGGACGACCGCGTGGTCGCTACCCAGCCTGGAGAACTGGACCCTGTACTTCACCTTTCCGACAACCCACTCGGCCAGCTTCCTCGCCGCGTCGTACGGCGCGTCGGCGTACGCGACCCTGTACGCCAGGTCGATCAGCGTCTCGTTGTAAACGTTCCAGTAGCCGGAGGAGGAAGTGTACTTTTTCACTACATCGAGCGGGGGCCAGGCTCGGGGGGCGGACTCCAGCCGGTAACCCGCCACCGAGATCCTGTACTCTACTTTCAGCCACACCCTTGAACCGGGATCGGCCTCCACGAGTACGATAGCGTACGCGTTCCCGTCCTCGTCCACTGCGTACCGGAGCGGCGGCGGATCCATCGAGACAACGAAGCTCCTTTGGAACGATGTGTTCTGGGGGAGAGGTACGTAAACGAAATCTCTTACCGTAGAGTTCGCGTTGTTGACGAGGAGGAAGCGGCCTACCAGCACGTAAGTCACGTTCGCAGTCACCGTGACGCTTCCCTGCCCGGCAGGGAATGTTGCTAGAAGTAAGGCTAGCGCGGGTAGAAGGAAAACGATTCCGCGAACCACCCTCAAAGCCAGCAGCGCGCGCGCTGGCTGGCACCTGATCGGGATTATCACAAGAGCGCCTGCCCCTGCGCGCTTTTAAGGCTTCCCCACTCCGTAGCGCGCGACTACAGGGAGAGCGGAGGGGGCGTGCTTTTTCGCAGTTTCGCCAGCCTAGCTCCGCCGGCGCCTTCCCTATAGCTGATGGCGCGTTCTCTATAACACACTTGCGTATTCTTTATCTTTTTCTTTAACTTTTAGGTTAAAAAATTTTACTTTCAGTCTACATTGAGCAGGCTTTTAAAACCCCCAACCCGCCTTAAACCCGTGAGCCGCGGGGAAAACGCGGTATCGAACGCTGTGAAGGGGTCGGAGCCCCGAGCCCCCGAGCTCAAAATCCCCCGCCCCTCGGCGGGCGCTGGGCTAAGAGAGCGGGGAAACGTTGAGCTGAGGGCGGCTCGGGGGCGGCTCCAACCCCTCCCATATCCTGCCCCAGCAGGGCGGCCACCTCTCACGAGGGGTGGGATCGTGGGAGGGGTTGAGAAACGAAAGGGAACCACCCCCGGGCCGGGCTTCAGAGTCTATAAGATTAGAGTTAATAGAGTTAACAAAGATAGATTGAAAGTATTGTATAAAGATGTAATTCGTAAAAGAAATGGAAACATACCGAAGGGCTTGGTTTACTACTGGGAGGAGTGGGTTGAAATGTTCGAGAATGCAAAGAGGATGCGGGAGGAGGCTGGGAAGAGGACGTTGCCGAAGACGCCGCCTTTGCTCCTGCTTGTTAGGTTCATAATGCCGGACGGCTCCATGCGCGGTAAGGGGACTGCGTCGGTCATCGTCGACCTTCGCAAGGGAGAGCTGCGCATCCCGAGCTACGGGGTTGTGCAAAGGCTGCCCCGCAGGCTCGTCGAAGATTTGATCGAGGAGAACCTGCTGGAGCCAAGACCAGACTTCGTACTACAAGTGACGAGGAAGGGCTTCCTGCGGTTGATCGCTTCGCGCTATGTGCCTGCTCCCGCCGCCTTGCCGCTGCGGATCATAGCGATTGACGAGAACTCCTACAACGGCAAAGCGCTAGGCGTGTGGAACGTGCTCAAAACAAGCAGGATCGTGCTATCCCACTACGAGGAGGCGATGCCGAGGAACCGCGGCTTTCTCGATTGGACCGCTGCATTATTCCAAAGCGCGGCGG